>Ga0099797_101694_pt1 | contig 11024 bp, 4 predicted proteins | sample Uncmet_Sort48C_1_FD_89871 | JGI IMG/M metagenome (GOLD analysis project Ga0099797, IMG submission 89871) | Marine eukaryotic communities from CALCOFI LINE 67, Pacific Ocean - C012_Sort48C_1 | ecosystem: Environmental > Aquatic > Marine > Oceanic | place: Pacific Ocean: Monterey Bay | collected... | reverse complement strand
TTCGTGAGCGTGTGCTGTATTCGCGAGCGTGTGCTGTATTCGTGAGCGTGTGCTGTATTTGTGAGCGTGTGCTGTATTCGTGTGCTGTGCTCTGATGTTCCGTTTTCCTTCTGAGAGAGCTACCCTGTATAGAGCCAATCGCCGAAGATGGGCCCCTACTTCGTCTCCCGAGGCGGGGCCGGCAATTGTAGCAGGGGGGCTTCTGGGGCAGGAGTTTCGAGGAGAGGTAGGGTCCGATAGTGGTCCGTTTGGAGTGATTACGGCCGATGTGAGGCCTTCTGGGGAGAGGATCTGGATTCTGCAGCTTGGAAAGGGGGGTCACGACCCCTCGGGGAGGCTCCCACTCCCCCGAACGCCGCCGGTTTGATGTGTTTTTTCGATTTTGACGTCTGTATGTTTGGCTGTTTGGACGCGTTCGGAGCGGTTCCTTGTCCCTCCGCACAAAATCCAGGAAGCTTCAACTGCTATTCGAGGGTAGCTGATAATTGATGGTCTGCTTGAGTTTGTCTTTTTATACTGGGTGGCCCTCTCAGCGTTCCGATGTTCCTGCTTGCTGTCGCGAGCTTCTGCTCGCTGTCCCGAGCTTCCGCTGTATTCGTGAGCTTGTGCTCGCTGTTTGGAGCTTCTGCTGGATTTGTAGGCTTCTGCTGTATTCGTGCGCTTCTGCCCGCTGTCGCGAGCTTGTGCTGTATTCGTGAGCGTGTGCTGTATTTGTGAGCGTGTGCTGTATTCGTGTGCTGTGCTCTGATGTTCCGTTTTCCTTCTGAGAGAGCTACCCTGTATAGAGCCAATCGCCGAAGATGGACCCCTACTTCGTCTCCCGAGGCGGGGCCGGCAATTGTAGCAGGGGGGCTTCTGGGGCAGGAGTTTCGAGGAGAGGTAGGGTCCGATAGTGGTCCGTTTGGAGTGATTACGGCCGATGTGAGGCCTTCTGGGGAGAGGATCTGGATTCTGCAGCTTGGAAAGGGGGGTCACGACCCCTCGGGGAGGCTCCCACTCCCCCGAACGCCGCCGGTTTGATTTGTTTTTTCGATTTTGACGTCTGTATGTTTGGCTGTTTGGACGCGTTCGGAGCGGTTCCTTGTCCCTCCGCACAAAATCCAGGAAGCTTCAACTGCTATTCGAGGGTAGCTGATAATTGATGGTGACTGCGCGGTCCCCCCCGGGTCCCCTGGTGGTCCCATGGGCGGGCGCTGGTGGGGGCCGGGGGCCGAGGAGGTGGGCAGGGTGGTGGCGGGCGGGGGGTCGAGGGGTGGTGCGCCCAGGAGCACCTGGAGACCCAGGAGACTGTGCAGGCACCATTAATCATGGTTGCAAGGCAGCTGGGGTGATAGGATGATTTGGCCGAAACCATTTCAGTACTAGGATGACATCATCCTAGTACTGGGAGGATTTTCATCCCGGAGGAGTCCCCCGCGCAGGGTCGGGGCCCTGGCGCGGACTGGCCGACGCGGAGCGCCGGCAAAAACATAGACCGCGGCGAAAAAAACGGCCGCGGCCGGCGCGGGGGCGCCGGCCGCGGCCGCTTTTTTTGCCGCGGCCAATGTTTTTGTTTGCCGGCGCTCCGCGTCGGCCAGTCCGCACCCTGGCCCCGACCCTGCGCGGGGGACTCCTCCTGGATGAAAATAATCCCAGTATTGCGATGATGTCATTTTAGTACTGAGATGATTTTACCCTAGTCTGCCTGGCAACCGTGCTTTAATGATTAAATAACCCAGCCCAACAAATTTTCCTAGCCCAACTGTATATACGGCCCCGCACGCACGGCCGCAGCCGTATACACGGCGGCCATCGTCTGTGTATATAATAAATAAATAAATATATATATATATATATATATATTAATTATATATATTATTATATTATATATATCATATATATATCATATATATATATATATATATATATGTATGTATGTGTGTGGTGACCGCCGTATATACGGTCGGGTTTCGAGGGTTTGGGTTTCTTGTTTTTTTTATTTAGGGTGATTTCCGAGGGTCTGGATGTCTAAATCGCGAATTTCTTAATCATAGCGCGACTTGTATCAGAATACCCTCAGCAATTGACTGGTGAGGTCTAGAAGGTCCTAAATCGGCCGTAATCCTTCCAAACGGACCATTTTCGGAGCCAATGCTTCAAGAAACTCCTCCCTTAGAAGTTCCCGTCTTAGAATAGGCGGGCCCCTCTTCTGGGGGCCTAGTACCCCCTTGGGCGGTGAGTACTTACAAGGGCCCTCCCACACCAGGCCCCCTCCAGAAACGCTAGAATAATATAGAGGGAAACGGGCACGGCATCGTAAGAATTGCCGCCCGGCGGTAAGTCCTTGCGACGCGCGAAAAGTTCTCCGCGAGTCGCGCGAAACTGCAGAACGCGATATCGGGCGCGGGGCGCCCGAGATCGCGTTCTGCAGTTTCGCGCGACTCGCGCAGAACTTTTCGCGCGTCGTAAGGACTTACCGCCGGGCGGCAGGTCTTACGATGCCGTGCTCGTTTTCCCTCTATATTATTCTAGCGTTTCTGGAGGGGGAGGAGCCACCGAGGGCAGCGGGTCTTGGCCCCCAACTCACTGGCAGGCTGCCAAAACGCGATCGCTGGAGCACGGCGAGGGTTGCCGAAGGGCCGCTGAGGGTTGCTGGAGGGCTTACGCTGAGGTCTTCTAGGAGACAATGTGGTTGTCGCTGCGTGCTCAAGTAGGAAATTCACTAATGCGGCAATTTGGAGGCAAGCCTGCGCATGTTGTTGGTGCTAAATCTATCACCTCTCGATTTCAAATACTTGGACCACCGCGGAGGAAAAGGCCATCGCTGGAGCCGCCGAGGGCTGCCGGAGGGCCCCCGACGGCTTCTGGGGGGACTGCGGAGAGGGCGGCCTGGCCTCGGCCACGCCAATTCAATGTTCATCGTTTTTGATGAGCACGAGCTCAACAACTAACAGCTTATCGCAGGAGCCACCGAGGGCAGAGGGTCTCGGCCCCCGCCTTACCGGCAGGCTGCCAAAACGCGATCGCTGGAGCACGGCGAGGGTGGTATATCCGGCGGCCGCCGTATATGCGGCCGGGGTTTCACGGTCTGAGTGTTTTGGCTAAGAAATCTTGATGTCCAGGATTTCCAATGTCTTCTTTTCTCAATCAGAAATTTCTTAATCCAACGATCACCTGTAAGAAATGGCCAGAAATCTGTCAGATCCCGAACTCTTTATCCCTCCGAAAAGTTTCTCCGTGGCCATTTTGGCTCAATGTCAGTGCTGGCTCGCAGTGAGCCCCCCCAAAGCTACAGGGCCGTCGTTTTGAGCAGCGGCGGCTCGGCTCCGAACCGGGCTTCTAAGGAGGCTTCCAAGGGCTCCGCGAGAGCTCCCAAGCGGGGAGGCTTTTCTGATGAGTTTCTGGTAATTTTCTGGTAAAGTTCACGAACCGTGCAAATGGACAAATTTGCTCAGGACGACATCCGGAGCTCTCGTCGGCTCCGATGAAATCTGATCTATGTACTATAAGCCCAATTTCTCATCCAGAAGGTTCAATTCCTTGACATTCTCCATTTGCCCATCCGCTCCTTGGGGGGATCCTCCCCGAGAACTTTCTGAGCAACCCTAGCATGCTTTTACAATATTTGTTCCCAATATTCAAGAATCATATTCTAACCAGGCTGTCTAAAAAGGACTTCTGCAGGGGAGAACCTTCACAGGAAGACTCCTCTATGGGAGAAGAACTGGATTCTGCAGCTTGGAAAGGGGCCGCCTCGCGCACCGTGCGGCCCCGAGAACCCCTCGGCGGGGCGGAACCCTCCCGGTTCGGAAGATGTGTTTCGATGTTGACGTCTGTTTTTGAGCGTGCGGAGGTGTTTGGAGGTAGGTTTTCAATGTGTTTGGCTCCGAAATGATATTTCACCCGGAAGGATGTTATAATCTGATGCTAGGACTATGATGTTTACTGATCCGTTTCGGTCCATAAACGGTGTCTCGCGGATCATCTTTCGCATTGAAAATGCTGACTTAAGACCACTCTTGCCTGGCCGCACCGAACCTGCACATTCTGGAGATTCGGAGGGCGGATCTCGGGCAATTCCGCCCAGCAAGTATTTCTGAGCGCAATTGTTTCTGAACGCAATTGATTGCGACGGCCTGGTAGACCCCAGAACTCAACGCAGCGTGTGGGCGCACCCGGGCGTCCTCTAAATCTTCAACATGGCGGAGGGGTGAAATGCAACTAGGATAATCCATGGGGTAATTAGGCTGATTAGGATGACGGTCTCAGCCTGCCCGGTACGGACGATTTCCTGCACGGGCAGGCTTAGAACGTCATCCTAATCATCCTAATTATCCCATATGGATTATCCTAGTTGCATTTCGCCCCCAACATGGCGTCTCCTCTTGTCAAGAAGGACTCGATGGCAAACCCCATGGCCATGATGGCCAGTCTCGTTCCCAAAGGCAGCGCCGTCTTCGAAGATACAGTACGACTTGGCCAGTAGGTGGCCTAAGGTGCGGCGAGGGCACCCTCAGTGTCGCAGCCTTGCGGAAACATATTGAAATATATAGAAAACATGTCGAAACATAATGGTTGCAAGGTAGCTGGGATGATAAGATGATTTGGCCGAAATAATCCCAAACTGGTATGATTTCATCCCAGCGTTTTGTTTCGCCGCGGCTTATTTTTTGCAGGCGCTCAGCGCCAGCCAGTCCGCGCCCGGGCCGCGATCCTGCGCGGGGGACTCCTCTGGGATTAGAATCATCCCAGCACTGGGATATCATGCTACGGTAGTTTGGAATGATTTCATTTTAGAAAAATATGGAAAACATTGCGTAATTGGTGATCTGTGTTAAAAATACATTTCCAGAGTATGTAGATGCATGTAGGGGGACATTTAGCAAAATCTGGAAGGACATTCTTTTAATACATGTCCCGCTAATTGAGACAAACTAGATTCTGCAGCTTGGAAAGTGGGCGCCTCGCGCGCCACCGAGGACCCCTCGGGGGGGCTCCCGCCCCCCTGAACCCATCCGGTACAAATACTTTTTCGATTTTGACGCCTGTATTTTTGGTGGGTGTGGGGTGTCCGTATTAGGAGCTCTCATTGTCCGTATCAGCTAAATCTCATCGTTGCGATCCAGATTCACCGATCGAGAGCTCCGTAGCTCAAATGAGAGCCGAGTTATGGCCCGTAACGTGAAATTATGTTTATAAATGTCCCTCGAATTCGTGTTTAGTAAAGTTCCCCCCATTAAACATGTTGAACGAAGTCGAGCGTTGCTGAACAATGCTGGACATTGCGAAATCCAAACATTGCTGAACGAATATGACAACAATTGCGTAAACATGTTTAAATTGTTGAACGCTTAGAACACATGTGGACAAGTGCTGGCAAATGCTGGAGCGTGTTGGAAAATGTGTGGAATTTGAAAAATCAGCGATAATGATTCATTGAAGAATGTATAATCTAGGCTCCAGGCTCGCTCTGCCCCCTCCCCCACCACCCGTAGGTCATGGTGTGGTCCCAGGCACGTAGGCCCCAGGCATGGTCACAGGGATGGAGTCGGCAAGTATGAAACCAGTGCATCTGCAATCGCAGCTGCACGTGCAGTGCGCCACAGGGGCGGGGACCAGGGGACCACACCATGAGCCCGGGGGGGCGGACAAGCGAGCCTGGGATCATACCATTTTTCCAACCGCCCCCGGGTGAGGAAGGTGAACCGGGCCACGCGGAGCATCCGGAAGACTCTGGCAACCCCCGCCCCCCGCGCCATCCTCTGCCTTAGCTAGTGGTGACTGTCCGGGCTCCTCCATTGCTTGTACCTTTTGAGGTAGAGGCAATAGCGAAATTAGCCCGACCGTATTGCCTTCAAGTCAAGCCGAAGGCAACAAGAAATTAAGGAAGGCAATGCAGGAGCCCTCTCCAGAACAACCCCCCTCCCCAGAGCCCTCGCAACCCACTGGCCCACCCTATATACAGGGCTCGAGAGCGTGCTGTAACGTCAACCTCGCGCTCCGCGTGGCCTTCTTCGTCACGCTGCTCTCCGCGCCGCTATGCTTCTCGCTTCCTGAAGGAGATGCTTGGAGCTACTGGCGCTACGCCCTGGAGGAGCACTACCTCTCCGCCGTTGCCCTGCAGTACCCTTGCTGGCGGTAAGTCGTTACCATTCCCCGAAAAATCATTTGGAATTACTATACAAGCTCCAGACCCTTCCGGAGAAGTCGTTGCCATGGTTGTGTTGCGCCGCCATGGTTGAGAAATATTGCAAAAACTTTTGTAATTACAATGCGGCAGCCTGCCCCTTCTTTGCCCTTGTGGCGCCGCAGCGTTCAGTTGAGTGCATGCACCAAGGGGTTGCACAGGTTTGCAAGCCAGAAAATTGGATCTCCCGTCGGTTTCCTCGCCTCGAGTTGTTCCACCCTTAGTACGTGATCGCACTTCAAATTGCTATGGGGCCTCTCGTCTGCTTCCTTGAATGAAATTGTCCCATCCTTAGTCCATGATCGCAATTAAAACGCGCATGCGATCTCTCGTCAGCTTTCTCGCCTCGAATTATTGCATCCTCAGTGCATGATCGCAATTAAAATTGCCATGGGACCTCTCGTCGGCTTCCTCGCCTCAAATTGTTCCATCCTTAGTACGTGATCACAATTAAAACGCTCATGGGATCTCTTGTCGGCTTCCCTGCCTCGAATTGCTGCATCCTCAGTACATGATCACACTTAAAATTGCCATGGGACCTCTCTTGTCGGCTTCCTCGCCTCGAATTGCTCCATCCTTAACAATTAACCTTGCCATGGGATCTCTCGTCGGCTTCCTCGCCTCGAATTGTTGCAGCCGTAGTCCATGAGCACAATTAAAATTGCCATGGGATCTCTCGTCAGCTTCATCGCCTCGAATTGTTCCACCTTTAGTACAAGATCGCAAGTAAATTGCAATGGGCGGTAAGTCGTTAGCATTTCGCTTGTCGGCATGGACGCGCTGTAAGCTTATAAAAACCAATGGTAATTTGTTGGGCATTAGGGGGCGACAAGTGCGCAGATCCATTTGGATCTTGAAATACTTGTGTTCCGAATCCCGTGTGCTTAGGATGCATTTAGAAAATGTGGTTGTTTTTGCGTCAGTCAGCTGTACAACTGAAATGGTAAAGTCTTGGTAAGGACTTACCGCCACTTGCGTTTTTATCTGCAAAACGGGTGCCAGATTCAAATGGTAACGACTTTTTGCCATGGTAAAGTCTTACCGCCAGCGAGGGTATGTGTTCTACACTGTGTTCAAGACCGCCGGCGCAACGCTGCGCCAGATCTTCAACTGCTTCGTGGGCCTCTGCATCGCCAGCACCGTCATCACGTGCCTGAACTTTGCGCACCCAGGTGGTGTCAAGTCGGACGCGGACCCGGCGGCCTGGGCAGCGCTTGCTGTTGGCGTGGTATACATGATCATTGTTCCCTTCCTGAATTTTCCGTTGGTGACAGTGATCTTCGCCTGCAGTCGCTTCTCCATCATGTGGATGCAATTCACGCGGCCCAACGTGCCGTTCCACAAGAACCTCGCCATGGAACTTGGTGGCCTCCTCTTTGGCGGTGGTGCGGCTATGCTCTGCAACTTGGTGCCAAGCCCGCGATTGGCCCGCAACAAGTCCGTGACCATTTGCCAGAAGCTCTCTGGAACCATACAGGTGTGCTGGCGCGACTTCAACGAGTATTATCTGGGCACCGAAAAGATGACCCTGGAGATCTCACGCTTGCAGGCCAACTTGTCCGCGATCTACGGCCAGCTCCAGGCCTTGGAGACGCAGCTCCAGGACTCCTACTGGGAGACAGTGTTCTCTGCTCAGCATCGCAAGGCACGCGTGATGATGAACCGCCAGCATGAGCTTATCTTCCGCGCTTATGGTCGCTTGTTGGACTTGCTCCACTTGTGCCAAAACGAGGACTTTGGTGACAGCCATGACTTCATTGTGAACCGTATCCGGGAGCCCGTGAATTCGGTCGTTGGCCTGGCCTGCTCACTCCTGGCCAAGTGCGCCGAGTTCTCCTGCGATGGCGACATCAACAGCGACGAGGCTGCCGAGCTTGAGCAGCTCATTGACGCCCTCAAGCGCGAGGAGATGAGGTTCACGCAAGTCTACCACGAGGCCAAGCTGCAGGCCATCAATCGCTTCGATCCTGAGCTCCGCAGCCGCGGTCTGGCACTGGCAGACTCCCAAATCAGCGCGAATCTGATGGACGAGGACGCCTACTGCTTCGAGGTCTGTGGCTTCGTCCGCCTCGTCTACACCGATGCCCAGGATCTTCTGGACGAGCGCCAAGGGCTCATGAAGCTGGCCGAGCCAAAGGCCCCCCCTTCAGTGCTCAACGCCTTCGACCGCAAGGCGCTGCAAGACGTCGAGCAGCAAGAGTTTGCTTTCAAGACCTCCATGGCCATCATTCTCGGCTTCCTCGTGGGCTACTGCTCCGCGGGTATCCTGCTGACTCAGTACGACTTCCGCCCGGCCTACTTGGTCGGCCTCCTGATCGCCAAGGGCGGCGGCTCCGCCATCTACCGCTCCCTTGCCCGCATGCAGGGTATGATCATCGGCTTCGTGACCGCTTCCATTGCGCGCGTGCTCCTCTTTCACGAGCTCGACCACTACGTCATTGCAATTGGAGGCGAGGCGGTAATCGATTTGACCATGTTGCTGCTGCTCTTCGGCCTCGTCTTTGGGGCACAGTTCCTCCGCTTCCACGGTGATGGCAACACCTCCTTCGTGGGCCAGCTCATCGCCGTGGTCGGCGCACCGCAGCTTGCCGTCCGCTACTCCCCCGAGGCCACCTACAACTACCGCGCCTCGCAGACGTTGACGAACGCCATCATCGTGACCCTCATCATCATGGCCCTCGTGAACCAGAGCTTCGGCGTCCGCGTCTCCACGCAGGCACCGAAGAAGCTCCAGGCCGTGTGGAAGAAGCTGGGCGAGATGCTGCAGGAGATCACGGACCCAAGCAAGCCTAACACCGCAGACGCCACAGGCGGCATCCGCGCCATGATGGCCAGTGCCAGGTCCCTCAACGCTGATGCCGACCTTGAGCCCCGCTACTGGCGGGGTGCTTGGCGCAAAGCCCTCTTCGCCAAGGTCATGGACTCCTGCGAGACCATCGATCTCTAAGCCTCCAATGCAAGTGGGCTGATTGGAGGAATGCGTGGGATGATCCGGATGACGGTCTCATCCTGCCCAGCACGGAGAATTTCCTGCACAGGCCGACGCGGAGCCGGCGCTCCGCGCCGGGCTGTGCACGAAATTCTCCGTGCTGGGCGGGATGACGCCATCATCCGGATCATTCCCCGCATCCCTCCAATCATCTCACTTGCATTGCAGGCCTGGAGATCTCGCAGCCCGAACCATTCAGATTGTCGGCTCCGAGGGCCGAGTGGCCGGAGGCTCACGCACGGATTTCTTCATGGCCGTGCTGCGCCTGGAGAGTTTCCAGACCCTGGCCCGCATGCTCATGGAGAAGCACGCCGAGTCTGGGCGGCTCTCTCTGTGTGCTGACGTTCCGATTTCAGAAGTTGCAGAAAATCTGTCACAGTTGAGCTCCAGAGCTTTCGTGCAAATTCAGAACACTCTGAGATCTTCTTCAGGTGGATGCCGGGGTCCAGAAGGTCCAGAATTGGCCTTGACCCTTCCAAACGGACCATTGAACATTATATGTTTTGCAGAAAATCCGTCCCTAGAAGCTGCCCTTGGTGGCCGGCCGGTGCCGTTTCGGGTAGACGCCAATTTTGTCCGCATCCCACTTCGTCCGCCATCCAACTTCGTCCGCATCCAATTTTGTCTGCAAATAATTCGTCTGCATCCAGCCTCGTCCGCAGCCAGCTTAGTCCGCATCCAACTTCGTTCGCATCCAATTTCGTCCGCAACCAATTTCGTCTGCATCCAACTTCGTCCGCAGTTCGTCCGCACAATATACTTCCGTTCCCACCGCTCCCGTAATAGATGTCCTGGTGCAGCGCTCCCACACTAGACTTCCCTACGCAGCGCTCCCACAATAGACTTCTCAGTGCAGCGCAGCCTCGATAGATTTCCTTGCGCAGCGCTCCCACAATCGACTTCCCTGCGTAGCGCTCCCGCGATAGACTTCCCTGCCCAAGGAAGTCTATTGTGGGACTGCAGCGCAGGGAAATCTATTGATGGAGCGCCGCACAGGGAAGTGTATCTTGCGAGCGCGGCACAGGGACATCTATTGTGGGAGCGCTGCGCAGGGAAGTCCATTGTCAGCACTTCGTCCGCGCTTCGTCCGCACTTCGTCCGCGCTTCGCCCAAGCTTCGTCCAAGCTTCGTCCAAGCTTCGTCCAAGCTTCGTCCGCACTTGTTCCGCACTTCGTCCGGACTTCGTCCGCACTTCGCCCGCACTTCGTCCGCACTTCATCTGTACTTCGTCCGCACATATCCGCAAGAACGCGTGAATGCAGCAGTGCGGGCCAAATATGAAAGTGTATGAATGTATATTAATGTTTTTGTGCATGGGGCATCTGTGCATGGAGTTTCCTCCTACAGGAATATCTGCAGCGCGGACGCGTCAGATGGCGTGGACTCACCCAAGCTCAGGATAAGTGTTTCAGAGAAGAGGATAGCTTCACTACACACACCATCCGCCTCCTCCTACTGGAACCTTTACAGCGCGGACGCGTCAGAAGGCGTGGAACACTTAAGCTCAGGAGACGTGGTTCAGAGGGGAGGATAGCCTCACTACACACACACGCGCCCGCCTCCTCCTAAAGGAATCTCTACAGCGCGTACGCATCAGAGGGCGTGGGCGCCCCTAAGCCCAGGATACGTATTTCAGATGGGGAGCAGGATAGCCTCACTACGCACACCCCTCCGCTTCCTCCTCAAGGAATCTCTGCAGCGAGGACGCGTCAGAGGGCGTGGACCCACCTAAGCTCAGGATACGTGTTTCAGAGGGGAGGATAGCCTCACCACACATACGGACGCACACACGCCCTCCGCCTCCTCCTACTGGAATCTCTACAGCGCGGACGCATCAGAGGCCGTGGACTTTCCTAAGCTCAGGAAACG
>Ga0099797_101693_pt1 | contig 11049 bp, 8 predicted proteins | sample Uncmet_Sort48C_1_FD_89871 | JGI IMG/M metagenome (GOLD analysis project Ga0099797, IMG submission 89871) | Marine eukaryotic communities from CALCOFI LINE 67, Pacific Ocean - C012_Sort48C_1 | ecosystem: Environmental > Aquatic > Marine > Oceanic | place: Pacific Ocean: Monterey Bay | collected... | reverse complement strand
CATTGGTCCGCAAACAAATGTTTCAGGGTGAAAAGAATCCTAGCCAATTCAGTTGAAGCTTTTTGTTTTCCCCGGTCTCCAGACCCCGGGACTCTTGTAGGCTGCTCCGGGCGGTGATTTCATTGCATTTGCCGCAGGAGTAGCGCAAAATGTTCGAACATGAGGCCGAGATGGGCATGGGATATCTTTAGTTTTGGATTTGTTATGTTGGAACTAAGTCGAATATGCAAGTGATTGGAGAGATGGTGGTCCGCTAAAAAATGTTTCAGTGTGAAATTAATGTAAAGATATGAGAACAGTACCAAATTTACTATCGTATGGTGAGGATTTGTGTCATGGATTTGTGCATATTGCTCAAGTTTTGTTCACTGGTTTGTTACCGGTCACAAGTTTGGGGGTTCGGTTATGTCAGGCCGCACTTAATTTTGGGGGGCCAGAATCCTTGCTCTTGATTGCATTTGGCATTACCAAACGAAGGCCATGGACCCCAAATGTCATATTGTTGCCCTTCCATGTCTGTTGAAGGATTCCTCTGCGAGGATGCAACTTGAAGCAGAGAAAGCTGAGTGGTTCTCGGAACATCATTTGGGCACTACGGTGGTACTTGCCAGGCAGCTTGCCTTGAAATATGGGTGAGTGGTATGATTAAGCAATTGGCTTCTTCACAATCTTGAGATGGTGTTTATGATACCGCCGGTTGCTAAAAACGGCTTAACCACCTTTTGTCCAAACGCCAGCCAGCCAGTCGGCTGGCCAAGCTAGGCTGGCCGGACAGGAGCCCAGGTAGCCAGCTGCTTGGCTGGAATGGGCTGAACCGGTGGCGGGATGCCGGTTTAACCGCGCTCCCCCCTTCGAACTTGTGTATAAGAAGTTTGGGGGAGCGCACACAGTTAATATAATTCATATACGAAAGGAGAATCATCATGGTTGAGTTGTTTGATTCGTCTCCGGCCAGTTTCCTCTTGGCGTGCCATTCAGTGTGTGTCCATGCATCATATCACGCTCACATACCGTTCAGTTATTGCCCACGTATGTTTCAGGATGTTTCAGGTATACCAGACATGTTATTCTGTATAAGAAGCATGCCTTTGCCGCAAATCACATTTAGCAGGCTCGTGAAGTAAAATATATTTTGGACGCAACGGAGTATGTCCCGTGCCTCATCGGGTATGAAAATCGATTAATAACATGACAGTAAACAAGGGTGATATAATGTTATATATCTTGCTGCTCGAGAGTTTGTGAAGTCCGTTATCAGATTGTCTCAAGCATCAGTGCCACACAAACAATAACACACATAGGTGTTCGGTGTGAGGGCGCCAGTTTGATGTCTAGAAGGACTTCACATTGTTGTCACATGCATAGTTGATGTGTAGGGGGAAAGGGTGCGTTACAAGTGCACAAGTATAAGCGGTTACTTGTCAGCCCCAGGGGCCTCTATGTTTTGGATTCAGCAGCTATGATGATACAACATCTTTTGATGGCGTCTCCATTCGAGAAAGTCCACGACTTCGCATCAGCAGGAGCGACAATTGAGGCTGCTCCGCTCTGTAATATCGAACTATGCGGAACTTTGCTCTGCTTTGCTTTGAGTGTGGATAGGCACTGTAGAATAGTTGTATGTGTATCTCATACATAAATAAATGAATGTCCTTCTAGCATTCGAAGATGTGAGGATACCGATTACTTGCCTTTGACATCACTTTATCATTTCAAGGCAGGGCCAGATTGAGCCTCCGTCACAGTCAGGGGAATGCCAATAAACAGGCTGTATATTATATGAATGTAAAGCGAGAGAGATAGACACGGGTTGTTATGGTTTCGTTGTTGAAGTTGGCAAGGCATCTTATCTTCCCGCGCATCTTGTTGTCACACTCAGATGCGCTTTTTTGTGCCTGGTTTGTGAAGCTGCTGATCAGCCTGAAGACTCCACGCTTCCAGTGCCCGTAATAAAGACTCGCCTTGTTTTTCCATGGGTGGTGGCCATGATAAAGCAACACTACAAGTATCTAATACTGCACATGTTTTACTCTTGCGCCCACAAAATCGAACTATGTGTCATGTGCGGTAACATGTTTCCTGTGTTGGGCCGACTTGGGCTTAGAACGCATTTGAACAGCTTGTGCTTACTGCGACTCTTCGAGGATTAGCCCATGGGGAGCCATGATGACCGCGATTGCGAACGAATATGTGGGGGATGTTGGGGGGGGGTCGAATTCATAGGCAGGACAGCAATTCAAAGTTGCCTCTAGCTGCTTACATATTTCTACAGAAAGAAACATAATCAACCGGTTTCGCACATGAGTGATGGACACAAATTCGTCAACACTTGATTGGAATAGTCGTAATGAGAACCTAAAAAATACTGCAACACAGCAATTAAAAGTGTCGAACGGTGCTTACATCGGGTTTATGTATGGGGATAGCAAAGTCGAATCATGATAAATGGGACGGAGTTTTATTTTATTAAGAAGTCACTCTACATAATTGCTCATTCTCGGAGTTTGTGTTGGGTTGCTTGGGGTGTTGCCTGCGTTGCAACGGGCGGACTCCTCAAGCTATCCCCTCACTTCTTCAAACAAAAAACTCAATGTTGAGTTCATGTAGCCAGCATGTTCATTGAATTCAGCTCTGTGATACAAATGAAAATCATATGGTTTTATTACCATCGTGCATGTATGTTACAGGTGTTGCACACATTGGTCACATTGTCAGTTTTGCTGAGCTCCTCGGTTTGAGATGGCATCGCCTTTCCCAACTATAATATTACAATTCCTTGTCGAAATCAGTTCCATGATTCAATATCCTCTCTGGTCCATAGCTCTAGCCCCTTGGCCTCGAGCCGGACTTATATGCAAAACCATGATCATATCACACGGGTAACCCTCATATGAGGCACACATACGTGAAGTGGCATACTGTGTATTCACCAGGACCTCATTTGTAATCTTTATTCTTGCTCCTCAGCTATGTTAGCCATGCTATATGGTGTACTATGTGGTATATATCAGATCACATATTGTATGTCACATATTGTTGAGTATGCATTATGCACCGTGTTTTTATGTCGTGTTCTAGCTTATGATCAAAAAGGATAGGAGAAGATACGATGCTATATTATGCTATGCCATGTGATATTATGCCATACTATATTCTACCTATGCAGTATTTGAGTATAACATTCATTTTATAGGAGACTATAGTGCACACAACTTGCACTTAAAAGGCCATACGCACCTGCGACATGTCAAAGTATTATGCATGTCAAGGTGTATTCTGCGGCACACCTCCATGTGAAGGCTTAGTTTATTCCAGCCAACGTGCCCTGGCAGCCATGTAAAACGTACGCTAAACTCATGCTTGAAGTTCAGAGACTTAACTTCACTAGCCTAAAGTATTGGGAATCCCATAAAATAAGATTATTTGATCCCGGCTTGCCGTTAACATAACTAGGGACCAAAGCCAATGGAACAATAAGTGGCCCAAACCAACGAAATCTGAGGGGCCAAAGCCAATAAAATGAGCCGAGGCAAAAAAACAAACAACAGGTGACCACAATGGATCATCATGTAGTCACCTATTGTTTTGATGGCTTTGGTCTCGGTTTATTTCATTGGCGCTGGCCCCTCATATTCGATTAGCTTTGGCCACTTTAAGCTTTATTGGCCTTGGACCCTATTTATATCAAAGGCCGCTTGTTTAAAGGCATTCCTGTGATACATATGTTATACATGTATGTCGGTCGTTTACGACTGCAATGCGGTTTCTGACATTGATGGATATTGAGTTTGCCTCCGGCTTTCCCACTCATCCCCAAGTCGTCCCCCATCTGTCCGCCCAATCGCCCAGCGCCTATCCGCTTGTTCGAAAACACACCCAGAATTGCTCGGGTAAGCAACATCAAATTTAATTCGGTTCCTTGATTTTTGGCGGAATCCTGGTGCCGGCTTCTGTAGCATCCGTGGTGGTCAGTTTCGCTCCCCGTTCATATTTTGTAACCTTGTAAACAAATTGAGACAAAATACCCGCGCAAGACCGGGGATGGGAAAGGCAGAAGCCATGTAACAAATACGGTGTGCAATGCATGTCTGCAAGTAGGTGGTTGACGTGCGTGATGTTGCCCAAAGCCATATTCCATCAAGTTCTTGAATTAGCTCCTATGTGTGTATTGAATACGACATGTGAATTGCTGGCACGATCGCCATCGAGAGTTGTGTGCTTAACTAGATATACGCATTTATACAGAATACATGTACATCTCTGTAGCTATTGGCACTTAGCCAAATCTTGAGATGGGAGTTAGCATTGTGCATTACAATGGTTCCTGGATTTCTGGATGGCTTGGATTGATGAGTGTCGAGGACTGCGTGAGCCACCTTAGGGGCACATGTGTGCACGCAAATGCCCGCAATTGCTCGGGCATCCTTTAAAAAACTTTTCCGACAGGGTTCCAAAATATGCATTCGGACACGAAACTGACCGTCAAGGACGCTGCGGACACCAGCACATTCGACATTTCCACAACCCGAATCCAACCGAAGACATCCCGGACCAGGATTTGGACAAAAGTCCGGTGAAGAAGACAAAATTATCTTATGTTGCTTACCCGATATGTTTTCCATATGCTGAAAGCCCGGCCTTCTAAAATACCGCTCGTCAGCATTTTAATTGAAAAGCTATCAAACTAGGGCCCGAAGGCCTAGGAATATTATGGCGAAGAGCACAGATATTGTCGGGGCTACAGTCTGGTTGAATACGAGCCCATGGTTAGTCATGGCGACCCATTGGGCCCCATGGGGCCGTATGAGCCCATAGGGCCCCATGGGCCCTATGGGCCTGGGTCCGGTCCCCGCGCCAATTTTTCGGCTTGGGTCCTGGTGCTCTTCAGCCCAGCCGGAAGGATTATTCATATCGCCGGAATGATTATTGAGCAACTTTGAGTACATGCTGATTGAATATGAGCCCATGGTGAGTCATGGCGACCCACGTTGCAAATTGTTTGTCCAGGTGTTGAACTGATTCGGAAGGTAGTTGATGGGGTTGAATATTCATGGGGTTTAATTACCATGGGAATCGAACCCCATCTAGAGTAAACCCCATTGAGGCAGAATATATAAGGAATATGAGAAGGAATATATTATGATGAAATGGACAGAACACAGGGCCGCGGCCCCCCTGTGCTGTCAACAAAATTAGAATAGATTCCTTCTCAGATTCCTTATATATTCTCTCTTAATGGGGTTTAATCCCCACAGTAATTAAACCCCACGCGTATCAAACCCTATCAATTACTTTTCAATGTCGCTTGACATGGCTGATCAGCGAGAAGCCATATGTGTACCTGTGATCATCCAGGTCCGGGACCATTTCATCTGTGCTGAGGCTGCTGTAATTTTGGGTCCGCCCCTGGAAATGCATTGCTGTGATATGTCATATGACAGTTATTCCAGGTTGTTGGAGGTCGCATGTAATTATTGTACTTGTTTTGTTCAAGCTAGGAGTTATATATGTTGTCCCAAAGCTACCAGCGACATGACAGTATAATCACATCATATTCTAAGCATGTCACAATGTACTTGTGCAGTCAAATATTTCGACAATGAACAACATCAGTAGTCCGATGGTTTCTTCTGCGCATGTTTACCACGTGGATAAAACAACATGATCACCCGGATCGATGACATCGTGCCTCATCGGTGACTTGTTCGTCTTTCTTCTTGACCTTGGTTGTGCATTATGATTTCTTCATTATAATTGGAACATGCGTGGCTTGCCAGGGGTGGACTTAGCCGGCACAGCTTCGCCAAAAAAACACCCCGTTGGGGTGAGTTGGCACAGCTCAACTAGTCCTCCACACCGAATTGTATACTTGCAGTTTTTTTCCGGTAAGCACTTGGTCTGCCAATGCATCCATAGCCACACTTCTGAAAACTCGAATAAGCGACCAGAAAGCAATCGGAACTCCGTTCCAGTTTGAGTTGAAATCGTCTTCGAAATCCTGACCAAATCCCCCTTGAGTGTCACACCCCATCCTTTCGACATCGTTTTCAAATCCACCCCCAAACAAGGGATGGATTTGGTGCCCAGGGTTTTCCAGATGATTCAAGAGAAGTCCCGAGTGAATCACAGAGTGCTCAAGACAGAAGACACACAAAACTAACTCATGTGAGTTCTCGTTGTGTCGCCAGGGGCCTCCAAGAGGGCTTTCATCAAGTCAGCCAACATGAAATGACAAAATTGTTGCGGAACACTTTCGGAGGCATTTGACCCGCTTTGGTCCACTTCTTCGCGTTGGTGAAATAGATTTGCCACAAACCGGCTTTTACATGTATTCCTGTTGAAGTTTGCGCACCCAGGCAAGGCGACAGGTCCCCGGCATAGGCGTAGCTGGCTCCGGGAACACACGCAGCGGAGCTGCATTTGGTTCTCAAAAGTTTAATTTCACTTTGGCATCCAACATATTCTGTGAATTTCACTCCTAAACAGCCGTGAAGGAGGTCATCAAGACGGACTTTCTTCGTCATTCACTTGAGTCCTTGCCCACGATGTTTTGAAAATATTTTGCAAAGGTACCTGTACAGATAATTGTTCACACTGTGTGCTGACAGATAGTGGCCCGACAAGCCGCCTACCTCCCCATCGCGACTTATTTATATGCGAGTTTTTGAGTGTGACATCCACCCCCCAGCCTGGGTTATGGTGTTCATCCTGAGGTGAAACTTTGGTGGTGCAAAGGCTTCACTTGCTTCACTTGCTTCACTTGCTTCTCGAAGGTATCTTGTTTGGATTAGATAAGTAGTTGAGCTGAAGGAGTCTTTTGACCCTTTAGACATTCCTAGTTCTGCATAAACTCCCCATTCGGCTTATATCATGTACTTGCAGGGTTTCCCCATGCAAATCGAGAAGCCAGCTGAGTACATCGGAATGCGTTCTCGGAGGAACGTCGGTTTTGTACATGGGCCGAGTTGAGAAATGTAAAGTGATTGCAAAAGGCGATAAAAGCAACACCCTTGGTGCGCAAGGGTTCTCACTTCAAAGCGGTAGGTAGTAGCTTGCGCAGCGATGCAGGATGGTGTGAGGCGGCGACAGTCACCTAGGGCTCCCCACATGCAACAAAATGATTGCATTGTAAGTCCAACATGCTTCTTATAAGATTACAGGTGCTTCTATGTACTTCAAAAGTGTGGCCTGTATGGGCCAGACCTTAGTGCAAATTCTGTAGGGGACGCTTTCGAGCTTGACTTTCTCAGTTGGGAGGTGCGGTGCTACTCCGATTTGTTTCAGTTTTCAGTTTTATACTTTCCGGCCCAAGGTCCCTAAACCCCAATTTGTCGGCCCCGGGGCCCGTCAAAACAGGTCGGGGACGTGTTTGAATGCATCTGGTGTGTTTTTTTGCATCGAAATCGCAGATGAAAAAAGTTCAAAACATTGTGCAATCGATCGACTCCACACATTTTTGTATTTTCAATTTGTTGGAGATGCTTTTGCCAGCCCTTCGGGGAGAGCACGATTCGACAAGTGCATCCCGAAACAAAAAACAATCCGCATTTGTTAAAGCTCAGCAGATTTAAGTGAATGTCGTGCCTGTAAAAATATGTACAAGGCTCCGTTTGTCATTTTCTTTGTTTATCTTGGGTGTGCGGTGCTAATCCCATCGGGCTCGGGGGGAGGGGCAGTGACTAGGCGTTGCAGTCACTAAGCTCGCCTTCAGTAACATATACAGCATATATATTATATGTATGATTGTATCCGATTAAGTCTCTTTGGTCACCATGCATAAGCCGAACAAATTGTGCACGACATGTCACATTTTCTGAGAACAATTTTGGGGTTCTGGGGGGGAACCTACCGAAAATGTAGGTGAAATGCGCCACCTAAGCCGCAAACAATGTCCGACGTAGTCGCGGCCCTGAGGACGCCTTTGGGGGGATTGGGGGGGGGCGCAGCCCGATGAAAAGGTAATATATATATATATGTATATATATACAGTACAGCTAGTTTTTGACCGCCGTGGCTGGTGTCAGTTGTTGTGCATGTTTCCTTAGCTGTTGCATCGGACACTCGTATATCTATATATGTATATATATATATATGTAGGCAACCTGGAATCTCAATCTTAGGTCTTGCTTGTCCTCCCTTGCCTGCCGAGGACACCTTACTTGTTGCAGCAGCGAGGAAGCCAGACACCTCGGGCTCTTCGCAAGGGAAATGCTATCATATTTTCTTCGACTGAGGAGTGCTGTGCGAATAGCTATGCCCGGAAACGAAAACTATAATTTGGGGAAGTTTTTCTGGGATTTGCTGTTTCAAGGATTATCGATGTTATATGCCTTTCAATATGTATGTGAATGCATAGCATATATGATATATACGTTTGTACGAGCTTGGGTTGGTATATGATTCGTGGTTTGGTATATGAGGAGGTGCCCTAGTTGGGATGCCCCCTCCGGAGGTTCAAAACCTTGAGAAGTGATGTCGAACATGGACTCGGAATTGGGTTGGGGGACCAACCCGGTGAGCTGAGGGTGCTAACCGAATTTCTGTTTGTTTCAGTTTTGTTCACCGCTTGATTTGTCCATGTGATGGAAGAAGGGCGTATGGACAATCATTGTGAAAAACAAATGAGTGGTAAGCCATTGAAGATGTGACAGCTAATTGAAAAGTCATCAGTAAATGTTGGACGAAAGTAATATTCGTGTAGTTCCCAATTATTGGTTGAGTACTTGTCAGCGAACTGCTTCCCATCATTCAATTATTTGTCAAGTATATTTCAATCATTCCTTATGTAGCTCAGGTGCAACACATACATGACAATTCAATGATTTCCAAGTATAGAGTTACTGTTCATATTCTCGATAATATATGATTGGATATGAATATAGGCTGGGTGAAACTCACAAAATATTTCATATAACATTTCCATGATGCACACGAATGTTTCACTTACTTCTCATTTGTTCTACAGATGCGTTACATGTTGCCAACACGTTACATGCAAGGTTAGTTCTTCCCATATGTACTTGACACTTCAATCTATGTCAGCAAATTGCAAGGCTTTGTGTCCTAATGCCTTGTGAAGAGTGCGCCGCACATTCATGGAGCTGTCGTGCATGTACAGCACCACTCCTTGAGAAAGTACATGTGGCAGCCATGATGAAGAATGTACATATTCTGGATCCATGAACCCCGTTCATATACAATGTCTCATCAGGCCTGATGAAAAAGTATTACCTTTGAGCCGGCATAGGTCCAGCAATACGCCAAACAAACATTTCAAGTACAGTGGCTCCATGCTGATTGATCATGGACTCGTGGCAAGCCATGGCGCTCCCGCCGGCAAGTTTGGAGATGTTCTGAGCTTTTATATGAAACGAATAACCGTTTTTGCTGGGCTATTTTGTTTTTGCAAGGTTCCAAAACATGAGTTTGGACACGACACTGACCGCCACGGACGCTATAGATACAAACATACGAAAAATTCGACGTCTCCGCAACCCGAACCCAATGGAAGACGTCCCGGACCAGGATTCGGCCCAAAATCCGGACACCAAACAAATTTGAACTTGATTTTGCTTGCCCGGGCAATCCTGGGTAACTGAGACTTCCCTTTGAAATGGTTGTTTCAGTCTGGCCGATGACCATGTCAAAAATAAAACCATCTCATGAGGAGGCAAGTATATGTTTGCATACACTTCAGGCACATAAGGGATCGCTCTGGAGTATGGCCAGCTCATGACGTCGAATAGAAATCTTAATCTCGAAACACTGAAGCTTAAGCAAACAAATCGTGAATATGCCTTTTTCTCTTGACTATAATCCAAGGGAGGGCGCCCGGACACTAAACAAAGTTGTTGCTCAGATCGCGCATGTTTCAGAGTATAGTCCATTATTGGGATCTCTTGTTTTAGTCCATTGTAATAGTAGGTACCCCATGTGATGTGCTTTATTTTAATGCGTACCGTAACATGTTCAGGATAACTCTGCACTCAAAATTCCTAACATCGCGAAAGTTTTCATTCATGTATACTCAAGGGAATTCAAAGTTGTATAATGCCTGTTACAATGCTATCGTATCCCTCGAGGAGTTTCAAAATAGGCAGATACCACGAAATTGTTCCATGTAGGAGTTTTCTCAAACTACATAAAGTGTTAAAAGCATCAACCCAAAAGTTTCATGCATTTCATTGTCAAAACAAACACACACCTTTTATTACACTTAACAGTACAAGCCAGATTCGAACAAACAGATGAGCATACGCATGATTCTGGCCTATTTTCCAGACAGAGTTATAATTCAACAGCATGGCCATGTCAACATGTTTTATGTGTGTGCTCGAATCACCCAATACCCAGCAAATTTGGGGCGTACTTTCAAACTTTGATTTTGAAGGGGTGTCCCAAAAATCGATTTTTGTCAGATCAAGGTCCTTCTCGGAATTCCGGATACATACAAACAACAGAAATGCATGGAAATTCGAGACGACTCCAATGCGGCACGTCCCGGGGCCTGAAAGCCAGATATACCGACAAAATATTAATTGTTTAATTGGTGCGCGATTTGTTCGGGACCCAGTGTGGTCTTATCTGCTTCCTAGTTCTTATCCTCAAGGAGTAACAGGGAAAACTTCGAAAGAATGTCAAGGAGCTGTAAAAGATTTGGCATGGAAGGAGGGCTTAGCATGGCTACTGTTGACGGAATAAATTAAGCAACACCATGTGAGAAGTTAGGCATGGCCAGACCTATATTTTCATTGTTTTTTACCCGTTTCCAGGTGCCGGGCCTAGTCTCATTCGATTCGTTTCGAAAATCTGTGCGACTCTGACTTATTTATGTGTCCGGAACTACGATGTGTTATCCAAACTTGCCCTGGGCCAATTCGCTTCTGATGTGTAAAAACGAAGAATTTCCCCCGGCCACCAAATCCTCCCAAAGGCAGAGTTCCAAGCGAAACGAAAAAGACACGCAATGCTTCTTGGAGCCGGGTACACGAAATATCAGCCCAAGATGAGTTGTTGGACCTGTTTTCTTGCCAAAAATGTGTTGGCTAA
>Ga0099797_101692_pt1 | contig 11058 bp, 7 predicted proteins | sample Uncmet_Sort48C_1_FD_89871 | JGI IMG/M metagenome (GOLD analysis project Ga0099797, IMG submission 89871) | Marine eukaryotic communities from CALCOFI LINE 67, Pacific Ocean - C012_Sort48C_1 | ecosystem: Environmental > Aquatic > Marine > Oceanic | place: Pacific Ocean: Monterey Bay | collected... | reverse complement strand
AAGCCTGTCGAGTTCTTGGAAGAGACTGCGGTCTGGTTTTGGAAGAAGAAGCCCAAGAAGGAACCAGTCAACCCGGAAGACGAGCCAGATGAGGACGAACCCAAGAAGAAAGGGTTTTTCGGCAAAATTGGCAGTGGTCTGAAAAACCTTGGCTCCAAGGTTGCCCAGGGCGTCAAAAAGGTCACTAACTTCGTCGGGGACAAAGTAGACTCTGGTCTCGTCCACATGAGTGCGCGCAAGCCAGCATGTTGCAACCAAGGCATCGGCATGTGGATGCCCACCGACGAAAAGAGCGACCACAAACAGTTTTGCCGCACCCAATTCAAAGAAGACGTTTCCAAAACGCAATTGGAAGTCGTTAACGACCTGACCTCCAAATTCCAATCCTCCTTGGACAGCCTCGTGTCTACCAAGAACGATTTGAAGAAAGAGTTCAAACAATTGTACATCGCCCACGAAAAGACGGAAGGTGACGCCGATGCCAAGAACGAGCAAAAGGAAAAAGAAATCCAACTCGAAAAGAACAAGATCGCCGACAAGAAGGTTGAAATTGAAGATTTGAAAGGCAAACTCACAGAAGTCGAGAAGCAACAAAAGGAAAACATCGAGAAGATGAAAGACTTGGTCGACAAGTCGTTGAAGAAAGTGGAGGCTGCGCAGAAGGAACTGTCGAAGTACCAAAAGCTCGCGGAAGAAAAGGAAAAGATCGTCGAGGCAGCGAAGGAAGCCTTGGAAAAGTGCATGGGTGACAACACAAAAGCGCGGGAGAAATTGCAGCAACTTACTGAAGACCTTGCAAGTGCGCGTGCCAAGGTACGTGTGACCCAGGCATTGCTGGTCAAGCGTCAGGCAGAGTACGCCGAAGTCAAAAAAGCACAAGAAGAAGATGCGAAAGGACTCGCGGAGCAATTGAAGGCCGCTCAAGCCGAAGAACAGGAATTCAAGGCCACGTACGCAGAATCCCGGAAAGCCCTGGAAGAGGCGCAAGCTGAATTCGTGGAGGCGCAAACCAAGGCCAACGAGATGCTGATGAGTCCTCCTGCTCTCTTGGAAACTGAAGGAGAAGGCAATGATGCACAAGTCCAAATTTGCGACGAGGAGTGCGAAGAAATGAAGGCATGGAAAGTCGACGATTACTTGGCGGGCGATTTTGACGAATCCAAGACGTTGCTTGACAAAGCGACAAACTACGTCGGCAAACAAATGAAGAACATGCACTCTATGTTCAACTTGTTGAAACAAACGCAAAAGCGTGTGTCTCAATTGAAAGATTTGGACGTAAAATTACACAAAGAAATCATGGAGGACATTCGCAAGGAAAACAAGCGCCTCGCCGCCAAGCTGGAACGAGTTCAAAAGAAGATGCAGCGTCTCATTAAACGCGCGGAATCCTTGGAAAAGAAAGTCAAGGCGCTGCAAGACGACATTGAAAAATACACCGACGACATGGAATCGAAGGTCCAAGTGAACATGCGCAACTTGGCCAAGACCCAGCAGCAAATTCAAGATGCTATGATGTCCTTGGTTAACCTGCAAGGGCAACTTACCCGCGCGACTGTTGGTGAAGCCGATTGCAAGAGCATTGCCACTGGCCTAAGGAAGAGGAGCAAGGAAGCCAAGGAAGCCACCGAGAAAGCAAACAAGGCGGCCGCAGACTCAGACAAGAAGTTAAAAGAGTCGGAACAAGCCATTCTTGACTTGAAAGTGGCAGGTGAAATCGCGAAGGTCCAAGGTGAAGCCGAGATCAAGGCAGCCCAAGACAACATGCAGGCGTTGAAGATCAAAGCTGACCAGAACGACGACAAGACGAAGCGCTTGAAGATTGCCACGAAAGGCTTGAACGCTGCCACGGCAGCCACACTTCCCGCCGACGATGTGCCGGAAAGCCCGGCCACCACCCCGGCGCCTACAGAGGAGACGACCACGGAGGAAGCCACGGAGGCGCCTACGGAGGAGACGACCACACCACCGTCGCCCACGGAGGAGACGACCACACCACCGTCACCCACGGAGGACACAAACAATGATCCCCAAGGCGCGTGCCCGTTCGCAAGTCCTTGTAATAAACCTTGCCCTAATGCAAACACGCTGTGGGGATGTTTTGGTCGGTCTTACAAAAGGTGCCAACGAAAAATGTCTGCCCATTATGGTATCCGGAATTCAAAGCGTGCGTCGGCCAACACAAAAATGCTGAGAAATTACCAACGGGATTGTAAAGACGGGGAGCAAGAGGACACAGACGATGAGCCCCAAGTCATGAAACGTGTTTTTGTTGGAAATGGAAACCTCTGCCGTTGGACTCACGGCAAACACAAGAACCGCCCCGTCGCGCGAGTTCGCGACTGCGAACAATATGGACAGGGTTTATGTGAATGGAATGCTGCCCGCGGTCGTTGCTATGGGGTTGACTATAACGAGCAGACGCCGCCCAGGAGGATCTAGTAAGAGACCGCGTCTAAGCTATCATAGTCGTAGTGAATCTGTGAGTCAAGCATCCGGATTATGCTCACTTGAGGAGTATGGCTCATGTGTACGATACGTACGTACCGAGAGTAGTAACACACAATTATACATATAACAAAAAAGTTTCTTTTTAGCTTTACGCTTTACTTCGTGTGTACACCATATTTGTTGTTTGTGTGTTGTTACGAAACCTTTACCATCAAATGAGATGATGTGATTGCCTTTTCTTCATGCTTCTCTAAATTACACAGACACGCTTGTTCGTGCCTTTTTAATGATTGTGTTACAAATCCAATGCTATAATTTATCAACACCTTGTCGATCGCTCGTCTTATGCGGTACGCACCACCATCACATGGAAAAGCCAACGAGTCCGGCCAACACGTGGTCCGCGTCGCAGACAATTTTCTGCAGTCGTTTCTTGCTTGGCTTGCGCCGCCAACGCTCTTTCCCCTCCACTTCATTTGGACGCGTCTCGAGCGATCGTCCCAGCCTGACTGAAGCGCTAAACATTTGACGAAATCTAGTTTCTGCATCAATGGAACCTGCATCTTCCCTCACCGACTCTGTCCTTGCAGGCTGTTGCCGCCTATGCCACCGAATAATCGCGGCTATGACCCATTCGCGGAAGAAAGGGTAGGCCTTGTCGCGCGTCAAATTCAGCATGTGCAACGCATAGTTCACGCGGGCAAAACACTTAGGCTCTGGGGTTGCTTCGAATAGATACTCAGCGACTTGTAGTGCCACATTGCGGTCGTGTGTGCCCTGAAGGAACATCTTTGCGACGCTGTCGTCGAGCTTTTCGACGCACTCTTTGGTGTTGAGTCCGGCTGCGCTGTACGCATCGCCACCGCGAGCACTCCCCGCGACAGAGCATACACCGGCTAACAGACCATCACCAGTCTGTACCATTTTCACCGCAGAAGGCCATACAGCAGGACCACCAAAAGAAAATCCTACCAATACCAGCGGGATCCCAGGGTAGTTTTCTTTGAGGAAACGGACACCCACAAGAACATCAGCCACGGCACTCTGCAACATGGGCAATCGTCGAAGTGTTTTTTTGGGAATTATTGTCCAGTCTATTTGCAGTGTCACGCAGCGAGGCAAACGTGGTGTCGCCTTCGGAACCATCTCTTGATACGGTTTGGATTTGATGCTGTTGAACTTTGTCCTTTTCTTTTCGGGAAGTGTCAGGCACGAATTCCAATCAGAGCAACACTTTCCCACACCAAGCTCGTGGCCAAGGCGGCTATAGAGACTGCCGTAAGCCATCTCGTCGGGGGCATTCTCGAAGGGGATGGGGCACTTGTTTACACCCGGACCCATGCCGCCACTGCTACCCGGTGCCAACAAGACTAGACCTTCAATCTTATTCTTATTATTTTTATATGCAGCCCCACCAACCGTCCCCATCCCATCGGCCCCGTACAGCCATCCTTTAACGGCCACATCCCGCACTTCGTCTCGAATTTCAACGGCCTTCCCTTGGAACCCTTGGTGCGACCACTCGTCACTACCACCGACCGTCTCAGGTTTTTCTCCGACCGCGCACTTTATCATAGACCCAATAGACTTGGCACAAAGCAACTAGTGTTTGCTGTCCTGGTCTTGTTCTACACGCCCCCGGACCTTGAAACCTTGACAAGCATGAGGAGCACAAGCACGAGGGTATACGCCGGACCAGCGCGGGAGTCTGCTCGTTGCGCGGGTTTTATTTTCATCAAAATAAACGGTCCTATTCAACACAGCTCAAATATATGCTTGTACGACATGTACACTACATGTATGTATCGACAGTAACGGTCGGCCGGCCTTATTATGGCCTTATTACACACACGGATGGGAATAATTAAGAAGTGGATCGGAGGCGGCGAGATAATCACTCTTAATTTATAAATATATTGAAAAGTAAAGATGTATGTATGTAAAGATATCATATTTACAAATTTATATATTATTATATTCTTTTAAATTCCCTTCCAGTTCCCAGTGGCTTTAGAAAGTTATATATGTAAGACTTTAAATGCAATACATTTTCATTATACACAAATACAAGTTGTAAACTTCGAAGGGGTTTGCTGGCTTCGCGATGCAGCAAATGAACAGGTGCAAACAAGCCCCGGCGCTCTTGTTTGTAGCCCTCCTCTCAGTCTTTGTGGAGGGTAAGCGGAGCGTTAGAATTGGAATCCTCTTAAATGAAGCTCGTGCGTTTGGTGCAGAAACGGCGATCAAGATCATCAACCGAGGAGATAGCGGTATTTTAAAGGATGTTGACATTGAATACGTGGTCAACTACACGAACCATGACCGGTACCGGTCGCTGGAAAGTGCACGTTGGCAGATTGAAGTGTTTCATGCAAGAGCCATCGTGGGGCCAGAACACAGTTCGGTTGCGGCAGTTGTGGCGCCTTTCTGCGCTGGCAAGAAGATCCCATTAATTTCACCTAGTGTTACGGACCCTTTACTGAGCGACAAAGACAATTACCCTTTTTTTGCTCGCACAGTGCCGTCTGATACGGAGCAGGGGAGGGCACTCTTTGAGTTTGTGAAGGTATTTAAGTGGACCCGGATCGGAATCGTGCAGAGCAACGACAATTACGGCATAAACGGCTTGCTTATGTTTGAGAAACTGTGTCACAAGCATGGTGTTGACATTGTTAGGAAGTCTCAACTCAGTCGGTCGCTCGACAATCTCAATGTCACTTTAGAAAAGATTAAAGAAGACAATACGAAAATCCACGTCATAAATGCCCACTCTGACGAAGGCAAAGCGCTCATTAAAGCTGCAGAACAACGGGGGATGATGGGACCCGGCTACGCCTGGCTCTGTACAGACGCCTTGACAGCAGAACAGTCGGGTTTGGCAGGTTATGCTCGCGGGTTGATTGGAACCTCCCCGGCTGTGTTTTCGGGCCAAGCAAAGGCCGCTTTTCTGAGCACGGTCAACGCGTCGGAAACAATAAAGGATAATTATGTGTTCTATGCCGCCGATGCGGTAAATCTACTTGCACGTGGTATCGCAAAACTGGTAAGCTCCAATTCCACAGTGTCTCGACAATTCTTTTGGAAAAACCAAACTATGGGATCAGGAGAATGGAACACCGTCCAATCTAACTTTTTTGACAACTTTATTCTAAATGCTTCCTTTTTCGGGGTGACGGGATCTCTTCGAATCGACGGTGCTGGTGACAGAGTAGCGGTGCCAGGATACGATATGGTTAATTTTCAAATTATGAACACGTTCCTGACAGTGGGTGAATGGAGTTCAAGGTCTGGCTTAATGATTGGGGGGTCCAATACTATTGTTTGGCCTGGAAATTTACTTTGGTACAATACTCCAAGTGATCGGGATAGTTTCAAGACGACCGTGAAGATACTTACCTTTGAATTTGACCCCTTCTTCTACTGCAAGTGTGGTAAACGCTGTAGGGAATGCAATAACACGGACGCGTCTTGAAAAATCATTGACAAGTCAAAAACGGAGGGTTTTATAGTCGATATGCTGTCGTACTTACAGAAAAAAGCGTATCTGAACTTCGAGTACGAAGTTTATCTATGGGATGACATTGTAAAGCCGGGAACGTACAAGTCAGACTGCATGAAAGGAAACCATTCGGGTTGTGCCCAGGGTTGGAAGTGCTTGAAAAACGGCGTCTGCTCTGATAATGAACTTTGGTACAACGTCTCTGGCAAGCCGGCGCTGAAAGACTCGGGCACAAATTTCGTAAGGGCGGTTGGGCGTGGCGACTTTGACGTCGGCGCAGCCGATAATTTTGTCACTGAGTCGCGCAGAAAGATCGCGCCATTATCAGTTCCTTACATGACAACGGGGGTGACCCTGGTCAGGCGGCGCGATACCTTGGAGCAAACTCAGAGGCCCCCCATGGACTTGTGGCTGCTGCTAAAGCCCTTTGATCCCAAACTGTGGACCGCTGTTCTTCTGTCGTACCCTATTGTAATGATTTGCTTGAGTTTTCTGCACGAGGGGAACAGTCGTGATGAAGAAAAATTCAAAAAGCAAAGGAACATTAGCATTACGCCTAACCAGTACCTTCCTGGTGATCTGATAAACAAAACTGACGATGGAAATAGGAATGGAAGTACCGGTTTCCGCCTGGCGTACTTGTGGCAGTCGCGTGCATGGAAAAAGCTGGTGAAGTTTTACAACACAAGCTTCAACATGGCCAAATGGCAAACCATAGAGGCTACCTTCTTGAACGAAGAAAAGTCGCACCACGAATATGCTCGGTTTTTTCTCTGGACTTGGGAAGTTTGTTTGTTCTTATTGACGACGGCATATACAGCGAGCCTGACAAACTTCTTGATTCAACGAATACAGCCAAAAATATGCAAGGAATTTGAATGCATGGGTGGAAAAATTATCGCCGCTCGGAAAGGAACTTACACGGTTGACCTTGCGAAAGATTTGACGAACGGGCAAGCAAAGGTAGTGGAAGTAAGGAGCACATTGGACGCTTTGTGGATGGTATACAATAAAACTGCAGATGGAATGATTGGTTGCAGTTACTGAATATTCAACTTGCTCCGAAAACCGGAATATAAGTGCCAGCTTGCGACCACGGGAAAACTTCATAGTTTTCAACAACTTGCGTGGGTCTATAAAAGAAATTACTTCGCAAAAGACTTGTTCGACCAGGGCATAAGCAGCATGTATCAAACGGGAAAAAAAGGCACAACAATTGGCCAATTAATCAGCCAACACATTGAAGCTTCGGAGGAGTTGTGCGCCGCGGAGTTTCGACAGACGGCGGCGATATCAGATGTCATCGAGGCAGACGTTCTCCACATTGAACAGTTTGCGAGCCTTCTGGTAATTTTGCTCGTTGCTTTGCTGTTTTCTGCCGCTGGGACGATGTTCCAACGGAGAAGGAAGAAGGCTGCTCAGAAAGCATACGAATCGAAAAAAATGTCTTATGTCTCTACGAGTGAGTTTCGCAGCCTAATGAAGCAGTCAATTGAGTCAACCGTATACCCTAAATTAAATAGGCTCATCGCAGAAACTGAACGCAGAACAGATTTAAGAAAAGATTCACCTGAAAACAATGAAAAGGCGTTGAACTTTCTCAACCCATTATTTCGTAAGCGCAGCATGGTATTGTCTTCGTAAACGCCTTGGCAAAACTAAACGAATTGAGCCCAAGAATGACGCAGTGGATTTTAAAGCCCAACCAAGGAACTCACTGCTGATATATGGGCCGTCGTCCAAAAAACTTAATATAAGAATTATATTATTGTAAAAAATAAATACTGGTTCTATTCGGTTCGTATGTATGTGTGAATGAGAATGAATAATGAATAATGCATGCGATTGGCAGACCTCACATACTTGTATGATATGTACACTACAAATGTGTATCGACAAGAATTTTTCGTACTATTTGTGGGAGAACGTGGGGGAAGTAAGTGGAGCGCCGTTCGTATCTCGTCCATCTCTGCGTATGTGTGTGTATACGGGTCAACAGAGTCTTCTCGTCGTCGTACTTGATCAGACGTTTTTTCGCTCAAAGAAAGACATCTGCGTCATCAAAATCACCTGCACTGGAGTTGCTGGCTGACGAAGCGAAGGTCTCGACATCGCTGTTGGTCGAAGAAGAAGGTGTCGCTCCTGGGGAGCAGATCTCTTCCTTCTTTACAACAGACGGTTCTGTATCTTTTGCGGTGTGTACACGCTTGGTTATCGCACTATGCATATGAAAGAGTTGCTTCGAATGTTCCTGCTTTTCTTTAATCGCGCGATCAAGGTCTTCTTTCAGCTGCGCTTTTCTCGCTTCCAGGTCTGCTTTTTCCTTGACTAAGCGTGCAACATGGTTTGCATTGTCCGCGGGACTCACGTTGCTGCTCTTCATGAGTTTCGTTTGTCTCTCAATGTCTTGCAAAATTACCTCTTGGTCAAAGTGTGCTTCGCGTAGACATTCGTTTTTTTCTCTAACCTTCGCCAAGATCGTTTCCTCTTCCGCGATTTTCTGTTTGATCTCGGCAATCGAAACGTCCAACTCTTTCTGCTGGGTTTCCGCATTTTTCTCGTCGAGAGTGAGCTTGTGTTTTTTTGATGCTAAGTCTGCGATTTGCCTGTCGTAAGTCGGCATAGTGACTTTTATGTGCTGCCTGACCATGTTCGCGATCAAGTTTTGCTTTGCATCTATTTCTTTTTGCGCGCGATCCCTTTCTTTTTCTGCTTTGACCAATTCTTTCTGCAAATCATCTTCTTCCGTTTTCAAAAGAGCATACTGTTGTTTTTTCATCATCACCTCGTGCTCGGCGCGTACAAGATCAACAAAAAGCGTCTGCTTCGTCTCTTCTTCAATTTGGATGGCTTCAGCCTGCAAGGTTTGAATATCTTCAAGCAAACCTTGGATTATTTTGCGTTTTTCACTGTGCACCAAAAGCAGCGCATGGTACCCGTCTTCGACGGCCTTGTAAGCATCCATAATTGCTCCGTAAACGAAAACGTGAACACCAAGAGAGGTGTAGAATAGCCCGCACACGCGGCTTTCCTGAAGGGGGCGTTGAAACGGTATCAAGCGGTTGTGGCGTTAAAATACACCAATAGCATGAGCGACTTGCAAGAATGTTATCATCCTGGAAGAACATACTCTCTTCTTCACACCACGGGGCTCCCGCACAACGCGTGAGACGTGTAAGATTTGGTGCGCGGCGGCGTGGAAGTGATTCCCGGATTACTACGTACATGTTGTTTGTCACGTTTAGAATACAAGTATTATACTTGTTTCAAACACAGACCGCGCTCGAATTTAGTATTGACGTACTACTATAAATACCATTGTGTGCTGGAGATGGTTAAATGGCATCCTATTGAAGCAATGGTCACTGGAACAGCATGTGAATGTTCTATTCTATGTTAGGTCTAAACAGGGGGGTTTCTTTTTTCTTGTTGTTCAATGTTGCAGTCAATTACCTACCCTTCCTCGTTTCACTGCACAGAAGATCTGAGACCATCAGTCCTCCCAGTCACTACCTTCGCTCGCATCGATGGAATTGTCACTGTCCCAATTTGCTGCAACTTTTTCTCTCATGCTATCCAAGGAAGATTTCATAGACATTTTCCTGCCCGTTGCAGCAGATTGCCGCCTCTGTTTAAACACGGACTTGTCCCCGCGGTTCATTGTGGACAACAAATTGTCGACCGTCTTGCCGCTCCCGTTGCCCTCGGTCGTTGTCCCTGGTCCTTTTGGCTTCAAGGCATCCAACTCTCTTCTTCGTTTTTCCAGTGCATCGCGTTTGCTCTTGACGGACTGTGCGCGCTCGTTGTCTAACGCAGCCTGCTTGAACGCATCGAGGAAGGCTTTCAGCGTTTTCACGGTATCTTCGAAATTAAACGTCTTACGGTCGATGCAAAAAAAATCAGCAAATTTATCCAATAACGTCGACAGTTCCCCGTATGCTTTCTGGACCAGCTCAAAGTCCGAATTTGCCGTCGTTGCAAACGATGAGGCAGCTTCGACAAACATGGACTCGGACGGAGACTGCTCGCATAGTTCAAGCTCTGTAACGACGGTTTTCAAACCGCGCTCCAGCTTCTTGATGCTGGTAACAAGGATGGACATGGAGACTTGTGCAGCCGCTGTCAGATCTAGCTTCTTCGAAATGTCTAAGAGGCTTTTGTCGTTCGAAGCTGCGTGCTGGACCAAATAATGGAGTAGACTCGGGCAATCTTTTGGCGAATTCGTCCGCAATTGCGTCATCGCTTCCAACGTGGACAGCTTGAAGCCTTCCGCCCCACCGCGAAAGCTGCCATGGTTGATAAAATTTCCCAACAAGAGGACAGAGCCCATGATGCGCTTCAGCTCGATCGATGACATGATACTTTTTACGGCGGCGCGTATTTGGTCAATCGTTAGCGCCAAATACCCGACTTGGTTTTCGAAATCGTAACGCAAGTCCATCACGACGATCTTATTGTTAAATCGGGGGACTTGAAGAATCTCCGCGACAAACCGCTCAGCAGGCTTCAAATTGTCCACGTCATTGCCGTCCGCGCTCAACCAGTTCTTGAGCGTCGCCAGCTCGTCTGGTTCTGGGGAAATCAATTTCAACAGTTCGACAGAATTTTGGGACAGCAACTTCGTCTTGAAATGCATCACTGCGTCTTTAATTTCACTAGGGGGCATACCCAACCGAGCAAGTGTAATGCTCATGTTTTGTTGGCGTTTTGGATCAATCAAGCCGACTTTTTCAGACTTTTTCTGTTTCGTCGTTGACTCTTCTACCTTCGTCTTTTTTTTCTCGCTCTGGTTGTCCTTTTTCTTGTCCTCTGGGCGTCCGAATAACACTTCCACAGTCTCAAAGTCTATCTCAATGGACTCGAAGTCAATTTCACGCCATATCGTATCATCACCTCGCGCTTCCGACGGTTTCAATTTTGCCCAGTTAAAGTTTTTCATCTTCATTTTGGGCGGTGATGATATATCCGCGGGTATTGGGGGCTTTCCCGGCACAAGAGAGACCCCTGTGCCTCCTATTGGAGGGGGGCCTCGCAGGCCACCTGGCATTGGCGGCGGACCACGCACTCCACCCCCAGGTAAAGGCGGAGGGCCGCGTGGTCCCGCTCCA
>Ga0099797_101690_pt1 | contig 11083 bp, 9 predicted proteins | sample Uncmet_Sort48C_1_FD_89871 | JGI IMG/M metagenome (GOLD analysis project Ga0099797, IMG submission 89871) | Marine eukaryotic communities from CALCOFI LINE 67, Pacific Ocean - C012_Sort48C_1 | ecosystem: Environmental > Aquatic > Marine > Oceanic | place: Pacific Ocean: Monterey Bay | collected... | reverse complement strand
ATGCAAATCCATGCAAAAAACACCCCAGATGCATTTAAGCACGTTCCCGACTTGTTCTGCGGGGTCGGAAAATAGGGTTTAGGGGCACCGCACGAAATTTAGCAAGGTGGAAATTTTTTATTCTCTACCCCATCGAGTGTACGTTTGGGATGCAGACAAACTACAAGAATTTGCAAAAAAAGCAAGAAACACCACAAATACATAAGCATACCTGGAAAGCTGTGCAGCAAAGCTACAGTGCGAGAGAGCAAGGGCCCAACGAGCAGCTAGGCAACATGCTCACAACAATAACGACCTGCACAACAAAATCCAGATATACTTACACACATCAGCAGAATAATAATGAAACATTTATAAGTGAGTGAAGTAGATAAGAATATAGAAGTGGGTTCTTGTAAGCAATTCCTGTGTACTAAATTGGTGCCGCCGCCAAGCGCGGGGTTGAGTCATATCGACACCTGCCTCGAAACTCCAATACAGCCTGACCTTGATATACAAGAGAGTAAGCAGTAACAAATATATAATTAAATAAATGAGTAACGAATAATCAAGTGAATTAATATGCCAGCCTGTATAGGGAAAACCAAATGAAGGAGCCTTCAATTTGGGGAATAACACCAATGGCCAGCAGGCCGAAAACCTCAGGGAGTTGAGCATCACAGGAAGTTATCAATCAAAACCGCAATCAATAGAGACAAATCGCCCGGATACCAGGAGCCAAGGCCTTCAATGGGCATCGGAGCAGAGCAAGGGAGGAAATACATGGGAGCGACAAAGAACAAACCTCGGGACACGCCAGAGGACCATGCATAACACCTCAAAGCTCTAAACCTAGACCCAGAGACGGCCTTGGGGCAGAGTGCTATCTGGGAAATTGATCTCTAATGTTGACGGAGCACCACAGAAGGGTGACAGCCTTATTGCCACAGAGTGCCAAAAGCAAGGACAACATCATGACTGCCAGGACTACCACCACAGAGTCCAACAATACAGATGAAGCCGACTTCAAGCAGCACCCTATAACGATAAGTATGCCAAATCCTGCCAAGGCTAACGAAGCACCCCTACTTCCAATGAAAAAAACTATCCAGAACCATATGCCATATAGGCCTCTTAAATATTGAAAGAGATATAAGTGCGAATGGATAGATGAATTAATAAAAAAAGGATATAGGGATAAATGAACAAAAACTGATAAATGAGTAGCGAGGCCAATATAGCAAGGCTTGCTCATAGAAAAACCTGATACAAAAATAAAATAGGTGACCCCTGAGCCCATACACATATACTCAAAAATCGCGCGGAACCGCAATTCAGAGCCCAACTACCAAGGCTCAGGGGTACACCAAGACAATCCACGGCAATAGTGACAACTAAGGTGCTTTTCATCACACACAGTGCATAACGGAGTAGGCTGAGGAGGTAAGTTATATTTGCATGTGGACCCTTTACCATCACAGAATGAACCAGTACGTCTGCCGCAATCAACGCAAGCCTTGAGTAAGTTAGGACTTGCTTGTATTTCTGCCTCAAGGATGGCTTGAAAGGTCGCCATTTTGCGAGAATGCAGCAACAACACAATAGAACCGTAGATAACTAACAAAGCCAATACATACAAATGTGTATATTTTACAACTGCGGTAAGAAACCTACAGAAACGCCAAAACACTGAGAAAAACGACTGAAATAAATGGAAAACTAGTAAGAAACAAATGTATGCCACAACAAACCCCGAAGGGAAGCCCGACCCCGGAGGGAACAGAAGCCCACAAGAGACAGTAACAACGAACAAATAATGAAAACCCTGACAAATAACGCACAATAAAAATAGCAAACAGACCCCGGAGGGAGAAAACAAACGTGACAAGTACAAACTGGATTAGCACAGAAAAAGAATAGAAAACAACCCGCGGCCCCACACGAAGGACAAAAACATGCAATTGCCCTACAATACCACGCAGAAACGCAGGGACAAAGGGACATATTGTTCTAATATTAACTTTGCTCAGTAAACCTTAGCGACCAGATCTGCATGCATCAACAGAGAATGCAAGAATATGTGAATCGCTAAATGCTTGGCCCCTAAACTTAAGTAAGACACATTACCTGAACGGACCAATACTCATAAAACTTAGTAAGCCAATGCGCGGTACAGAAACCAACGAAGCAAAAGAGCAACAGATGGGACAGGCACCAAACCCACAGGAAAAAAGGCCCCGGAGGGAAAAACAAAACACGAAAGTGCGAACACGATGAGCCAATACGAAACAAAATGCAAAGAGCCCCGAAGGGAGTAACAAAACACAAACGGAACCCCGGAGGGAGAAACGCGCAAACAAACACAGAAAAATGGAAACAAAATACAGCAAACAACATGCAAACAAACAACCAAGCCAAGACCGAAGCCCCTGCAATACCACGCAACACTATGAAGAGTTACATATTCAGGACACATAATTATGTAGACTGAGAATGGAAGTGATATTGAAACACACCTGAAGGGTGAAAAAACAAACTTGAACACAGAAGAAAAACAGATGATACTGGAACACAGATGAAAACAAAGTAAAAACAAACCCCGGAGGGGGTGGAACAACAAATAAACAAAAACACATAGAAGTAATAAAAACCAACCCCCGGAGGGACAACACAAAGCAGCAAGCAAGAACGAAAAACAAACCCCGGAGGGAGACAGTAAAATGCAAAGACAAATGGGTACAAATACAAGACAAACAGAAATACAAAATGAATAAATACAGAAAAAGCCTAACCGAGCAAACAGTACTACTATCAAACCACTGATGAATATTACCCTATCTGAGAATGCAAATGTCAGCACAAGGACGCACAGCTCAGACCTGTCAGGATCAAGGAGAATAAAAAGTAAGCAAGGGAATGAATTTGCAGAGATAAATATCAGGCACATCTGTAGTTATGACCTTTGCCTAAGGCATGATGTGCACTATATTGTGAACCAAAAGGCAAGATGACTGGCAACAACGGTCCAGCCTCTCTGATGGCAATATTTTCACAATGATGCCTTCTATTTCCAGACTTCTGTAGCTTAACATTAACTGGACGGAGCTGGGCATCAATAGTATCTGCCTCTGCATAGGTGATTTGAGGGCCTCTAAGAATATAATTATGGTAACAAGCAGATGACCTATATCTTAAATGATTGAGCAACCTTTCCCTTGTCCAAAAACGCACCAAACATACTTCGCACGTAACTGTGCTGGCAGCAATATACTTGCGAATGGGGTCTTTGTACCCGAAACATTTGAACATGTGTAAGTTACATGCCTGCCTAGTATTTTTAACCACATGACATTTAACACACATAAATTGGGAAGGAGCTCCGTCGGCACTAGAGGTCAATTGGGGGTGGTGTAACTGAGCATCAAGGTTTGCAAAAGGCGACTTAGCATACTTACGTAATTGTTTGATATAGTGGGGGAACACACTAGCTTCCTGGAGCAAAAGCTGTTGGATAGAATGCACATTGGGGGAGTTAGGGGACAACGAAAACCACTTGCAATCATTATTTAATGCTGCAATCCAACCATGATTATAATTGCTTAAGGCAGAAACTAGTGTCTTAATGACGAACACATTTTTAAAACAAGCCCTAAAAAATAAAGAAAGCCTCGCAAACCTGATGATGACGGATGGAGTAACCAACTTATAGGTGAAGATGACATCCTGATCAGCAAAGGGATTATCACTGTCTAAAGCAGACCATTGGGTGGAAGTGACAACCCTATAGACTTTGAGTATGGCATGATGAAATTTAGTGGCAGAAGCCTGGCAAAGCTCAGGCCAAGTACCACACTGATATGTGCCCCCGGTTAAAGTATAAGCTTTTGCAATATTAATTTTACGTGTGACCGGGGTGTTGGGAGCATTAAAAACTTTAGAGAACTTTTTAGTACCATTAATGAGGTATGCTGATCGGATGGCAACTTCTGCTTTAGAATCGTGGTTGACAGAGAAAGTAGTACCCATATGCTTATAAGAACTAACGAACCTTAACATGACATTAGGAACAATTGGTGCAAGGGATATAGCATTTGAACAGCTTTGAAGAAATAGTTTTTGTTGTTTGGCGGACTTTCCCAGAAACAGGGGTAGAACCTCTGACTTACCAGGTTTAAAATTTAGTGCAAGTCCATACACATTAAAAATACCACTGGCCAATTGTGCCGCAAGAACCATGTTGGGTATAACATTTACAGCTTTACAAAAACATGGAATAATGACATCATCTGCATAAGCTGCCTCATGCAGAAATGTCTTGGTACTAGGACTACCATGATGGCAAAAAGCATAAATGGAGTTATCTACTAACGCATGCCGAAGAGATTTTAAAAGTGGTGCAAAACACAGAGCATATACAACGTCCGCAAAGGTCATACCAGCCATGCAACCTTTACAAGTACTGACCGCATGGGGCAGAGACTCCTGAGTAAACCAGGTATTAAAATAAACGCTTTGAGTATATAAAAAAGAAAATTGTTGCGGACCATTAAGAAAGATAGACTGATAATTAGAGTGCCAGGCATGACTATTAATAGTATCCCAAATGTGCTTAATATCATCATGGTTATATCCATTGTCTTTCAACTGTTTTAACCACGCTTCGTCCCCAGTATCATCAACAAAGATAATACGTCTTAATAAAGAGGCAAATGCTGATGAGACATCTAGAAATAAAATAGCACAGGACATTTGAATTTTCCGGGCATAGTCATACAATAGCCGAAGATAAAGGTGGGCAAACGCAGTTTCCCCACCATTAAAACCGGAACCAAATTGAGAAATACCAACAATATTTGAAGCGAAAGGTAAAAGAGACTTCCTGATAACCGAAAAGCACTTTTTGCCAGGTATGCTGCCTAACATGATGTCTCTGTAACACGATTTGTCAGCAGATGACCCTTTATTTTTGAACAACTCGTGCAACACACCTCCCTTCCATTGAAGCGGGGGGGCAAGCCAACAAAAAGATTTAAACAATATAGGGTATAAAATAGCAGTACAAAATTTTGGAAACATTTTAAGGAGGATTCCAGGAAACAAGTCCTCCCCGAAGGCTTTGTGCCAATTGGTGCAAGAAAATTGATGCATAACTTGAGAAGGGAGGGGGACAGAATCGACAAAATAATTAAAATTAAGATTGTTAGGGGGGAATTACGAAAAATTAGTCGATCCAAGTGCACTAGCTGTTCAAACGTAATTTCTTTGCCACATTGCTGGGTTTTAAAAAGCTCCCTAAAAATAAGTTTAGATTCAGAAAGAGAGGTGGCAGGGATACCGTCCTCATTTGAAACTTTCACAGTGCACTGGTTGGGGGCAGCCTTTCTCGCAAAGGGCTTGAGTGCCTCGTGTACCTGTGGGAGAGGCCCTTCAGCAAGGGCAAGATATAAGGCCTCGTCCTTATCAGAGAAATACACTTTGTCTTCCAGGGTGCAATACATGTCAGCCCTACGTTTAATGGAAATATACAAATTATTGAACCGGCACCACTGCTGAAGATTATTTTTGTGGCCGAAGCCATACACAACGTTAAAAAATGCATATTTACACTTGGAGGACCAAATGCCAAAAACTTTGTACAATAACGCATTGGACATGCGACAAAAGAACTTTTGCCGACAACTAAACACTTTTGCTTTGTGGGCAATTGCTTGAGCAGTAGTTTGGGATAAACAAATCTCCCTGCCAACATATTTGGAATTGCCCTTGGAAGACTTTAAGGGATACGCACTAGAAGCCGCGTCAATGGCAGCTTGCACTACTATATGATACTGTGAAGTGGGTTCGATTTGAGAGGAAATGGAAGGACAATTATTTTTAAAATGCGTAAAGAATGCTTGGTCACACTTTGGATTGCCAACCAGGCCTTGATTAAATGGAAGCCTGCGCCTTTTAAAAGCCCTAGAACGATTACTAATAGGGGGAACAGAAAAACACGCAGAAATTGGGAAGTGGTCAAGACCACTTCCAATATACACTTGCAAAGCAACACTGACAGATTTAGGGGAAAAAATAATACCAGGGCTATTAAAAATATAGTCAATGACCTTAAAATGAAGCCCATCTGGGGTAATAAACGTATACGGTGATTGCACAAACGATTAAGGTGGAAATGATCACATCTGCCGCGCTCCGTTGTGGCTTTGGTGGTGGCTTGGTGGTGGACTACCCGCACTCCACGAAGGCGTCTGAAGCATTGTTCAGTTGCCTATGCACCCTTTGCCAAATGTTGTGCGGGGGGGCCCGGGCCTACATGGTCTCTCACAGGGATTACTGTCAAAAAAAAGAATGCAGTACAGCACTTATTAGTTGTCAAATCTTCACAGTAAGTAGTACCAGGCAGTCAATGTTACAGCATTACTTGGAGCATGAATTACTAATGCAATTAATCGGGACCCGAATTTCCAAACACCCAGATTTCTCATCGAAACCAAACACATGCGCAACGCCATTTCGAGCCGGGTACATAAATGATCAGCCCGAGATGATTTCCCTGGAGTTGTTTCGTGCCAAAAGTATGTGTTCGGTGGCAAACTAGTTGTACAGTTCAAGCACACCGAAACCCAGATATTACAATAACAGAATTTATTGCACACCGAATTAGTTATTGTAATCCACAAATTACAGTTGCAACATTAATTGTGCGCTGAGCTACTAATGCCATATGTGTCTAATATAGTAATAGGGAGTATATATATATATATTATATATATGGGGGTTTCTCGTTTGTCTCGCTGTGGGGGATTTATACCAGGACCGTTATGGAAACGGGGGCCCATGGGCCCAAAGGGCCCCATGGGCCCATGAGGCCCAAGGGGCCCATGGGGTCCATTGGTCCCCATGGGGCCCATGGGGCCCATGGGGCCCCATGGGCCCCATGGGGCCCATTGGGCCCAATGGGCCCCATGGGGCCCCATGGGCCCCATGGAGCCCATGGGCCCCATGGGATCCATGGAGCCCCATGGGCCCATGGGCCCCAAGGGGCCCTTTGGGCCCCATGGGGCCCCGTTTACGTAGCATTTACGCAACGGTGTTGGGGTAAGGGAACAAACGAGAAACGCCCATATATATATATATATACAAAAAAGGAAATTCATGAAACTTGTAATGTCTGTGAGCATTTATCGGATGTTCCATTATACAGGTATCGGGAGGCTTGAAGATAGTGCAAAATACTTGGGAAAGACTAAGTAACAGTTTGCCCACCTTGCTTGGACAGGGGCTTCACCGGGACAGGGCCTTGCTTGGACAAGGGCTTCACCGGTACGAGGCCCGCCTGAGAAATTCAGGTTTGGTCAAAGTTGCGTATTTCCTTTCATTTTAGGCCACCTCGAAATTGGGCACTATCCACACTACAACATTTCATGTGCTCCCTGTACTGTCCCTATAAGATCTTCGCATCCGTTCTAACTATCTAAACCTTTAATAGGATGTTTTTTTAGTATGTGGGGCTGTAGTGCCAAGCAGGGACTTGCTAACACCATGATATTTGCACGGACAGGACATTGGGCGGCTGCCTTCGGCCTCAGGTAGGTTGGCTTGCCACAGCTGGCGGTGGGCGCAGGTGTAGGCAGGCGAGGAGGGAGTGATTGGTAGGCAAGTAGGCATGTAGACATCCCAAATTTCGTGGTGGGCTTAATTACCAGAAACCCTAAACCCTAAACCTTGCTTTCCGGTCCCGGGGTCGGTCCCCAATCCTCGGGACCGATAGGGGTCGATTTGAACCAAGTTTCAGCTCAAACCGTCGTTTTGGATTTAATTTCGTGGTGGGCTTATTTACCAGAGTTTTGAACTAATTGGGCGTCCAAGGCCGAACAAGGACATTCCAACACCATGGCCACATATTCTGATGCAATGGACAGAACAGAGGGGCCGATTCGGTCGGCCGGCCGCGGCCCCCGTGTGGTGTCAATAATATTTGAATATATGGGCATGGTTTTGGGTTATCCTTGTTTAGCCTTGGAGGCCAAATTAGTTCAAACATGTGGTATGTAGGCATGTAGCTAGGTAGGTATGTTTATACATGGCTAGTGAGGCAGGTCCGTGGGCTGGCTGGGCTGGGCTGACTGGCTGGGCTGGCTGGGGCTGTCTGGGAATACAAAAACATTGGTTTTGGAATGGATAGGCATGATTTGCGTACAGATTATGTAGCACATCTGTTGCAAGGGATCCGTCTCCAGAAATAAAATAATACTTAATTTCACGGTGTGTATATTACTATGCATTTTCGATATAGCCGGTCTCAAGCGCTTTGATTCACGATAGTGATTTTTATGAAAGTCAGATCATGAAATTCAGATAGCTCGGAATGAAACTACAGGTTTCGGAAGGCAGTAATTTTGACAAAGAGAGAGAAAGAGAGAGACAAACAGACTGTGACAGACAGACAGCGACATAATGTATCAAGTCCTTAAGAGCTCAACACTCTGACGAGTAAGTATGAGAATATGTATCCAATTGCCTTCGGCGTTCCCGCCACCGTGTCTGCTTTTATGCACGAGTGAGAGTAGCAAAAATAGATGCTTGGAACGCGTAAACACACATGTGACGTTGACATGCGACAGGCCTATGCAATCGGGGTTCTTGATAATATAGAAGACACATTGTGGACATGTATGGGCTCAATGTGCAAGGATTAAGAATTAAGGCTTTTGTTGTTTGTTGTTTGTTGTTTGTTGCTTGCTGTGTTTTCGTGCACGAGTTAGAGAGACAATTGGAAAACAAAAATGGGCATTAAAGATTGAAGATACAAACAGCGAATTGTTTGTTTGTGTGTGCATGTTTGTTTGTTTTCGTTTGTGCTTGTTTTTTTTGTTGCTTTGTTCGTTTAGGTGTTTGTTTGTTTGTTTGGTTGGTTGGTTGGTTGGTTGGTTGGTTTGTTGTTTGTTTGGATTAAGGATTAATCAGGATTAAGGAATTAAGGATTAAGGATTAAGGGTTAAAGCACTCCCGCTGGGGACATTGAGAGCACCCCCGCTGGGGACATTGAAAGCACCCCCGCTGGCGACATTGAAAAGACATTGAAGCAGCCCCGCTGGGGACATTGAAATCAACGATGATTTTACAATATTGGGGGGTAAACTATATACAAATATCCGTGCCGGAGTACAGCCGCTCGCACGTAAACACACATGTGACGCTGACATGCGGAAGACCCATGCAATCGGGGTTCTGGATAGTAGAGAAGACACATTGACGGTGCACATGTATTAGCTCAATGTGCAAGGATTAAGGGTTAAGGCTTTTGTTGTTTGTTGTTTGTTGTTTGTTGTTTAATGTTTGTTGTTTGGGACATTCGTGCCGGAGTACAGCCGCTCGGTACATTAGTGACATTACCATAATTTTGCAGCCTAAAAGGCTTCATTATCGCGTTGTTTTTTGAATTTTATTTTGGAAATGCCGCTCGGTACATTAACATTGCATCCTAAAGGATGCCATTATCGCAATTGTTTGAGTTTTAGGCTTCATTGGGCTCTCCTGGCGTGTCTTCGGTGGTCTTTGGGGACCCTTGGGTTGCTTTGGGTGCCTTTGGACGGCCATTGGGGCTCCATTTGTGACCTTTGGGGGTCCAGGGGGGTGCCTCTGGCGCGTCACGGGGCTCCATTTGTCGCCTTTGGGCTCCATTTTGGCGCCTTTGACTGTCATTGGGGTCACTATGCAGGTACTTTGCGATCGTTTGCTCCTGAACCCGCAGAAAAAAACGCTCCAAAGTTTTGGACATTCGTGCGGGAGTACAGTGCACAAGCAACAACAAATTAACGCACACATATGATGTTGACATGCGGACAGCTGTCGGTACATTGGAATAAGTGACAATACTATAATATTGCAGCCTAAAGGGCGTCACTAGCGCGATGATTTGCAGTTTTTGTTTGAAATGCTACTTGGTACATTAAAATGAAGGTATTGACTCCTAAAGGATGCCAGTATGAATTTTTTTTGAGTTTTAGGTTTCATTGGGCTCTTTTGGCCTGTCTTCGGTAGTCTTTGAGGACCCTTGGGCTGCCTTGGGTGCCTTTGGACGGCCATTGGGGCTCTTTTTGTCACCTCTGGGGGTCCATAGGGGCACCTCTGGAGCGTCATTGGGTTCCATTTGTCGCTTTTAGGGGTCCATTGGGATGCCTTTGGGCGTCATTGGGGTTCAATTTTGAGTTCATGTTTCAGCGGCTGGAATTTTCGGCTCAAGAGTTGAGCTTTGTAGTTTTCGAGATTTTTGTACGAGAAAAAAAGGCACAATAAAGCATCCCAATTGTGAGTAGGACCCGATATTTGTGGGTCCAAATGGAGGATTCTAAAAAAATGCAGCTTCCAAAAAAAAACGACATCGAGTTTATATGCATATTATCTAAATGCAGTTCCGCAAAATTTGTTTACCAGGATTTTGTGACGACCCCCCCATTTTTACAATACCAAGCTGTCCCGACAAAATCAATCTTAGAATAGAAGTATCATGCCCCGAGCTTGTGTAGTCCTTTAAAAGAATTGAATTGTGAAACAAGTACTAAAACTCCTCGCAGTCACTCCACTGGTGCCGAAGGCACGGTGGCGGATGTTACCCATACCTAGATTGCTCCCACAAAGCTATGATTTTGACCAATCTTATTGTTCCGATGCGTGTTCGGTGGTCCCGCCCGCCGCCGTCCGTCCGCCACGCGCCGTCCGCCCGCCCGCCTGCCGTCAGCCACCCGCCGCTGCCCGCCGCCGCCCACACACCGTCCGTCTATCTGGGCCTCGTGGGCCAATGGGCCCCATGCGCCCTACGGGCCCCATTGGGCTGCTTGACACAATTTTAGGGGCCCCGCAGGCCCATGGAACAAGTACTTGGGCCCCGCAGGCGCATGGAACAATTATTTGGGAACCATTGGCCCATGGGCCCAACTGGAATAATAAGGTCCGAAATAATTATATGGGGTCCCCTCTGTAAGCTGTTCTGTTTTGGGAAGACTTGCTCCAGGCCAAGAAGCACTTTTTGGTCATCTACGCTGGCCATTCTGGAGACATACCACAGGTGTCTTGCCATGCAAGCTTTGCAAAAACGAGGCGATTG
>Ga0099797_101689_pt1 | contig 11087 bp, 8 predicted proteins | sample Uncmet_Sort48C_1_FD_89871 | JGI IMG/M metagenome (GOLD analysis project Ga0099797, IMG submission 89871) | Marine eukaryotic communities from CALCOFI LINE 67, Pacific Ocean - C012_Sort48C_1 | ecosystem: Environmental > Aquatic > Marine > Oceanic | place: Pacific Ocean: Monterey Bay | collected... | reverse complement strand
GGACAGCCGGCACAACTGTTCGTTTCTCGAAAGCCCAGACGCTGCCTGCTGCCCACTCAAGAAGTTCTGCAACACCGCTCTGCGCGTGGGAATGTCGTCTGTTAAATTCACGCCGGGCATGCGCGTCTGCGCGGACTGCACCGCGGACTGCTCCTGCGCGGCACAAAGCGCGTTCAGTTGCGCCTCCGCGGGTGTCACTTCTAAGGGAGGCGGTAAAGAAGGTGCCACCTCTGGATGTGGTCCTGATGGCTGGAATACTGCCGGCGGTGCGGTTGTGGTGATGCCCGACGAACTTGCGGGCTGAACGGGAAGCTCGCTAGACACACCGAACGGTTCAACACTGCCAGACACAGCAACTGTCCCTACAAATGGTGAACCACTTGCACTTGGGACATTGATATGCGCGCTGAGGAAGCAGGTCGGCTGCTGCTCGGAGGTCGCGTGTGCCGCGTGAGGGCGTCCAGCCGCTCGCGTTACCAGAAAGGAAGAGTCGCTGATCCAGTGCTCCAGCGACCGGGCCGCCATCATTCAGAGTATGGGAATAGAGCTACAATACATACAACAGATATGCACTCATTATGCCGATGCGAGAGCGATACTAGTCCGTTTGTATAAATGATGATGCAGGTATTTCTCAGTCTACAAAGAGTAACACGGATGCTCCGTGCGCTTTCACTTTCTTTCAACAGTTAGCTTGAACGATGGCCTGACCGGCCTATCTACGCAGTTTGTCGTGATTACGGATTCAAACGGAAACTGCCCACGCAGGAAACCGTACAGCAGTTGGAAGCGGGGATGCTGATACCCCAAGAGGAAGTGCAAGACACTATCTACGTTTCACTGAAAGAATATTATTTTTTGTCTATGGAAAAAATTGGGAGTGTTCGGAAATGTATCAGCATGCGACTTACTGAAACAACATTCGAACACTGCCATCTACCCTTAGAAAAACAAACTGTGATACACACTGACAATCCGTAAAATCATTTATATTAATGTACTTGTTTCAACAGTATCGATTTGTGCAAATTTAATGTGCATGTCAACGTACTCTATTGGCACTTTGGCCCATTTTGCACGAACAAATCTGAATACACTGATATCGCGCAAGTACTTTCAGTTTCCCATTTAATCCTTTCATTGAGGATAAATAGCGTTCCTGAGATAGAGTGTTAGGAGCACTGATTCTAGTTCCAGCACCCACGGTGTCCAAACCGCCTGTACACAACGGACTCCACGATAGTATACCAACCACGGTAGTCTGCAACACTCTAGTAATGCGGGTCGTTCGCGTCCATGACACCCTCCTCCGTTAGAATCAAAGTCCAGGCCTCCACAAACTCCCGCGCGATGAGCTTCACAAACCACCACGCTGCCCCCGTGTAGCCCATCTCCTGCCACCATTTCTCGTTCGCCCTCTTTTTCGCCTCCCTCTTCCGCAGGTTGTCCGCGTAGAACTTGGCCGAAGCGACCACGTCCCCGGGGGCGGGATAGCCGCCGGCGGGGGTGGCGCCGCAGCCGCCGCTTGGGGGCGGACAGGGCGGGCAGAACGGGACTTGGCTGCTAGCACTATGTTCCTGCGTGCGGAGTTGTTCAGGTGCATTGCCATTGTCATCTTCTTTAGCGGTGGCCTTTTTTTCGTCGCTAGGCGGAATTAGATGCTCGCTTTCTGCGGCCAAGCTCGTTGGGTCACTGCGGGCAGCTGGTGCTTCGGCAGCTGCGGGCAAACAGGCAGCGCTCGCGGAATCCGCGGCCATCATTAATGTGTGTCGCGTATACTACTGTATATTTAATGTGTAACGGGGGAATATGGGGCAGGATTGGAATATTATATATCCGATGCAAAAGAATTATGAGTTCAGCGTCAACTGTACATAACACAGTGTGTGAATACCACGACAGAGCCCGTCTGTAGAGTTCGATTTCTGTTTTTTAATTCAATATTCACCATGTTTATATTCCGTTTGGCGTTTGCGAGAGCCATGGAGCGTGAACGGAAAGAAATACGATGGGATCGCTTCGCGGGGATGTTTCTTGAACAGCAAAAGGCCGAATAAAAATGAATCGAGCGAGCGGATAGAGAAAAAAAATCTATGGATCCACGGTGCTAATAGAGATTAACTGAGATAACACACGGAAAACTGAGATAACACACGCGTACCTGAACGAATGAGAGAAATGCTTAAGACCACCGGTACTAAATCAGGAGCAGATTGCAGAGAGGAACACCGCACATCACAACTTCGGCCTTACCAGTGTCTGTTTGAATCTTTGAAGGGTGATAATATCCGAATTCCACAACAACAGGTGTCACTATCAAATCACTACAGAGTTCGAAAATAGTTTAGGCACAGACAAAAATGATATTATCAAGATCAATACAAACCCCGCCGCGACCGGGGATTAGGGTTGAAAAATTGAATAATGACGACTTGAAATCACGCTTCGCTGGAAATTTGCATAAAACGACCCAAACACCTGAAATGTGAACTATTTTGATAGTAGATTGGAGAGTCATAAGATACACTGTCAGTGTCTATTACAAGGATAATACGCTGCTGTTTCAAAATTAACATTTTGCTGAAAATCCGAATGAATCGATTAGATAAGATTTGATTACGGGAGAGACTGATGAAATATGCCAGGGTGCTTTCATATTTACAAAAAATTAATTCGCACCGTCTAACCACGTTCGTGGAGACGCTCGGAAAATTTCTGGCACCTTCTGTATACTGACAAGGTGCGCACACTCACTATATGCTGTAATAGTCCATTGTACTTTCCCCAGAAGAAAGCCCTACTTCCGCCCCGTTTTCTTCACGCCCTTCTTCATAGCAACCTTCTTATCGCCAGCCTTCTTCGCCGGAAGCGCTTTTCCTGGAATCGCCACCGTCTTCTTCATTTCCTTTTCATAAAGCAGCGTGGCCTGGAGCTGCGGCAGCGTCATCCCGTCCAGCTTCTCCTTGTAGATGCTCTCCAACTGCTTCACCACCTGCTTGCGGTCAGCCGGCTTCTCTACTGCGGCGGGCTTCGCGGCCATCTTTGTTCCGGCTTTGTTGTCGCTAGTCTTGTTCTCCGGAATTGTCTTCATGGCCATTTTTGTTGAGGCCGCATTGCTACTAGTCTTGTTCCCGATCTTTTTGACTTGTTTTAGCAGAGCAGCTTTGTCTTTGCAGTTTCGTTGACGCCACTGCATCCATTCTGGAGAATAAAGCATTTTGATACGACGCGTTTCGAGAATGTAATCAATTAAGGACGCCTTGGAACTTCTTTGGACTTTCGATTTTGCAGCTTTTATGTATACGTGCGCCCGCAGTTCCTCTAGCTTCTTTTTCTCTAACTCTGCACGCCTATTTTTTTGGGACCTGTTTACTGCAGTAAACAGTTTTCCAGTATGCGTGAGCTTATTCCCGATGCCAAATTCTTTTTTTCTAAACTTCTCGAGATACGGATTCGGGACGGTCACGGTCGTCTTCTTCATTGCCATCTTCATGGCCATCTTCATAGCCATCACCTGCTTGGGGTCAGTGGCGTTGTCACTCGGACTATCTACTGCGGCGGGCTTCGCGCCCATTTTTGTTCCGGTTGTTTTCTTACTAGTAGTCTTCATTGCTTTCTCCACCTGCTTTATCGCAGAGGCCTCATTCTCGCTGGGCTTTTTCATTGCGGCGGTCTTCGCGGCCATTTTTGTTGCGGTTGCTTTCTTACTAGTCTTCAGAATCAGGGCCTTTTTCCTAGCCGCCTCCCTGGCATTTTCCTTCAATATTTCTTGCACGGTCTTTAGCATTTTCTGGCCCTTGGCGGTTTTGCCGCCGACTGGACAGAATCCCTTGATACCGAGCTTCTTGCGGGCGGCCATAGTGGCAGCTCTCCAATTTCGCACAAAACGAGAATCTTTTTGTTTTCCCTTCATCTTTTTTAGAAGGTGGCCGCCCTTTTGTTTTCCCTTCATCTTGTGTAGCCTACACTCTCTCCAGACCTTCTGTAGCTATATTAAAGGGTTTTTTGTTGTGTTTTTGTCCAATGGAGATTCTTTCTGATACTATTATGATCCTGTAACTAATTAAGGCAATGTAAACCCTTTATGTACAAAGATATTCCGCCCGAATATCCCCGTACGGCCTGGTTACAAATACCTGTAACTAACTAATGATTTGCACCTCTAGTGGGAACACATCGATTTTGCTGCCCACCGATATGGACTGCGGCTTCGCAATCAAAACTAAGACTCCATGAACGCTTGCTCCAGCCACAGCACTTGCCGGTTCGCAATAAGAATCAAACTACAACAAGGACTAAACACTTATCGGTCTGTCTATGTAACGATTATGATATATCTATGCGAATATTAAATACATTCTTCATGTGGAGAAGGAAATGCAAATTCAATTTCTGGGAATAACTTCAACATGATGTGCACTCCGTGATCTTCCATTTTGTGCATAAATCGTGACCAATCTCTGTACAGCTAATTCAATGTGCATCTGATTCCATCCATCACATAAAACGAGTTCGCTATCATTTATTACGATATCCTTAAATGGACTTGGAAGATAATTTTACTTCAATCGTCGGAATCTACATAGCATATGTTGTATGAGAATAATAAACTAGTTTCGTCCATCGTCATGCTGTCAATAATATCATCAAGAAATATAGTACAATGCCTTTTCTCTTACGCGGGCGGTGCGCCGCTACAAGCTCGACCTGTCCTCACTCTAAAATAATACTTACTCGGTACGCTCGCTATGATTTCTCTTCTATCTATTATTTTCTTAATACCTCTCAAAGACCCCTCCCGGTCAGCCGAACAACAGCCGGTCCCTTATTAACCTCTGACCTACCTTGCTTTTTGATATACCACGCCCCATTCTCTGACTCCTGCAGCTTTCCAAATAATTAGTCTTCTGACATCATCGTGCTGCAGCAGTTTTTGTTCTCCCAGCAGAACAAGTCTGGATCCGTGTTATTTTCGAGAACGAACTTCCCTTCCTCGATTCCTTTGCGCAGCTTCTTCCGCCGGCTTTCCAGTCTCTTGTACGCCCGGACGGCCGACGGCCGATCCTATTGTTTTTTCAGTAGGCATCGCATTGTTGGCGTACCAATACCGTGAATACATGACAGCTACAGTTCTAGACACTTACATTCTGTACGTTATATTGCATCGCTATCATGAAGTCAGAAGACGCTTCCGTTCGGTTCATTCATTTCTCAATCTTCCGTTCGGTTCATTCTGGTCGAAACTAATACCCGGGGGTCCAGCTTTAATAGTCCTCGAGCGAAACTGCGGACAAATTTGTCGGACTCGTCGTTCCAAAACGTTTCCCCGCGCCACCAGCTTTCCACTGCTTTACTTTCCATGGATTCTGGTGCCTGTTTAATGATATGACATGTCAGTAGTTGGGTTTTACAACGAATACTTGCTACTTTTTGCAAGATACTCCTTCTGCTGATATTAAATTCAACCACTTCCTTGAGAATTCGCAAGTTCACGTTGAAATGGTCGAGCTTCTCAAATTCCACATCGGCTTGGCTATCTTCCGGCGTACCGAAAAACCAGTCCTCAGTGCCTATCAGCGCCGACATGAAGGGGAAGACTCCCGCCCAGTACCTTTTATTGCCTGCATTTTCTCAAACACTGACATTTTTTCTGAAGTTTCTTCGAATGCTCAACGGTACACAAAGACTACAGTGTGGTAGCTGATCTAGTATCCATTTTTGCCACCTCGTAGAGCCCCACCGTGCGTTCTGCGATACTATACAAAATTCAACGCATGACGAGCGCCAATGCCATCGCACTAAATTATCAATTTGTCAATTCGCTGTGCCTACTGTATTAAATACGCCGTAAAGAGCGGAAGAAAGTGAAAAAAAAGATGCCTGACGGCAAATACTCCGATAGACCAGACGTCGCCTTCATAGCAGTCGATGCTCTTCTGGAAGAGCTCCACACCCTCATTTTCCAGCTTCCTGGACTTCCAGTCCACTGCTTCCGGAGGAATCCAACCTTACAATCACAGTCTACTTTCTTCCCGCACTTCTTATTTCAAAATGTTATATGTGGTAAATTTGCGGCCACCGTGCGCCATATAGACTACTAGTGCTCCATATAGACTCCATATAATTAGTCTTCGGTCACAAAATACCATTTGCATGTTCACGTATCTGCGTTATGTAATTGAAATGATATGGCTACGTACTTCTGCGAAAATATTGCGCACCGACAGTTCCCGCTGCTGGTCGCAGCGGGCGCCGGACGAAATATTCTTTCGTTTCCGGGCCCTTGCTCATCTCTCGAACCGTGTCTAGATCAATCAGCTGCACCTTCTTTCCCTTCAGAACGAGGTTGTCTCCTTTGATGTCACGGTGCAGGAACTTGTTCGCGTGGAGGGCGGCGACGGCTCCCGCCAGTCCCGCCATAACATCCTTGAATTTTAGAAGAAATAAAGTTTAAACACACGATCCTATGCATAGAAATACCCGTGCACCATGTTAAGAGAATATAGGGCACTCTATGTCCCTTTCTCGCATGAATGATGACAAGGGTATGATATGCTTCTATTTCGCACATATGAAAATACGCACGGCTAGAAACCTACTCACGAAAGTACCCTGAGCTGAGGAGGATGGAGAGAAACAAAGATCACCAACAACGTTTGGACGTGCCAGGTCCCCGCCGCCTGCTGGCCCGTGGCCCACTGTTCAAAGGGCATGCCGTACGCGAATATCGCCGACGGACCCTTCAAAGATTGTACCGCTTTCATGCTGCCCAGTCAAATCGGAAGGAATATTTATATCATAACACTGGCGGCAAACCGAATGATACGAAGTTACTCCAATCATAGTCTCCATCGTGCATCGCCATGTCTCAAAACGTCTTGGAATGTATTGTGCCAGGCAAAAAACAAACTGATTTCTTCAAGATTACGTTACTCTATTAATTGATCTATCAAGACATCTGAAAACCTTTAATGACGAGCTTTGAGGTCTAAGACGTCATGAGACAAAATTTAGGAACATGGATACGCCTGACAACGGACGGTTTTGGCTCACACCTAAATTGACTCAATTCACTGTCACACGGACCATGTGAGGAAAGAATACGTGCTTCACGAGCATGAAGTCCACTATTGCGATCACACCGGTTTCTTTCTTGTCCGGGTCCTTGCGGGACAACTTCTGGACTTTCTGCAGCTTCTTCAGAACCTAAGGCAAATAGCAAATATTATCGATCTGATCGAAACGAAACTCTTTTCTACGTCCCCGTCGTGCAGCCTTGCATACATAATACTATGACATCTCCCATATTGAACAACAAAAACGAAAGCTAGAATGAAAACAGAAAAGAAACAGCGATTTCGTACTCCCACTGCTTTTTTTTGCCTCGCGTCTTTTCCTCATATTCGTCGGCCTCGTCATTGTTCCTTTTGTTTTCGGCTGGAGCTTCTGCATTAAATTCTTTCGTTAAATGTAATGTTCGGATATAGTCTTACAAAACCATGCAGCAAGGAACGTCTATGACTATCTACGTCTATGACTAAAAAAATTCGACGTGGAACTACTACACTACAGCTTTTGTACTTTTTAGGAAAATGTGGTACGCATTTGCTAGCTTGTCCAGCTCCGTAAAGGGCTTGGGCTTGGGCTCGTCCTCGTTCTCATCGTCGGCCTCGTACGGATTAGAATGCTCATCGCCAGACGGGGTAAAAGATTCATCGTTCACTGAAGACTCGTTGCCAGACTGCTCAGAGGAAGAAGTTTCGTACATCGATTCCGATTTGAAGAGCTTTTTTTTGGGGTTGGGTGTGGAGATAGAGAAAAAAACTGAGTCAAGATTCAGACTGCACGCATTCATTCGGTTCACCGTTAAATACAAACAAAGTAGTACATCATCCTCTTTCGGGCTCTTCTTCTTTTTCTCGACCTTTTTTCGATTATTCAAAAATTCTACAACCAAATGTGGCGCTCAATCAATATATGGATATGGAGCCCACTAATGCTTTCTTGTGAACAACTGAAATCGTCTAATAATCTACCCAAACTATACGAAGACTCTTTTATGAATATTGCATGAGAAAACAAGATAAAACAGAGAACGACCTTGATCGGCTCCTTCAACACCCGGAGCAAGTTGCTGTTGACAAGGCACCCCTTCTTGTGGGTACCGGTGAGCAAATCGTGCTCGAGCTTTCAAATTTTCACGGCAGATGCAGTTTCGTATACAGGTCACTGATAGTTTATAAATATTACAAAATAATGTCGACAATTTTCTTTCATTCTAAACGCAGACAATGCTCCATCAATCCTTTTGAAAAATTTCTGTCCACCTCACCAAGAGAATCAGAATAGACAGCTCCGTTTAGCTCTAGTCTTTATTGATAAGAACACCGCATAGGACGCCTCCCCCGTAGCGCCACTGCCGATGACCTGGATCTTCTCAACCTGAATTATGAGCATCGATATGATCTAAACTCCCCACTCGTGCTGAAAGAACGGCAGATGACTAGTCTACTATCACTTTATCAATATTGTTGTTTGTTGGTCCCACGGCGTTGGTCACAATTAGTCTTTACTCTTTACCTCTCCAGCCTTGTCAACACGTATCGATATCCAGAATATCATATCAATTTTGACTCTTGTACTACAGTACAGTACCTTTGTCGCTCCTACCTTCACCGTCTTTGAGAACCACTTCAGCTCCTGAGGGCCGTTTCTGAGGTCCCAAATGAACGGCGAGGGTGCCTGTTATCATGATCTTTACGTGCCGCGTGCGCGCCCTGACTTTGGTGGACGGGTGTGGGAGAGACGTAGACGACAATCGACTCAACACACCCAATAGAGAGCTGTACTTCAAATGATCTAAAACCGCCATGGCATATAAATAAATGAACCCAAATATCTACAATACTACAGACTTGCCACTTCCACTCGAATTACGAAAACTTTTGTTGACCAGGACGACCATACTAGAAAGAAAAATTCAGCGGATAAAGACCACGATCTTCTTCCGCGTCTGGGAATGGCCGCAGTCATACTTCTTGTCGCGGCATTTGCTGCATTGGAGCCAACCTTTTTTTTTCTTTCTTGGAACGTCGCTGCACGAATGCTCTAAGAAAGACCCACCCAGGTAGGTACTACTAGAATAATACGAAGCGGGGGATCAGATGCATGTTTCTTCATATGAACCAATGAAGCGGGATATCGGCGCAGAGAGAAAAAAGACCATCGACGTTCCTGAGATCCCGCCGATTCACCTGCTTTGGGTCCGGACAGAGCGCACAGAACCGCAGCTCCTTGTCAATCCTCAGCTTGTTCGACCCCTCCACGCTCCTGTTGTTTTGTTTGAGCAAAAACTTGTGGGCACCCGCATCTTGACTATTGAAAGACAACGCCTGCCGGCCCATAATCAGGCCGGTCATCACCTGCCTTCCATGTCGGGGTTTCTGTTCGCCACAGCCAAACAGAAAACCCCACATGAAACAGATACTCGATAGTCTCAGACGTGGGGCCCACAAAATGATCCACCGGAATTAGTTTTGGAAACGCCTCCGCATCACCGTATCTGTTCTTGCTGGATTCGGATTCGGTGAACGGGCTTGTCTCGGCTCCCTGGCCACTTTCGAAGAACAAACTTGGCCGGAGACTGAAGCCGCCACCTGAACTGTGTTTTCAAACGCCTGCCACCCGGGAAATTTGTTTCACGGAAAAACAACAGCAGAGAGACCTGCGCGCGACCGTATCTGATTTCGACTTGGCCTTCCACATTGGCACTTTTACGATCACCGCGGCTCAAAACAACAAGAAAGAAAGTCTGCATCAACACGAACCACCCACGTGACGCGCTTCTTCGGTCCATGATCTCAACCGCAGAAAACGGCCCACCGGAATTAGTTTTGGAAACGCCTCCGCATCACCGCATCTGTTTTTGCTAAAATCGGATTCGGTTGACGGGCTTCTCTCGGCTCCCTGGCAACTTTCGAAGAACAAACTGTGCCGGAGACTGGAACCGCCTCCTGGGCTGTGTTTTCAAACGCCTGCCGCCCGGGAAATTTTTTTCACGGAAAAACAACACCAGAGAGACCTGCGCGCGACCGTATCTGATTTAGGCTTGGCCTGCGACAGTGGCACTTTTACGGGCGCTGATGTCCAAATCAACAAGAAAGAAAGTCTGCATCAACACGAATCACCCACGTGACGCGCTTCTTCGCTCCTCGGTCTCAACCGCAGAAAACGGCCCACCGGAATTAGTTTTGGAAACGCCTCCACATCACCGTATCTGTTCTTGCTAAAATCGGATTCGGTTGACGGGCTTCTCTCGGCTCCCTGACAACTTTCGAAGAACAAACTGTGCCGGAGACTGGAACCGCCACCTGAGCTGTGTTTTCAAACGCCTGCTGCCCGGGAAATTTTTTTCACGGAAAAACAACAGCAGAGAGACCTGCCCGCGACCGTATCTGATTTCGACTTGGCCTGCGACAGTGGCACTTTTACGGGCGCTGATGTCCAAATCAACAAGAAAGGAAGTCTGCATCAACACGAACCACCCACATGACGCGCTTCTTGGGCCCATGGTCTCAACCGCAGAAAACGGCCCACCGGAAATAGTTTTGGAAACGCCTCCGCATCACCGTATCTGTTCTTGCTAAAATCGGATTCGGTTGACGGGCTTCTCTCGGCTCCTTAACCACTTTCGAAGAACAAACTTGGCCGGACACTGGGGCAGCCACTTGGTCTGTGTTTCGGAACGCCTGCCGCCCGGGGAATTTTTTTCACGGAAAAACAACAGCAGAGAAACCTGCGGGCGACCGTATCTGATTTAGGCTTGGCCTGCCACATTGGCACTTTCACGATCACCGCGGTTCAGAACAACAAGAAAGAACGCCTGCATCAACACAAATCGCCCACGTGGCACACTTCTTCGCTCCTCGGTCTCAACCGCAGAAAACGGCCCACCGGAATTAGTTTTGGAAACGCCTCCACATCACCGTATCTGTTCTTGCTGGATCCGGATTCGGTGGGCGGGCTTGTCTCGGCTCCCTGACCACTCTCGAAGGGCAAACTTGGCCGGAGACTGAAACCGCCACTTA
>Ga0099797_101688_pt1 | contig 11093 bp, 5 predicted proteins | sample Uncmet_Sort48C_1_FD_89871 | JGI IMG/M metagenome (GOLD analysis project Ga0099797, IMG submission 89871) | Marine eukaryotic communities from CALCOFI LINE 67, Pacific Ocean - C012_Sort48C_1 | ecosystem: Environmental > Aquatic > Marine > Oceanic | place: Pacific Ocean: Monterey Bay | collected... | reverse complement strand
TCACGCAGCAGATATTCAATCCGCGCTGGATGCGGAGGTGAAAACGCGAAATGCAGAGATCGCACGCGTTGAGACTGACGTGGTGGCTGCTCAAGTGACTCGCATTGATCGCCGAATTGATGATCTCGATTCTGCTGCATCTTCGGCCGCTGAAGCCAACAGCAAGGCTCGTAGTGAGGCCGTTGATAATGCTCGAGCCGAGCTTCTTGATAAGCTCGCTGCAGTCGAGACCCAACTTTTGTCCAAGGTCAACGCAGAGGAAGTTGCCCGTGTTGAGGGCGATTCGAAGCTTGCCGCAGAAAGCGCTGTCGGCTTTGCGCGTGCGTCTGAAGAGCTTCAATCTAGTCTGATGAGTGCGCGCAAAGAAGCTCAAGACGCTTGCTCAGTGCTTAGGGCTGCTCACGAAGAAGCTCAATCTGATACGCGTGCGTACGAAGAGGCTCTTCGTGCTGAAATCGGCGCTGAAGTTGACAATGTGCGATCTATGGTCGATCGTGCCTCTGCAGATACGAAAAATTACACTGATAGTCAGGCAAAGCTTGTTCGTGCTGAGAGTGGCAAAATCCGAGCATTAGGCGAGGAGAGAGCGACTGCAATTTCTTCAATCGAAGCATCCATGCAAGCGATGCGCGGCGAGCTTGACAAAGAGCGCGAAGCACGTCTTAATGTAGAAGAAATTACATCTAATAAGACTGAGGCGGCCATTGAGACAGCCGTCGCTGCAGAAGCAAGCAAGCGCGAGGCCGCGGTAAATGATCTCGTGGAAACTCTCACAGGTGTTACAATGTCTCTGGAAGCTGAGCAAGAAGCACGCACGGTGGGGGAAACAAATATTCGCGAAGAAATGAAGGAGGTTGTTGGTGAAGTCATGCGCTCGGTTGAAGAAGGTATTGAAGAACAAGCACGTGCGAATGGTACGCTCGAACAGTCTATTCAAGATGCCGAAGAGCGTGCCATTGCCGCCGCAACGGAACGCTTGGACGGTGCTGGTGGTGTCATGTCAATAATTGCAGCTAATAAGGATGAGGTGTTTGGTGCCATTCAAGAAGCGAAGGAAGAAGCTAACGACATCGTGAGTCAGGCGCGCGAAGCTGCTACTGTTGCAATCGCCGAGGCAAGCGAGACAAGTGCCAATGCTTTGGTTGCTGTGAAGAACGAGACACTCGCTGAAGTTGCCGCTGTCCAAAATGAGGCATTAGCTGCGCGTGAAGAGCTCAAGGAGGAATTAGTTGCTGATATCGAGGGGTTGAGGGATGCTGTGGAAAGCACTCGTGAAGATGTCGTCGACCAAGTGGCCGCGATTAAAGATGAGGCGATGGCCACTATTGCATCAAATCGTGCGGATGCCATCACGCAAATTGGCGAAGCCAAAGACCAAGCAGTTGCAGAAGCGCACAGTGCGCTTGATGAAACTGTTTCTAACCTGAATGAACGCATTGATGAAGACCTGTCGAAGATGCGCGCAGATGCCGACGAAACGCGTGAAGCTTTAGTTGAACGCATTGAAAAGGAAGAAGAGGTACGCCTCGGAGCACTTGGAGAACAAAAAGCAACAATTGAGGCCCATAGTGCTGCACTTGAAGCTCTTGTAACGACCGGTGAAACGCTCGAAGGCAAACTCACCAGCACCGAAATATCATTGCACGAGCGCATTGATGCATCAGATGCAAAGACAGCTGAAGCGATCGCATCTCTCAAGGAAGATTCCAATAAAGCCTTGATAGAATCTGTCGCTGACATTGACGAAAAGCTCAAAACGGCAGAGACGTCGCTGGGAGAGCGTATTGAAGCGTGCGAGTCCACACTCACCGAGAAAATTGATGAATCGGTTGCTGCACTCACCGAAAAGACTGAGGCTTCAGCCCAAGAGCTTCAGAGCAAGGTTGATGAATCTGTTGCAACAGCTGAAGAACATTTAGGTGAATCTACTGCTGCACTACAAGAAAAACTCGATAATGCTGTGTCAAGTTTGTCTAATCGTATCGAAGAAAATGAAGACGAGATCAAGGGGGCCAAGGGCAGAATGAACACAGAATTAGACTTGCATGCCGCGCGCATGAATGAGCAAGATGCTGCTGCCAAGGCTTCCCAGGCGCGCATGGATGAAATGGCTGCTGCGACTGAAGAACTTCGCTCAGAAATTACCGACGAGACGAATATTCGCGTCGCTCACGGTGAAGCTGCGACTGAGCAGCATGAAGCGCTCATGGTTCGCGTCGACAAGCTCGAAGGCGTTGAAGCAAGTGTTCTGGGTCAATTGGGACCGCTCGTTGAGGGAACTGCTGATGGTCTCGAAACTCTCACAGCTAAGCTCGAGGCTGCTGTCGAATCAAATGACGAGAACATGGCGAAGCAATCAGCACGCATGGATGAGCAAGCAGCAGCAGTTAACTCGCGCTTTGAGGGTCTTGATGAAACGTTGAAGGCGTTGGGTGGGGAGCTCAAGGATACTGATGCGCGCGTTAACGCTACAACAGGTCGTCTTGATGGCGTCACAACGAGCCTTGAGGCACTCAAACGTTTGGTAGAAATCGAAATGACACCCAAGATCGAAGTGCTCGAAGCTGGCTTGGAAGCCGTGAGCTCCGCGGAGTCATCAATTGCCACGGTCAAGGCGCGTGTTGACGAGTTGGTCAAGAAGAGCGAAGTAGATGCGCCTGAGCAAGCGGCGTTCAAGGCCAAGTTCGAGCACGCCGAAACGACGCTCGAACAGCTCCGAGGCGACGCAGCATCACTCAAGCTTCAAGTCGCACCGTTGAGCGCCGAGCTTGAATTGATGAAGACGAAGCTTCCAGACGCCGACAAGTCGAAAGATGAACTCGCGAAAGCTATCGCTTCCATCAAAGACGGCATGCAATCACAGCAGCAATCATTCGCGAGCGGTGACGAAGATATGAAGGCTCAGTTGGCCGAAATCAAGATCGCCTTGCAAGCAGTTTCCGCTCAAGCTAAGGCAGGAGGAGAGTAACCTCAGTCATTATAAATGCTAATAAAAAATCAAACTCACTACAATTAATGTATAATAGCGAGAGAAGTAGAATTTAATATAAAGAACAACTATTTTAAACATTGGACAGCATTCTGGCCGAAATTTCAAGCTGCATCCACAGTATTTCCTCGTGCTGCCAGCAGACGCATATCAATGCCACTTGCTGTCTCTCGAGACAAGCAGTCGACCAACCTTTAATGGCCAAAGTACGCCAAAGACCGCGCCCTGCAGGTAACGATGACAATGAGAATGGCGCGATTTGCTCAGAGAATAAATCGACGATGGCTTATGTTAGGCCTGGAAGTAACGCCGATGTTGGTCATAAGCTGGTGAGAAAGGCTGGAAACAATGCACGCTTGTCGATTGTTCTCGCCGTCTGCGTCATTCTCCTCGTTGTCGCAGCAGCAAGAGCAATATTATTGTGGCATAACAATAACAACAACGTGGAGAGTTCCTCTCCTAACCCATTTAATCCATCAACATTCGTGCATCTATCTCCTGGTGCTGACGACACAACAGTGGAGGGTCTGTTGCAAGAGGAGCGAGTTGCTCGTGCAATGGTTCGTCTCGAGGCAGCTAAAATTTCCGCGAAAGCGTTGACGCCGAGTTTCTTAGATTACGACTCAGGGCGTCTTGCCCTGTGCCGATGCTGGCATTTCTACACAAGCGTGTGGAACAACGGCGACTACAAAGGCGACTGTGGATCTGGGAGTCAGTGTATGAATACTGTGAAGAAGCGTATGAGTGATTCAAGCATACCTATGGAGGTGATTGGTGAGGTGTATGCTTTGCTAAAGACGAGGCAGCACCACAGCGCTGTGTTTGACAAGTATTGCCTCGAGGCAATGACAAGCACACCATCGCGTCGTGCTGGTGTTGTGTATTCAACACAAGCAAATTACGGTCAGCTGGCCGTGAACCACCTCTGCTCAAGAGGTTGGGAATGGGTGACTGAGAAAGAGCTGTTTGATGCGCATTCAATCGGAGAGAAGGCGATGTTGTGGAGGATCACGCCGTCGTCGATCGACTATAATGCCTTGCTGCGCGCAAGAGAGGACGGATTCGCAACAAGCGGTGCCAACATGCTACCGGATTCGTTTTTGACTGCTAAAGATGCGATGTGGAGAACGCTAAGAGATTGGTCGACGTTACAGGATGAGAAGGCGTCATCAAAGAAGCAAAAGGGTGCATGCCGAGAGGCTGTGGTGACAAATTTATCACCCGAGACGTTTGATCTTTCCGACGAGATTGAATGCGAAACGTTCATCGATGTATTCGAGAAGGAACAAAATGACGCGACGTTCCTTATAAAGCCGGTGAATGCCTATGGTGGCACCGGCATCAAAATTGTGGGTGCATACGGTGCAGGTGTACATACGGTCTCCAGGGAACTTTGTCTGCGCGGAAGGTACGTCGCGCAAAGGTACCTCGATAATCCCTTGCTGCTCGACGGGCGGAAATTTGATATTCGCGTGTACGCTTTCGTGGCGCGAGTTGCTCCAAAAGATCGTTTATTGGCATACTATCATCAGGGACATGCTCGCGTCAACGTCGCCAAGTATGAGACAGATGGTGGTGTTGCAGCTCATTTAACAAACACGAATATCCAGAAGCATCTCGACGAGTATCGCGACAACGATCTTGCAAAAGAAGACCACAATTGGTCTCTCGAAGCCCTCAAAGATCATTTGCGAGATCTTGGTGAGCCAGGGAGACGCGCGGCAGATAACCTTGTCGAGCACATGAAGAAAGCGATGACTACTGCCATTGTCGCTGCTGCGCCTAAGTGGGAAAATCTCGACATGCCGAAGAACACATTTCAGTTCTTTGGATTTGATTTCATGATGACGAATGATCTCAAACTGTGGTTGATTGAGGCAAATAAAAATAGTGCATTGGCTCCCACTTCGACCACAAAGAGATCGACTACGCTACCGCTCGTCAGAGAGGCCCTGGATGTTACGTTAAAAATGTGGGACGCGAGTGCAGATGATGAACCCGGCCCATTGATCAACCATAACAATGGCACTTTGGAAGTTCTTGTTGACGGGGATTGGAAGTTTGGTTTTGTCGAAGGTTGCGAGTAGCGCAAGATGGATGCATATTCTTGAATTAATTTATATATTTACAACAAAGTGATTTGCCCACGTCCTGTCAGCTCCGCAGCGTCAAGTTCCCCAGCAGATGAAGGATGCTTGAATAAAACTTCTCTACCATCGTCTACCTTCAATCGGCTGGCTTCCTCTAGCCACACTTCCAGTTCAGCGGCCAACATGGCAAGCATGTCGGAATGTTCATTCGCCCACGAGGCATAAAAGAGCGCTTTCTTCGCAGCCACCCTAAGCGCTTTAGATTTCGACGCTTTGCTGCCACTCTTTAACATGCGACGCAAGTCTTCGAGAGCACGAACGCTCGCTGCTCGACCGCTTCGAGCCACCATGGCGGCGTCACCTATGATCAATCGCGCTGTCGCCGCAGCAGCACTTAGCGACGCACCATCCCTGCGCTGCGATTCAACAACAGTCTCAGAAGCATTCGTTGCAGCTGAGGCTGTCGTAAGGAACACAGATGATGCGGTAAGAGTTGGCGCCTTAGAGTTTTGTTTTTTGCCCTTTGGTGGAGGCGAGAGTCCCGCAGCAACTTCCATGCATACTTCGCTGGCTGATGCCGCGTCGGCATCCCAATCCCCTCCATACATCCTCCACGTGTAACAATATCCACATAGCAGCGACGCAGCAATGCATCTCAGCGACGGAGGAGGGGGCGACGTAGGGCACATACTTGAGAAGGGAGGGAGGGCTTCGCGTGGCAACTGAGGAAGAAACGACTGTTCTTGATGTTTCTCTTCAATGCCAACCACTTCACGTACCAATGCTTGTCCACCTGTCCCAACATTCGCGTCTCTTGCACACTGCCGTCTCCACCAAGGCAACGCGGCCGCTTCAACAGCTGCTCGTGCTGCAGGAGAATTCTTGGCAAGTGCCTTTACCGCAGCAGCCAGACGTCTTTCTTTTCGTTCAGTATTACCATCTACGGAATTTTCCAACACTTTGTCGTCGACGACGCTAACATCATCGAGTAGTTTGAGCTGTTGAAATAAGTGTGCCTCTTCCTCACCTGCCTCATCGTTGTCATTGAAGGCGAAGTCATAGTCGCTGTCATCATCGCTGTCTCTTGTATTATCAAACTGATGATGCACCACAGAGTTGTCGTTGTCTGTTTCGTACACTCTTTTTAATGCCTCCTCAATCTTTCTGGTATCTCGCCTTGTTGCTTGTGTCGTTCTCAAGTGTTCTTCAACGCTTCGTTTGGCAAACGCCTCAGTGCAGCGCACGTCGTGGTTGGCGTAGCAGTTGGACGAGCAGTAGCGAATCAAGCAACGGGGGCACGAGTACTTTGATACACGGGAATGACACACTCCACAGTCAACAACATGATGAGAACGTGGAGAATGCCGAGGCATCATCACTACTCGTGTACGAAATCGTCGTGGCGTTTTATTATTGATAATGCAAGCGAGCGTGAAGTACCATAAGCGCTAATAAACAAAAACAATTCTGTGTCTGTGTGTGCTACCTGCTCAGTGCCGTCAAGAGTGACATATTGTTGACACACTTGGTTGTAACCTGCCTGGCAGTCACGGACTCACAGTTGAATAGTGAGTATAATTATTATCATTATCATTATTATAATACATCCGCATGTTTTCATCAACGATATCTCATTCGTAGCTGGGGATCTGAGTCAGTGTTGGCGACAGTTTGCAGCTGTTGCGCTATTCGTTGTTCTTCAATGACATCCGAAAGCACGTCAGCGCCACAGTGCTCACCTTTGAGTTCAGTTCTCAGCCCAGATGCAGCAGCTACCTTGTGGTCACTTCGCTGGGCACGCAAAGCAGCTGCCAATTGAGCAAAGTGGACTGACGAGTCATCGTCTCCATCTTTGCCATGTATTGATCTACCTTCGCCTGCCTTAGTAAAGGCATCATGTGGACGTTCCAGCCGCTGTTGTCGCAGTTGGTTGAAGTCGCTTTGCACGTGCTGCAACCCTTCTCTTTCGTTTCTTTGTTGGCATTGGTCGTTGCGAGCGATGACATGCTGCGATGCAAACGACGTCACATTCATGTTCTTGTTGTTTTTGACAATATTTTCCTCACTTGCCCTTCTTTCCTTCGAGTTCTTCTGCGTCCTTGTTGTCGCTGATGTTGACGTTGACGTTGTCCTTCCTTGCGGCGTGACCTTTGTTGCAGCTACTTGCGGTCCAAACATTGACATTGACCCCATCAAGTCAACATTTAGCGCCCGCATTTCCCTCACTCCATCCCTGTACTCCACGTACGCCCCACTAAGAGCCTCGTTCTTCATCACCGCATTTCCTGCAGCCTCTCTCAGCGTCGCTGCTCGCCGCGCTGTCTTGCCCAATGTTTTGCCGAGCGTCTTCGCTACAACAGGCATGTGGTGAGGGCCGAAGCAGGCACCAACAAACACACTCACGACACATACCTCAAACAACATAATACCAATAATACACAATGATCAGACAATACAATCAAATAAAGCTCTTTAATAAAATTTTAATAATTATTTCTCTCCAAATCACGCCTTGCATTCCCTATCTAACCCCATGTGCGACTATCCCTCTTTTTTGCGGGTAGGTGGTGGTACCCCTTGACAAATGTGCAACGTCTGCAACCGCCACAACGCAAACATCGTAAGGTGGCGAGACTTTCTTCACTGCTTCAAACACTGTCCGCCTCTTTTCTTCTTTCGGGGCAGCAGTAAATGTAATTGTATGTTTCGTTGCTGGTAGAACAAAACTAGTGGAAGAAGAAAAAAGAAGGCGTTGCTGAATGAATGGAAGGTACTATTGTTCACTTTGTGCGTGTGAGGGTGCCGCGAGGCCATCAACGTCAAGATGCAAACGGCGCCTCTTCGTCATCAGCACCAGAAACAACAACTGCAGCTGTGTTGAGAATGAGAGTTCGCAGCGGAGCAAATGGTGGCTGTGGGTGGGATGTTCACGTTGCGTCGTATGGAACGTGCGAAGCATGGAAAGGGAGGGAAGATATTGCAACGCTGAAGGAGAAGCACACTGCTATTGTGGGGACTGTGAACTACGTCGACGAGACCAACTACTCGATGAGATGTGCTGCTGCTGCGTCGGGAATAATACCATTTGACATTTCTTCTCGTTGTGGTTCCTTGTCTCCGTCTGATAATTGTGCTGATGGGACGCCCTCCAAAGAGGGTGACTATGTACCAGTCATACGTGAAAATGATGAGGGTGGTTTGGACGTATCGTGGCGACTCGGAAATACGAGCTATGTGAATAAACTCACGCTCGAGAAGTGTGAAGGTGTTGAAGCAGGCGAGATCATTCAAGGAATGTTTGACGAACTGTTGCAGTCTCGGCATGACTTGACACGGGAAGTAGAGCGCAAGGAACGGCGGTTAGAGTTGCAATTGAAAGATATTAATAGTCTGTTACTGCGCCAAGAGACTGTGATCACTGAGCATGAGAACAAGCTCATTGTGACGTATGAGCGATTCAGTCGATTGATCAACACCAAGAAGTCAAAGATTCGCGAACAGAGTCTGGAACTGGACAGATTGCGTGCCAAGCTAAGTCAAGGGAAGCAAACTATTACGACAAGTGCTGACAATAATTATAATAATTATGCGCTTGTCGCTTCGGACGATGATAATGCGACAGATGAAGAGAAGGAAGAATCTGCTCAGAGGCGAGATGCTGCTCGGATGCGTGCTGCTGAGAAGAAAAGTGCGGAGGCCCCGTCTAACGTAAGGTCAGTAAACACCCCACCGCCCGCACGCTTTCTGGCTGGTGATGACGATAGTCCATGCCTTGCGCTTGATGACACCCAAGCTGATCACGAGTCACTCCATCTTTCCGATGACTCGCAACCTCCTGAAATGAGAGGGAAGAGACAACGAACGGGAATTGGCTCTAGTAGCGTTGATGCAGACTCAATGGCACTCTTTGGCAACGGATGATGCGAAGAAAGCATCATGCCTCGCAAAATAATAAGATAATAAGACCTCCCAATGCTGTTTGTTGTTCACGTGCTGAGAATGAGAAGACAAGCGGAGAAGAAACTGTTTTGTAGTATATTCGGCAGCCCCGTTGTGATTTTACACAAAAAATAAGTAGCACCCTACTATCTTTTATCCATCACCAAGTGTCGAAGGCTTTGCCTCTGCTGCTGCTGCATAAGCTCTCATACCAAGATAGCGAAGAGACAATTTAATCCAACCTCTTCCTTCCCTCTCGAGCTCCAGTTATTTAACCAACCTATTTAAAAGTCTGCGAAGAGCTTTTGATCAGACTTCGTCAATTGGAACTCGTGCTCCATCTCGCCTAAGTCCGAATAGTCATCAAAATTGGACGTGTCGTCAGCACCGCCGACCTTTGGTACGATTGGTGGAGACAAATGCTTGTTCAACAACGCTTCCCAATCAATACTTGAGAACCATGGATGCGCCTTAATGTCACGGGCACCACCCTTGAGGTTACCGTATCTCTTCGTCAAATCTGCTTGCAAAAGCTTCTTGATGATGTCACGCGCCGATCGCGAAAAGTGCGATGGGAAGTCGATCTTACCGTGAAGGATCTTTTGGTATGTGCCCATTGGATCGTCGTCGTAGAACGGAGGATAACCAGCAAGCATTTCGTAAATGAGCACACCAAGAGCCCACCAATCAACTGGTTTACCGTGACCCTTATTTAAGATGATCTCTGGTGCGAGATAATCTGGCGTGCCACACAGTGTGTAAGTGCGGTGGTCGATCTTCTTCGCGAAGCCAAAATCTGTAATCTTCACGTTACCATCCTTGTCCAACAACAAGTTCTCCGGCTTCAAATCTCTGTAGATGACTGAGTTCGAGTGAATGTACTCGAACGACAACAAGATTTGCGAAGCGTAGAAGCGTGCTGTTTCCTCATTGAATCTACCGGCAGTGCGCAAGTGGGTGAAGAATTCCCCACCGACGACGTACTCCAACACGAAGTAGAGCCTCTCGTCATCCTGGAAGCTTCCAAACAAATTAACGAGGAATGGGTACGACACTTCCGCCAAGATGTTCTTCTCGGCCTTGATATGGCTCACTTGCTTCGTCTTCAAAATTTGCGACTTGGAAAGCATCTTGATGGCAGTCATGCGTCCAGACTTTTTGTGCTTTGCAAGATGGACTCGACCGAACGACCCAGTACCCAAAATAGCTCCCAACTCAAAATCATCCAGGCAGCAAGGATTCAAATCAACCTATACATTGAGAAGCAAAGCATGAAAGCGCATGCAAGGAAAGAAGTTAAACAGAAGAGGCAACAGCAATACGTCAGATAACTTGATGATCAATTGCCTTTTTCTAGGTCCCGTCCTCAAATCAATCCAATCCATACAAGAGATAGGAGGAGAGCGATCGAGCACTACGCCAATCCTTCTAGCAGAATGTCCTTCCTCCTCGAGTAAAAGATATAACACGTGATACACAGCCAGTCGCGCGAGTGCATTCCCATTTCCCTCTTGCTTGTTTCTTTTTCGGTAGGGGCTTTTGCTTTTGCTTTTGCTTTTGCTTTTGCTTTTGCTTTTGCTTCGCTTCTGCGTGCGTGTGTTTTTTTCTTTACAAAGTACGCTTTTTTTTTGTTATGTTTTTTTGCTTTGTGGATTGCTTCGTTCGTTGTTGTTGTTGTTGTTGTTGTTTTGCGTGCGTTTCCAAAACCGAAACCGAAACCAAAACCAAAACAAAACCAAAACCAACCCCAAAAGAAAAGTTTATTTTGTTCGTGCGCAAAAAAAACAACACCCATTTTTATTCCCGCTCTTCTCTTCTCTGCCCGACCCTCCCCTTCCCTCCCTGGTGCAATGAATGATACAAAAACAAACGACACGGTATGGGTTCTGACACATTCAAACAACACCATCGTGTTCGCACGCACGCTTTCGATCTCGTGCTTCCGTGTGTGCACCTTGATACATTGCGCCGGGAAAAGACCCAACACCGACCCATTGCGCGTGCGCGCCAAGTTTTTTTGTATTAATTTAATGGTTTGTTTGTTTCTTCCGAACTGTCCAAGAATCAAAATTTCC
>Ga0099797_101687_pt1 | contig 11095 bp, 5 predicted proteins | sample Uncmet_Sort48C_1_FD_89871 | JGI IMG/M metagenome (GOLD analysis project Ga0099797, IMG submission 89871) | Marine eukaryotic communities from CALCOFI LINE 67, Pacific Ocean - C012_Sort48C_1 | ecosystem: Environmental > Aquatic > Marine > Oceanic | place: Pacific Ocean: Monterey Bay | collected... | reverse complement strand
AAAAAAATGTTGGTGACTTAGTGTCTGGATCAACATCCAATGTAGACGGTACATTATTTATCTCCGTAACTGAGACTGGTGCAAATACAACATTGTCAAATATTATTAATCTTGTGCAAGATGCACAAACAAAAAAACCACCGATACAAATATTTGCCGATCGTATAAGTGGCATATTTGCTCCTGTTGTTGCTTCGATTTCTTTGCTTACTTTCATTGTTTGGGTTATTTTAACATCTGCCAATGTTGTACCAAAAGAATGGTATCCATATGGCGAAAGCAACTTTGTTATGTCTTTAACCTTTAGTATTGCTGTATTAGTTATTGCATGTCCATGCGCGTTGGGTCTTGCAACACCCACAGCTATTATGGTTGGCACAAGTGTTGGTGCTAAGTTAGGAATATTAGTAAAGAGTGGTGATGCACTCGAGACGGCACATAATGTAACGGATGTAATATTTGACAAAACTGGGACTTTGACATCGGGTACGCCATCTTGCACAGATATAGTATTATTGAACGATAAAGTTCCGCTTAATATGAAAAAAAAAACGGTAGAAGAACAAGATGATACAGGAAATGATTTTTTACGAATATCACAACATGATTTATTATATTTTGTTGGATGTGCTGAAAAAGGTAGCGAGCATCCACTTGCACAAGCTATTGTAAAAAAAGCAAGTAGTGTCAAGAATGTGAAGCCGTTAAAAGAGCCTGGTGCATTCAAAGCAGACCCAGGCCGTGGTATATGTGCAGATGTTGATGGACATCAAGTTTTAATTGGTAATCGTCAGTATATGGAAGAAAAAGGCTCGATATTTACAACCAACGTGGAACGGACAGAAAATTGCATGCAAACGATGGAAAAAAAAGGGAAAACAAGTGTAATAGTGTCCATTAATAATGTTGTAGTTGGTGTATTGGGTATTTACGACGAAGCAAAACAAGACGCGGCCGTTGCTTTAGCTGGTCTACGTGCTATGAAGCTAAATGTATGGATGTTAACTGGTGATAATCGAAGAACAGCGGAAGCAATTGCATTTGAATTAGGAATACCTAAAGAACAAATTGTAGCTGAAGTTTTGCCAGGAGAAAAATCTGAAAAAGTTGTTGAATTACAAGAGAAAGGGAAAATTGTTGCCATGGTGGGGGATGGAGTAAATGATTCTCCTGCCTTAGCCCAGGCAAATTTAGGCATAGCAATCGGTGCAGGTGCTGATGTCGCAGTAGAAGCGGCTGACTTAGTGCTGGTGAAATCGAGATTAGTGGATGTAATCACTGCAATTGATTTATCTCGTGTCACTTACCAACGTATACGTTTAAATATGTTTTGGGCTTTAGGTTATAACACATTAGGAATACCGATTGCTGCTGGTGTTTTATTTCCACTTATAAAAGTAGTTTTGCCGCCTGAAGTTGCTGGACTAGCAATGGCAATGTCGTCAGTCTCCGTTGTAATTTCATCTATTTTATTGCGTAATTATAAACCTCCAAAAATTGAATCAAGTTATGGCCGAGAAGTTCGACAAGGTACATTAGGAATTGAATCAGTAAAAATGGAATTGGAGAGTGAAAATAATGGTGGTGGTGGTGGTATTGCCTATCATATTGATCCTGGGTGTATGATGGCATATGGTGGCGCATGTACATGTGCTGCTGAATTATGTACATGTGCAGATTGTGCTATTCATAAAGGTGGGGGTCGCTACAATAGTAAGAAGAAAAGTGGTGGTGAGAAGGATGATGGCGAAGAAATAAAATTGTACAGTGCCGGTTGTTCCATGCAATGGGGTGAGAAGTGTAACTGTGATCCAAGTAAATGTACTTGCGCTGATTGTATGGAACATAAATTTGAGGCTGGAAAAAAAGCGTAAAACGTAAAAGAGTCGTACGATCTGTAAGAAATTTTTTTTTCATTATGATATATAATAAGGAGAGGGCGTAATTAAAAAACATAATTTAGAACATTAAAAAACATATATGTAAAAGAATACGAGTACATTTAAAATCACATTATTTTTCTACATGACTATACAAAAGCTTTCATCACTAAGCGATACATCTACTACTCTTTTGAAATCTGAATTGTGATGTTTTCTATGCAATTTTAACTGCTTAAAGTCTTCTTTTAACACACTTTGACGACGTCCTTTTGCCCCGTCTTCCACAGCAACAGACATGGAGAATTGAGAATGGTTAAACATCTTACTTTGTATAAATTCCTGGCGTTCTTTTTGAATGGCAATTCCATTTGGTATGCGTGCTACCCATTGGCCCAACATAACTTTGAAACAAAGTATTAAATGTTCAGCTAAAATAAACAAGGCAAATTGACCAGCCCTCCCATATTCTCGTAAAATAAAATCCATGTAAGTTGTACGTGTTATGAACGCTCCTAAGTACATGTTACTAAATGCAGAAAGCCAAGCAACAAAATTAAATATGTTGTGAATCATTCCTATGTCTTCTACCTTTTGCGGAAATGGTCTAATGAAATTATATTTTAATTTCGAGCTATCAACCATCGCTTCAAATACAATTGAAAGCAATGCAAAAGGGACTATGATTGGTTCGGCAACAACAAATAAAGAAGTATAACCAAATAATATAACAAGTTCCATATAATCATTTGTCCTTTCTGTTACCGTATACATTTTTTTTTTCACAAATATATTCACAAGTACATCTCCGTTCTTTATTGTTTCGCCAGTAGAGGCTTTAGCATCATTAAAATGGGATATTTCTCCACTAGCGAGATCTTCTTCATTTACAATTGGCTCTAATATAATACATTCATCTAAATTTTGACCAACATTGCCATCATTACCATTTTCACCATTTTCTTCTTGTTTCTCTTCGACGTTAGGATCTAAACGGGCATAATTTGATGATTGACTGCGGCGGGTCATGTTTTGTCTTTCGTTGTCATTCTTGTTATTATTTGCATCATTGTCAGCACCACGAATAAATTCTTTTCTTTTCTTGCATTTTTTGTAATAAAAATAATCAATTACATAATCAGACAATAATTCTTGCAAATTCCCACCGATTAATTTAAATAGAAACACATAAAATATTTGCGAGCCAAGCAATCTAATGCAACCTTTAGTACAACCATTTGGTCCATGAAACAACAAAGCCATGCTCTCGTATTCCTGAATAAATCCCATATATATATATGCCCCGAAGTTATTTATAAATTGAAATCCAAATGTTTTCATAATCAGTGCATCTTCGTAGTCTGTATTGGTTCTATGATTTTCCATATCTGTTAATTTCCTTGCAATTGAATCATATATCATACCACATATATAAATTTGAAAAGCATTAGCTGCGCCAATAATGAGAGGTATGAGATTTTTCCATACAGTAGATGTGAAAATTGATTTATGCCAATTGAAAACGCGAGGTCCAGTGCAGCTTTTATTTTTTTCTTTAGACCAAGATCCAGATACTTATTATAAGAAACTTGCTGAAGAAAACAAATCAAATATTTCAGATGGTGAAGAGGATGAAGAAGTCAAAGAGGAAGAATTATTACGATTAGAATTGAAACAATTGAAATTTAGGCAAAAAATTGCTAAGCAAAATAACAATATTATGTTGGCAAAAAACAAGATTCTAGAAAGGAAGTTAAATCCACATAATAATAGTGCTGCAAGTCCTCGCATTCCTTCTCAGCAGAACAGATTGGTATCATCATCTATGAAAACAGCCCATCATCCAATGTCTGCTAGATCATATAAAATATCATCGTCGCACAGATTATCAGCCTCTTCAGCAACAACATCGTTTCATAGCATGCTACAAACCAAGAAACAACCGTTTACAGTGTCGAAAACGATTACGCCAAGACGGCCAAATACAGCTAGGGGTAGAATAGAAAATAAAACTAGATCAAATATATTATCCACATCTTGCTTAATACGAAGGCAATTTGTAGAAGAAGCAGTCAGTGCAATAATATTGAAACAAGAGCAAGAAAAATATCATCAAAGTTTGTATAGTCGTCTGCCATCTGAATCGGAACTTGTTAATAATAATAATAATAATAATAATGAAGAACTAGCGACGGCAACAGCACGAAAACTGAGAAAGAAAATAAATCACAAAAAGAATATTATCGGGAAAACATTGTCAAAAAGTATAGATATGATGGAGAAAATATACAGAGAATCGCCACGAAAGCTATCCTCACCTAGAATGTTATCATCAAGTTTCTCAACGCTAAATAAGAAAAAGAAAAGTATTATAAAGCCAAGAAAAGAAATCAAACAGGCTCTTAAAAAAAACATATTAAAACACTCTATGAGTACCATAATACAAAAAACGTTGAAAGATCTTAATTTAATGAAGCGATCAAAATCAATTTCTAATATGGATCGGAGGCAAACAACTAGGGTGAATATTGCATTACAAAAGAAAAAATATGTACTAGAAAAGAAAAGAAAGGCAGAATTACAACGAATTAATTCAAGATTAAGTTTAGAAAGGCGCAAAAAATTTTTAAATTATAAACAAAATTATAACCATCCACATAAACAAGATTACAACAAGAAGCATCAGAGTAAAAAAGAATATAAAAATAGAATAAGAAGCACAAGGCCAAAGAAAAATGACAATAGTAAAGGAAATGATTTCAACTCTACATTTGAAAAGAAAAATCAAGAAAGAAAAAAATTAAAATTAAAAGAGAAAGAAATCATGCAAAATGCTGATTTGACATCAACAAAAGCATCCCGACACAATGTCGATAGTTATCATCAAAGTCATTACAAATTACCTGCAAATATTTCTCGTAAAAAAGCTCTATTATATTTAAAATTTTATATTGGACGGAAACAAATAGGAATTTTTTTAAATATAATAAGAGAAAGATTGGATGATAATTTTTTATTATTTCATGGATTTAAATTATTGCATCAATATGTTATTAAGGGCTTAAGACAGAAACAGAAGACTGTTCAATATGGTGCATTACCAATTATAAAAAAAGTTTTAAAGATGCACTGTATTGATACGAATAGTAATGAAAAAAATAACGAATTGCGTCGTATTTTATGTGCATTAATAACGTCGATGGGAAAGGAATACGGTAAAGATATGATTGCGCATGGAATTTTTGAAGATTTAGTAGAAATATTAAAATTATTTATTGAATATTATTCTCAATTCAATAAGAAATTATGTGGTACTAAACAAGTAGAGAACTTTTATATCAACATTATACGTAGCATATCTAGCATTTTAAATATACATGGAAATCATCATGTTAATGATAATAATAATATTCATACGCAAAATTTAAACGAAGCGAAACCTTTGCATGTTATGTTGGATTTTATAAAACAACAAAAGGAAGTTGATGTAAATAGTAAATTGACAGAAGAAATCTTGTTAAAATATTTGAAAATAGGAAGTGAACTATTTCAAAAACATGTTCGGTGTGTTGAATCAACATACGTATGTGTGAGATGTTTATGTGTGTACATTTGAAAACGCCACCATATATATTTTATTTAAATGTGCCGGAATGAATATTTTCTTTTTAAATAAATCTTTCCCCCTCTGATATGCATATTTAGAAATATTTCTTACTTTGTACGAGTATCATATATATATAAAAATTTTCTCTTACTCATAATTTATACGAAGACGCACGAGTATAAAAAGTTTTCTTTTACTCCCGTAAGTTAAAATCCAAAATCATAAACGATTTAAAGGGTCACTATTTATTAGTATCATATATATATATAACGGGAGTAAAAGAAATTTATATTATTTAAATCATTTTTGATTTGAGATGTTAATGAACGTGAGTAAAAGAAATTTATATAAAAATATATGAGTAAGAGAACATTTTATACGAACCCTCGTATATGATATGAGTAAGAGAACATTTTATATATGATATATCATATATGATATGGTTAATATTCTATGATATAGATAAATCCTCTTCCATATATATGCATATTTATTTCACATTTTTCAAAAAGTCTCTTTGTCTTCTTCGTCCCGCTTTGACATTATTTTAATAACTTTATCATATGTTCCTAGGAAAACGAAACCACCTAAACCAATCCAAAATACTCTTGGTGCTATCCCACTAAAAAATGCACGCCAACCCTCTTCGCTTAATATTCGATTAAATGTATTAACTAAACCATTATATGCTTTACCATTAGCATCGGTACCTAACATTAATCGCGTTTTGATAACATCTAATGGTGTTGTGACTGCAGCAGCGAAACTTCCAGATATTGTCCCACAAACTGCTGCTTGAAAAGAAGTCGCTTCATATCCTTGATAATTAGCAATATATGATTTCATACCTTCCCATATAGGGAACTGAATGAACGAAAATGGTACTTCACGTAACACGGTAGTCCAATAGCCGGTATAAAAGTTTGTCCAACCACCTGGTGCACTTCTAATTGCAGTCAAAGTTTCAGATGTTGTTTTATAAAGACCAGCTTGCATTTTTTGTTTCACATTTTCAGTAGGGACGCGTATTAAACACGCGATTGTTTCGCCAAACGACGCTGCAATCATCGATTTAGCTGCGCCTAAATTGTCTGGTAAAACTGCTTTTGCACTTTCATATGACGCGAAAAATAAAGATGCACCAGGGACTGAGCCAACAGCAGCTGATGCTAAACCATTATAAATTCCACTAAATCCACCTGCTTTTAAAAACCCTTCCGCTGCTTGCATACGAGTTTTAATTGTGTCTAATGGAAACAAAGCGACATCAACAGAAAAACCAGCAACACCTAAATTTTACCAGATGAATATATATATACATAGAAATGTAAAGAAGTCAAATATTTATTATATAGAAAAGTTTTAAAATAGTTAGTTTTGTTGAACGAAAAGTGATAATTGATAACATTTTAATTCAAGTATAAAAATGTAACTTACCACCTGATATTAATGCTGTTATAAATGGCACCTTCTCTCCAGACATGGCACACCTATTTTAATATTGTTCAACAATGAATATTGTAATATATATATATATATATATATATATATATATATCAATGTCTGGAAGTCTGTACATGTATTCCTCTCTCTCTCTCTGTATCTTAAATTACAAGTATGTTTACAGATTTCGATTTATTGAATTTATTCACCACACCCTGTATTGTGCTATTGTTATTGTGCTATATTCATTCTTGTATTATTTCAAATTATACTTTTTACCTGTGGTAGTACACAAGATTTAAGGATATTAGTATATATTATATTTAAGGATATAATCAGAGAGAATATATAATATAATTCTTCTTTATCTTGTTTTTATTCATTTACCTGGCGGTAATAAAATTTCAATAATAATACCAGGTATTTTTTATTGATTTATTAAGTAAGATTATTGTTGAAAAAAAGCTTTTTGTTGACTTTCTTCGTTGAATTTAAAATTGAATTTATGAAAATGTTGATATAGATACACACCTAATGTAACACGTTAGAAAAGCCAACAGAATATACATCTAGATAATAAAAAAAGTTCAATACGTATCAAATACAACGATGTCATCACAAAGTGGACCAAGCGTTCTTAGTAAACCACCACCGAAAAAGAAAAAAAAGAAACCAAAATCAAAACGCACTTCTCCTAATAGTATTGGTGATAATGATACAAATAACAAAACAGTTTCCAAGGAAAATAATAACCAAGAAAATAGTGCATTGCCTCAAGTAGCTCTAGAACAAAGAAAACATATTGGTTTAATCGGTAGAACTGTGCGAACAAGCGGAACGCCTTTAATGGAATATATAAAATTATCAAATGAAAATGGTATGTTATTGATTCGACAATGTCCATGTAAATTGTTAGTATATTTATTAGATAATAGTACAAACAAGATCTCCGTTGATGAAATAAGTAAAAAAAAGAAAAGTAAAAAAAAAGACAATAATAGCACAAAGAATAACAATACATGGTTACATATATCGACTATATGTTTTACTTCTGATATCGTTACGATAAATGTTGGTAGCTTTCTTCAAAATACGCTTAAAGCAAATAAAATTTTGATTGGAACCTACGATGGTGAAATATTCTATATAGATGCTGATAAAATAGGTAGTGATAATATTAGTTACAAGTATCTTGATATATCAAAGGAACAAAATAAAATTTCAAAATCGCTTGGTATTATACGTGGAATTGTTAATTGCAATTTTTTATATAATGGCAATCAAGAGGCTGAAAGCCAAGCCATTTTAATCACAAGTTTATTAGAACCTATGTATTTATGTGAGTTTAAGAATGAAAATGGTATCGAAACATTCAAAAAAAATCGTATTCCACAAAACAATGTCGATTCAATCGTATCAACAACATATATAATGAGCAGTAGTAGCAATCCATCTTTTTTTTCTGCACTTTTTGGCCCTAACATGGCGTTATCACGAGGCAATAATTCAATAGCCATACAAGGTTATTTAGATGGCTCACTTCGATATGTGGTATTACAATCTGATTATATAATGAATAACGATAGCAGTGGTGGGATATCTATCAATCGCAATGTTGCCTCTATACATGGTCTATTTTTACATATGCCGGATAACGAAACGATTTTGAACATATTACCAATTTATTCATTTTTTGATGATGATGTCACCGATAATAATAACAGTAACCAAACTACTAGTACAATAAAAGGCTTAGTAATTATTGGAAAGCACGGTACCATTAAAATTATTAGTTATTTTAATCAGTCCCAAGCTCATCAACACATGGATGTAGAGAATGAAAATGTATTAAACAATGCAAATTTAGTGAAATGTGGTAATCATGCAGTTGTTGAAACTTGGCCGAATAATATTGGCAACTCAATATCATGCGCATGTATAGTTAATGGATACCTAGTATGCATATCAAATCGAAAAACATTAGTCATGCCATTGTTACGTTTGCAATTATCATCTTCCGTAAATAATATTACAAATGTACAATTGCCACTTGCTCGTAATATTGTTTTCTTGCAACCTTTAGAAATATATTCAAATACATTCATTGCGTTAACATCGCGTGGTCTATTATATGAATTTACAATGCCTAGTAACAACAATATACAAATATTGAAACGCATTGAAAATTTCGGAGCCAAGCATTCACAAGGCACTCGCATAAGTGCAGATGCAGATTCGGAAACAAGGGTGAAAGGATTATTAGAACAATTGTCAGAAATATCAACAAAAGAATACATGTCAAAAGAAGTTAGCAATATTTATACAAAGCAATTAAGTGTTTTGTCTGAAATGCTGCATTGGATCGTAGAATTTAATCACTTGTTCGTTTCCGGTAAAGCGTTTGCATCTACTATTACAATTGATCAAAATTTGATAGGTCAAGTATCCACAGTGCATACCCTTTGTTTAACGCTTACGCCTTTTTCTCGTAACACTAATATATACTTTCCAATATCTGATACATGGCAAATTGTTGTAAAAATAAAACATTCCCAGAGTGGCGCATTAAATTATATTGAAACAAAATCTATATTTTTGAAAGATCTCGCAGTTAGAAAACCTAATGATAATAGTGGGCAAGAACAGCGTATATGGAGATTTCCAATAGAACTGGAGAGTATTGAACCCCTTGAAATTTCTGTTTCGTTATGCACTATGTTAAGTCATTCAAAAACAATGCGTGTGGATGATGATGGCAACGCAAAAAATACTAGTGATGATACTGGACAGTCTATTTCACTTTTAAAAGATCAAGATGCTATCTTTTTACCAATATCTTCACACCTTCTAGATATACTTGATTTTGCCGGTCTACACAATACCAGAGTAACGTATTTGAATAATTTAAATCGCGTTCTAAAGCAGTCTATAAACAATATTTCCTTGACCAGTGGCAATAATGGTATAATTAGTGTTGTTGATGGGGAAAATTTAAATATCAATGAACATGGTCCGATTACACAAGTTGGTTTTGGGACACGGGCAAAGATAAATATTGTAATTCATCCTGACATATACAACAGCAGTATCGATGATGATCGTAGTAGTCGTGATGAGAGTGCAGGCAAATTATTTCGATTGAAGAACATTCTTGGGAAGCTTATCGAAAGGCCAGGCCATTTTTCAAAACATTTTACATGGAGACAGAATAAAAATAGCAAACAGATTGAAGTAACTGGGTCATTAGGCAGAGGGCATGGTATTTCTTTATTATCATCATGGTGCGAAGAAAGTAACTCTAAAGCGACAACAAGTAAAACAAACACAATGATGATGCCTACCACTTCTGCATCTAGTAGTAAATCAATTAAAAATATATTGTCTGTTGAAATTTTATGCGAACACCCATTAGATTTACCATTAATTCGCGAGGCTTTAATACGACGTGGTATGAAATATAATTGCCATATTAATATAAGTAAAAATAGTGGCGAAGGTAGCAATGATAATGTAACAAATGATGGTGTTGGTTCTAATCCATCTTCTGTTTCGATAGATTTAGAAAAAGATCTATTTGAAATTGAAAATGAATTATTGATTTTACAAAAAGAACAGCATGGATTGGAAAGTAATTGTATTGATCCTAATAGCAATTTATCTGGTGTAAAATCAGCGCCACCATTTAATATTGCACTATACAGTGCTAGGACAAGTGAATTGGCGAAGAAAGTTGCAAAATTATATTTGAAATTGAGAAAAGAGGATTAAATATATTACTTCGTACATATATATAAATACATGCATATCTTGAGTTACACAATGTGTACATCATATATAAATATTTAGTTTTTTTTTATTTTAAAAAAAAAATATTAAAAAAAATATTGGCTCAGTCACACTGTATTCTTTTGAGAGTAGGAATTGTCATCGGTAGAAATAAAAAATTAAAATATATACGCGTACATTTTTGTATTATATATACGAATATAAGAAATATTTTAATATAGTATTAGAGCGTGTTTCAAAGACCATATCATACAAATGAGGAGCTGGAATAACATATCTCTCTCGTGCTTCGTAAGATGTCATGTCACAATCTTTACTTTTTTTTTTCAGAATCAGTTTTGACATATTTCATCAATTCTGACTTTAAATGATTTAATTG
>Ga0099797_101686_pt1 | contig 11097 bp, 7 predicted proteins | sample Uncmet_Sort48C_1_FD_89871 | JGI IMG/M metagenome (GOLD analysis project Ga0099797, IMG submission 89871) | Marine eukaryotic communities from CALCOFI LINE 67, Pacific Ocean - C012_Sort48C_1 | ecosystem: Environmental > Aquatic > Marine > Oceanic | place: Pacific Ocean: Monterey Bay | collected... | reverse complement strand
CAGGAAAAGACCGTTATTTTTCAGACCCCCACCTCCCCATTAATGTTAATAACACTCAGGCCATAGAAAACAAAGAAAATTGTACCTGCCGTAGAAAGATAATAAAATGAATAGAATATTGACCGTGGTGATAAACTAGACTAAAATTGGTAAAGACAGCAACATGAAGAATGATATAATATTACGTAAATAATGTGGGGGGTATTTTTATCGTATTTTTCTAAAGTACCAATTTGTCACAAAATAACTCTTCAATCCTTAACACTTCCCCATCCCCAAACTGTCTTTCCGTTATTAATGAATGGCCATTAGGGTATGATGAACGTCGTCCCTAATGCATAATAACAAACTTAACTTACATTCTCATACGACTTGAAGAGAAATGTGTATTAAGAAGAACTATTTAATTTAGGTATATTATTTATTATGTTTAGTTTATAACTTGAGGAACTGGAAAGGATATGTAATATTTTCCATACTGAGGTTTGAAATATTCAGGTATTGATGGGTCCCATAAAATTGTGACTCAACCTGTATGTAACATTGGTTCCTGTTTAACCTCAGGTTAACCAGGGGTTTTCAGCTTCCTTACAAAGCTAAATAAACACCTTATCGGTTAAAAATGTCTGTGAAAAGTGACTAAAATTTGCTATTCTTTTAACTGACTTTTTCAACTGACAAGGTATGTGGAATGCTTTGTCGTATATGAGTATATATCTACTCGTTCCACTAGGATATGCGTTTATGTTAGGTCCTCAATCAGCTTTCATGTAATAATTATGTGTTACTTGCTGTCAGATTTTGTGTGTTTTTTGAGAGTATGACATGTTCACAAAATTACAAAGAAGTAGATTACAGGTATGTTCCTTAGGCCAATAGAAATTAATTAGTTGATTCTCATCTCCGACCGACAAATAATTTTGACCTGACAAAATTAATTTTATATTTAGATATAAAATAAAGTACCGCCGACAATAATTTAACTTGCCATGTAAATTTTATGTTTTTATATAGATAATATTCAGGTTAGAGAAGGGTCTGGAAAAAAAGAGCTCCTTCCAATATGCCCTCTGTGCAAAGATGCTGGACGAAAAGATATATGAACAGAGAATCCATTGGGGACCGGTGGTAGAGTTTGAATATGTAGACTTTTCGTGATGAAATTTTTCCGATACTGCCCAACCCTATTTTAGATTGAGAGTTTTATATCCTTCTTGTTAGTACAGAGTACATGCTTTGTTTGACGTCAAAAGATATTTTGATACCATATAGCGCATGTCTTGTTCTAACTTACGTATAACTAGGGCTATTTTGACTAAAACCTTAAGAAACTTTTAGGGCTATATGATTTATTCTAAGAAACGTTTTTAAGAAACACAAGAAACTAGCCCACCAAAGGTCCATTTACCCCTGTTCCGTTTATCAATCAATAAACCCACCCACTCCCGTACAATTAAGCACGTAAGAATAATCATATCTACACACTAGCTTGTGTGTGCATGTGTTGGGGGTTACAAAGGAATAGAGGCACATAGTCATGCTTTTCAATTCAAGCCATTTTCAGATTTTTGTGATGAGAATCAAGTAATTAATTTCCATTGGCCTTAACTGTTATTTATGAAAATCATTCAGAGAATATTTCAAATTAACTCAATTATTTTTCAGTTTTATAAAAATATTGTATCCAGCTTGTTTTCCATATTTGTGATTTTTCAAATACTATGCGTGGAATTCCCCCCGATTCTACCACATTACCTGAAAACTTTATCATAACTGAGGGGAAGTTAAAATGGGAAACTTTGTACTGTACGTAACATTGATAATACCAGCAAACATCTGAGCTTTTCTACTACCATATGATATAAACAGGCTTAAGTGTTTTATATAATTTTGATTGAAAAATTGGCATACACCTTTCTGATATGATAAGAACAAATATATGTTACATACAGCTACATGCCCTGTAACTGCATAACTGGACTGCATAACTTTTTATCTCGAAATATTTCATAAGAAAGAAAAAACCTTTGTTCCGTTGTTAGTTGCACCACGGACTTGATTGCACCATGTTAAAAATTGTTAAGTTGTAAGTTTCACCACACCATTGCATTGTAAATGCTATTAATGCCATTGTTATTGTAATGTCTTTTTTACATACCCCTTATAAATATGCATTTGTTCTGTGTTCAAAATGACTTTTATTAAATGGGCTCTAATTACTCCCATGCTAATTAAGGAATTACAAGTTTTGTACATAAAAAGATTTCTCATTAAATGTAGTTTCCAAATATATTGTTTTCTATAAGGATTTTAAAGGCATTTTTGTTGGGTTGCCTTGATACACACTATAGATACCTAATTGTACAGAAATTTGTCTGGGCATGTAACAATTTATATTAATAATCAACACCATATTAGGTTCTATATTGAAATACTTATATAGTCATAATGTGAATTAGGTGGTTTCCTTGTTATGGACAGTTGGTTCACAGACAAAAATAAGGTTAAATTGATGTACCAAATGCTTTAATTAAGCCATACAGCTTGCGGCTGTTATGTATGGGCAAGGAAAATTGAATGAGTCATTTGAGTAACCTAGTCATTATTATTATTGTGTACATATTAAGTGTGCCCACTTTCATGTGGTTTGGAATTCAGTAGTAATCAGTCTTTGAGAGTTGTTTGAATTTTATCTGAGAACATAAATTTTCCATTCCATATACCAGGAACCTACTATCTTTCGGATAGTTATGTACATATTAATCTTAATTATCATGTAGAGCTGACAGTCACTGTAAATAAAAGTTAATTTTTAATTGCATCTGATAAAATCAAATGCTGTTGTACCTTAATATATTGCATCACCATGCACATTATTAGGGGCACTGCGTAAGGAGTTCTATCATACCCACACATTAGGGACACTCATCTAAGATTATTTAATCCCTGCTGTGAGGGTTAGGTTGATTAGCAGCACACAAAATAAAGGTGTCTGATTACACATTATGTTAATTGAAATGGAATATAGGTAGGTGATATCGCAACTGATTTTGCCAGTTGTGATATAGTATCAACCATAAATGAAGGACAAAGTGACAAAGATATATATAATCAATTCATCTGCCACCCCGAGTAGACAGGTCCACGCTGCTGCGATGAAGGGAAATCAAGTATTGGGGCAACTTCTGCGAACATTTACCTACAGAGATCGACACACATTTGTTCGCTTATACCAGCAGTATGTTCGGCCCCACCTTGAATACTGTGTCCAAGCGTGGTCACCCTGGCTCCAACAGGACATTGATTTGTTGGAAAATGTGCAGCGTCGAGCAGTGAGGTCCATCTCTGGCCTCTCTGGATCATATGAAGAGAAGCTGAAGGAATTGAAAATGTACTCGCTCAAAGATCGCAGAACCAGAGGTGATATGATCGAAACCTACAAGAATCGAGGATGTCGATTCCTCTGCATATTTCACCTTTCCTGCGGCTAATCATGCAACCCGCCAAGCAGTATCAGTAACAGAAGATGGCACAGTGCTTCCTACGTACGGCCTCCAGAAAGGACCATCAAGACTGGAGCTTCGCGCCCAGTTTTTCACTCAGCGTGTGATCAACAACTGGAACTCTCTGCCACTTGAAGTCAAGAACTCAGCATCAACAAATGCGTTCAAGAACAATTACGATCGGCTGTTCCTTGACATATCATAGTTTTTATTGCCCACATATCACTTTTTATATACAGTTTTTGTATTCTAGTGATTACCCAAATTATATTATATTATATTATATAGGTGTTGAAGGAAAAATAATTCGGACAATGAAGTATTGACAAGTTTACAACTTCTTGTCTTCCAGAAAAAGGTACTGATCTTCAACTTCATGAATTAGTTATTTCTAAGTTATCACATAAGCAACTCGCCCAGATATGTTAAAGGATATTTGCCATGCTGACTTTGTTACTATATACACTAGTTTATATGATATTCAAGATGAAGATCATATCACAAACTATAGTTAACCCTGTTGACATACTCTTGGGTCCGGAATATAAGAAGGCGGGTGGAATAGTATGGGAGGGTGAAAAAATTCTGAAAAACTTATAGTAGGGGGGCTGGAATAGTATGGTAGGATGGTAAAGTTCTAAAAATCTAGTACCGTGGGGGGTTATAGGTCTTAGAAAGTAACAAGCAAACAGTTTCAGTGTTGAAAAGGTGTTCAAATAGGAAAGATCATGTAAAGAATTTTGTTTATCCCTGTACAAAATACTCATGATTTTCCAGAATCTAATAGGGGGTTGGAATAAGAACTTCTCTGGTGGAAAAATTTTGAAAATTTTTGAAAAATTAATAGCGCGCGGGGGGGGGGGGGGAGTTCTATTCCGGACCCAAGAGTACGTCTGGAAGAATTACAGATTGATATGCACATCAAATCTATTGTTTTAAACTAAACACTTATATTTTTGTTAACCTTCAGTAATTTTTTATGTGAGAAGTATGGAGTGGTGTTTATACTGAATTTCATTGTAAAAAATACGAACATTTTGTTATGTGAATTATGAAGTGATGTTTGTTATACTGATTTTTTTCGCTAAAAACGAACATTTTTAACATTTTTCTCATTTCTCGTCTCTATTTCTGGACCTTTCTTACAAAAGTTCCCTTTAAAATACCCACCAGAATTGAATGCAGAATGCCAATATTTTAAGAAACTTGAGCCCTGCCCCCTATCAAAGTTTCTTATATAAATCAATAAGTGTATTGCTATGTTTTAACTGTTCATTCAGGTAATGACGTTGAAGTCAATGCATTGCTGTTTTTCGAAATGAAATAACACTTCATTTACTTCTTTTCTTCGAAGTCAATTCATCTGAATAACTGCTTCTATATTGAAAACAATCGAAACACGTTTCCCCTTATAATTTCTCTCCATTAATTTGGATCTTCACCAAACGTGGCAGTAATGTTCTCCTCGATAATATCTACTGAAAGCCAAAATCTGACATTTTAATTACCAAATCTTGATTGACCTCGTAAGACAGGTTCCTCTACGACATTAAACTAAATTTCATCCTGATAAGTAAGAAAATAATTTTTTGCGGACATCTATGAGATTTTTCTATGGAATGTTTTCTTCATTTTAGCGAAAGTGTGGTACTTTACCTCCCTTATTTGCCAAACCATTAACTTGTCCTATAGAAATCGTAAATGTTCTGTACCTAATATCCCCACGTTCCTATAAATCTGAGTCATTTTGGCAAATATGAATGACAAGCAAATAAAAAGGACAAGGCATTTAAAGCTCATCATTTATATTTTCTCTTTCCTCGTCTCGTTTCTCTTTTTCTTTCTTTTTCCATTCTCTTTTCTTTTTTCTCATTTCTTTTTTCATCTTTCGGGGGTCCACATGACATCTTTGTTTATTAAAAATCAAAATTTCTCCCCTCGGGCCCAACCATGCTGGGCCCACGGGTAGTCGAAGGCTAGGCCCCCCTCAAAATTTTACCTACATCCGTCCCTGCATGAGTAGGAACAATTTCGCCCACCAGTGAAAATTCCTTAAAAAAGGCACTGACATTCAGATAAAGAGTAACCCCTGATTGACAATTGAAGAGTGCTGCATAGGTCATCGACAGCAGATGTAATCAAATCGACACTACTAGAATCTATATCATCAACCATTTCATTTATCCTAGAAAGTTCTCGCTCAAAAGCTTATAAGTAGGAAGACATACAGTTACAATGGTACATTATTTCTGCAGCACAAATACGAAATACTTCATCTTTCTTTAATTGGATTGCAGCGAGAAAAGACGTGACTCGTGCATGCTCACCAACAGGGAATAGTTTTGTTGCACCCATAGAGCTCTTAAATAAAGGAGTGGATACTCCTATGCTCGGGAAATCGAACTTGAGTTATAGATCTAAACTTGAGTGATGTTGATAATGAAGGATTGACTTCTTTGTTTCCCGTGAAATTTTACATGAGAATATGATACAATAAGTCCAGGAAACTAATGTATCAGGATTTTCAAATACTCACTTTGAAACTAAATTTTTGGGTAAATTTAGGGGTCAAAATGGGGTCAAAATGGGTAAAAACGTGTCCATCTCCACTATAAAACACGGTATAATAAATGTCATCTACAGGGAATACTCACGTGAGAGGCGGGGGAAAAGTGAAAGAGACACTTTTTTAATCAAAATTTATTGGGATATGGGGACGTTTTTACTCTTTTTGACTCCCGGTTTTGCTCCAATATGACTACAAAATAAGGTAAAATTTACCTTATTTTGGGGTCATATTGGGGCAAAACCGGGGGTCAAAATAGGTAAAAATGTGCCCATCTCCCAATAAAACACGGTATAAATGTTACTTTTAGAGAATTGGTCACACGAGAGCATAGAGTCCTTTAATAAAGGAGTGGATACTCTCCTCTCGGTATTTTAAACTTGAGTTATAACAAAAAATAACATTTGAAGTCATTGCATAGTTTTTTTATGAAGTCATTAAAATGTTGCCAGGTTTTTGATTTAATGAATATTTCATAGGCACTGTAATCTCAGACGTCTGTGTTGAATTGAAATTACAGTAAAGAAATATCTAAATACGCATATTGAAATGAAACGAATCATATATAATTTTATCTATGAATATATACTATAAGGTATGCTATCATATACTTTAATTTGTTGTACAAATATTGACCATAAATCGTTACTAGTACCAAAATGATAAGCTGATAGTCTTAAGCTATTTATTTATCTTAAATGCATATATTGAATGATTTCTCCCGTTTTTTGCCTGGAATAGTAGATTTAGGGGTCAAAACGGGGTCAAAAAGGGTAAAAATGTGCCCATCTCCCAATGAAACATGATCTAACTGTTGTTTTTAGGGAATATGTCATCTTCCCCACCTCTCATGTGACCTATTCCCTCAAAATAACATTTATACAGTGTCTTATTTGGGGAAGGGCACGTTTTTACCCATTTTGACCCCCGGTTTTGCCCCAATATGTACCCCAGGGTAAATTTTGGTGATATTTCAAAAGTTGTCATCTGTGTGCATCTTCCCTACCTCTCGTGCATAGAGCTCTTAAATATTAAATCTTATTAAAGGACTCTATGGTTGCACCTTTAATGTTTGGTGTGATAACAAATAACGCAAACTGATGTAGAACCGTAGTCGGGTGAAAAACTCTTTGTGGCTAGCTGCGTCTTAGGAGAAGTATCATCTTCATTTCTTATTGGCGTAGTCGGCAAAAAACTGTCTTGTTTCTTCTTGGTAGATTCTTTAGTTTTTTTACGCGAAGCCTTCAGAAGGTACGAAGGCTTGCAATTTTGTCTATGGTATTTGATAGTATATTTCTTCTTCTGTCAAACCATCTAAGTCATCGAGATCTCTGCAAGCATCTTTTATTTGTTTTATTCCTTCTGGAGTGCTACCCAACTTAACTTCATTAATTTTCTTCAGTCCTTGACATATGATACATTTTTTAAGATCGGGTTTTTAATTTCTTATAAGCGGTGTACTTTTCAACACTGATTCAGCCATTTTCCATGATAAATTATAAGGTAATGTCCTTCATTTTGTTACTAATTTTAACTGTATTACAATGCGATTATCAACAATTTGTAACGATAAATAAACGACAATTGACGCATCCAAGACCTACATTTTCACAAATCATAGTATTCATTGGTAGCTATTGATATATCATAGTGCCAATACATGGTGCAGCTCCATTTCTCTAAACCCGATGACGTCAAGGCAAAAAATCAGGCCGTGTTATATAGTAGGTCTTGATGTAATACACCGTCAACAACAAAAAGGAAATACGCACTTTCTGTATGTGATACACCGTCATCATACAAAAATATAAATCGACACTCCGGTATGAAATCAAATTATACGCCGTCACCATTCAATGAAAAAACCGTCGCCGTTTCATGAAATCAATTTAGTTAGTTTACTTCACATACCATAACTGATCATTAATAGCGAATAAGTCAAGTGAACAAATGAACCGTAACAACTTCTATCAGGCTGATGATTGAATATTATATGAACGCAAATTGATAATGGCAAATAAAAACTTAACCTAACATTTATGGTCTCTGGTTCACAGTATAAATTGTAGCTAAATTTCTATTTTCTTAGAAAACGTCATGAATAATTAACCATCTAGTGGACAAGACTATTAGTCCTTAAAATTTACAATAGGATAGTGATGTTTCTGCTTAATATGAGGGGTCTGCCGTCTTTCTAGCACCAGAGAATTTTGAGTTATAATTTTGGCATTTTTAAGTCAAAGTCATGAATAATTAAAGACCTTACGTTGCCAATCTTTTTTTTGCTGTATTATCTTATGGGGACTATGCATCGTAATAACTGGATTTTTTGAGAAAATTTAGCCTGGTCACTAATTATTTTGTTACAGCATATTTCGAGGCTTATAAACAAAATCAGTCAATTAAGGCCGTTTCCGGTCGTTTTAAGGACCTAATTTGTATGAAAGACAAATAGAAAAGTGACTATTCCGATTAAAATGAGGGGTCAACCAACTTCATACGATAAGCGATTCTCGAGATATGAACATCGTCATTTTAGCACTTAATTAGCCTAATTATGCTCATTATAATTTAATATTAAATATTAATGACCATGAAGGAAAATATGACGCCCCCTACAAAATGACCATTGTGCAATGTAGAAAGCATTTCTGCAAAAAATTCTCTATACGCCGATGATCCTACGGGAAGGCAGTCAGCGCCTACAGTATTGGGGTAATTTTACCCCCACTTAGGGGAATCATAAAAAAATTCAATAAAATATCGATATTTTACTATACACAAATCAACTGATGATGTCTTACTAGAAAATATGGCAAATACGTAACCACCGCATATGATTTGAAGATGCTATTTTGCTTATTATCATAAAGTTCAAATACGCAATCAATAACTCGAGGCCTTTATTAGTGGTAGTGAGAGAATGAGAAGTCGATAAATGTAGATGACAATTGCGGCGGAAGTTCTTAACAATGGGCTTGTCGTTGATGACAGCTGAATATAAGCAAGGTATTTAATGATGGCATCATTTTTGAGTCATTCAAAAACTGATGCTTCTGCATCTATAGTTCACGCAGGATGCATATGAATTTTAGAATAGAATTCTTAGAATAAGGAATTTTAGGATTTCTAGAATTTCGAAGTTCTCCAACGTTACTGATAAACAACTCTCAGTATGAAATAAACAAATCAAATCAGCAGAAATGAAGTATGTTGTAGCTTCAAATCTGATATTAGAGTACCAATTTTCTTATTGCTATTTCTATCAGTAATATTAAGATAGACTTTTCACTTACACTTTTATGACAGAGATGGACGCAGTCCCAGCTCCCGCTCGCACACACACAAACACACACACACACACACACATTATTTGAAAGAGAATTAAAATTATTCGGCTTTGAATGTAAAGAAAAAAATAGATGCAACTCTTCAACGGATAAAAGCGAAGAGGCAATGTATTTCTTTTAGTCATGTGCCCACAAAGATTGCACTTTAGGTAAGACAGAATGCCAGATTTGGAAAGGTTTTGTGTAAAAATGGGATATACAATTTGTGGTGTCCTCTAAGGCCAAAGAAAAAACATGCGTTACGCGTTTCCCGACCGACTCTGATTGAAAAACGCGATATTTCCGAACTAAAACTTTTTATTTCTCTTACAAAGTGGAGAAAAAAATTCTTTATCAAATTTACCTTTATAACAACTATGCCTTTTGTGAAAAATTAATATCTACTTGCCGTAGACTCCTGGGCCCTATACATGACACTCATTGTTGTTCCCTACGTAAAAATAAGTGAATTCTAAGTGTATTAAATGTATCTATCTGCAATTCCATTAAGTGACTCTGGTTACATTGGGCCACTCTGACTACTTCTCCCTTGAACAAAATCACAAAAAAAGTTTTACCGACCGATGGACCGTAGTGTATTTTGCCGTGAAACGCGTAACACATATATTTTTTTCTTTGGCCTAATACTGGCGATTCTGCGCACCGTATAAATTTGTTAGTCATATGACCGTTATTAAAGAATTTGTTTGGCATCTTTTTCAGTTTCCTTACAAAAGAATTACCTATGAACGAAATTACTCCAAATTTAGTACTTCGCCTTTCCTTAGGTACATACATACATATAAATATACATCTACTCACGGAGCAATTTTGATCTTAGCACAACCAAAAGGAACAAATCGTCTCGCTTTTTAAGTTTCTTTATTCACATTCACTTTTCCTTTCAAACAGAGCCTAGAAGACTTAACGTTTTTCAAACAAAAAATATGAAGAAATATTGAAAATTGAAAATATATTTTGGCATTATATCAAAAATTGAGTGCTATTTTGTAATGGCGATTAATTAAAATCCAACTCCATCATATCAAAATAGTGAAAAATGGTTGGTACTAATCAAGGAAGTATTGATAAAATTGAACCATACCTAAATGCCTTAATTACAATTCTTTTATGTCCTATAAAAAGTGTTTTACATCCATGTTATATGACTTTTTGTTGGTTTATAGTTTGAGACTTCACACATCATACTTTATCCATCTTTCCGTCAATAATGTGTGCTTATTTTTTCTTTGACAACTTTGCTTGCTTCAGGTTTTGAAGATGCTCTAGTTTTGATGATTGGGATATAAACATTTCCTTATTCCACTTAATCAACACGGTAATGGGCCGAAGCTCCCTCCCCCCAGGACCGTATTTTTTCCAAAAATTGCCTAAAATTATCCATAGATGAATTGTAATACCTGTTGAACCAACTTGCAGAAGTCATTTGAAATAAAACATTCTCTCATTAAGTAATTTAAGTGCTCAAATTCACTAACGTTCAATACAATTATACTACCGTAGAGTCCTTCTTATAACCCAGGACTGATATTGTTTCAAACCATTTTTCGGGATGCATATAACCTGGAAGTGGTTATCTCCGTGGGGGAGGGGATATAACCAGGAGGGTTTTTTAAAAATAGTAACTGGGCCACCAAGGGATATTTCCGGTGGAAATTGGGTGTTAGAAGGAGGAATA
>Ga0099797_101685_pt1 | contig 11102 bp, 9 predicted proteins | sample Uncmet_Sort48C_1_FD_89871 | JGI IMG/M metagenome (GOLD analysis project Ga0099797, IMG submission 89871) | Marine eukaryotic communities from CALCOFI LINE 67, Pacific Ocean - C012_Sort48C_1 | ecosystem: Environmental > Aquatic > Marine > Oceanic | place: Pacific Ocean: Monterey Bay | collected... | reverse complement strand
AACACCAAGAAAGACACTTGACAAACAAGAGAACTTGATATGACTCTGCGATAGCAAAACAAAACTAACTAATAAGGAACTCGACGGACGCAATATCCCATGTTCAAGCAAAGATGGTCGTGAAAGGATTCGCCATGAGGCCCCATGGACTCACATTTGGTCACGACGAAGCCGAAGCCTGTACGGATTTCCTGGAAACCTAGTTGTTGCAACATGGAAACATTGCAGACGATCATTTGACAAACAATGCATAATCCCAAAAACGACATACAACTGTGGCCACACAGACTAAACAAACAACGGAGTCCGGTCAAGTCGCAAGCATGCGGCGTATGGCGTGTATTGTGAAGTCTTGCCAAGTCACAGCCGATAGAGAGGACCAAACTGAGCATGTTTTTTAAATGTGACACACTTTTAAGGTCGTTGAACGAGTAATACCACATATTCACATGCATGTCATAGTTATTCATAACTCTTCTAGAGCTTCTAACATTTGGGAATTGTATTGTATTGGCGCGACGGCTGGGACTAAACATCGACGCATTTCCAGCTTCCCTGTATGAGCTGATGCTAACTATTAACTCGGTCAAACAAACCTGTTAGTTGGTTACTATTTGAGTGTCTCCGGTTAAGTGGAAATGTTGTCTGATAAAACAAAATGGCGCACCATATCTGGGAACTCAAAAAATCACAAAACCAATCGAACAAATAGATCGACACAATAATTGAACCATCCGAATCCAAATTGCGTTCCGCATTTGCAGATGCCACAAATTTCAGATTTGTGGGCTTACTTAACTAACTTGTAAACAACTTTTTGTGGTGTAAAATATGTTACACCACATTTTATTTTGCAAGTTAGTTCCGTAGGGTTGCACTCTTTTTGTGGTGTAAAATATGTTACACCACAAACAGTGTTTTACAAATCGAACAAATATTTCGACGCAATAATTGAACCATCCGAATCCAAATTGCGTTCCGCATTTTTCAGATGCCACAAATTTCAGATTTGTGAACCCCCGGAGGCCGCACCCCAAGGAGCAAAACGAATCAGAAACTCCTTAAACCGAATCATGTAAAAACAAAACTATACCAATATAAAGCAACATGTTTATATATATATATATATATATATAATCGCCACCATCCGTAGACAGGGGCATTGGTTATTGAAAGTAATATTAAACTTAACCGGATACCCTCGTTGTGACTCTGGCGCAATTATTTCGAGCTCACACGAGGTCATCTTAAGATTCGAGTCGGTTTCGTGATGGGATATGTAGACAGAATTAATTAAGCAACACTTTGGTGTTCTGGATCTTCACTAATGGTTCGCCACAAAAAACACTTTTCTGGCACGAAACAACTCCAGAAAAATCACCTCGGGCTGAGATTTGGTGTACCCGGGACCAGATAGCGCTGCGCGTCTTTGTCGTTTCGATTGGAGCTCGGGGTTTGCGAAGATTTGGTGGCCGGGCGAATTCCTTTGTTTTTGCATATCAAAAACAAACTGTCCCAGGGCAAATTTAGTTACAGCATCGGGGCTCCGGACGCACACATACTTCAGAATAGCGTGGATTTTCGAGACGAATCGAATAGGACTATTCCCGGGACCTGCAAGCGGGTACAAACAATGAAAAAACATAGGTCTGGCCAGTCCTACAAATTTCTTACATCATGATGGTGTTTTAAATTATTCCGTCAACAGTAGGTCGGACAAGTGATGTCGAGGGGAAAGGGGTGCAAGCTGGGAGGCTCTCAGCAAGTTGGCAAGAAGCGTGTGGCGGCACAGGCTGCGTGGGTGCATGTGGCAGGCCGTGGAAGAGACACCTTTTGCATAAGGTTCCGCCACGTCCCAACCAGCTTCCGCCACGTCTCAACCCTATTTTGCGGCCCCGGGGCCCTTCAAAACATGTCGGGGACATGTTTGATTGCATCTGGGGTGTGTGAGCTGTAATGTTGGAAATCCCATCAAAACATGCACTTGGCAAAATAATTCAAAAACGAAATAAATGCAACACACAAAATGTGATCGAAATGTGGCAGACTGTGGAACAGACACTTTTGCATAAGGTTCCGCCATGTGCCAACCAGCTAGAATGTAGTGCAAGTGTCAAGCATGACTTGTAGAATGTCATGCTGTCGGTTCCACCGGCAACACCATGACCAATGCCAGACCACGGCCTGCAAATTATGCCAGTACGCTTGATTGCATCAACAATTTTACACCTGCACACATATCTGATACATAGTTGGACAAGTTTTGCTATATGTTCAGCAGCTCGATCCCTCCTAGACGTTTCCACAAAACTGGGCGGGCCACCGTATCCATTTTTATGGATACGGCCAAATGGCGAGTCCATTACTTCGGACGAAGGCCCCTCAATATATAGCTACCACATCACCAAATATGTGCTAACTTTCGTGTGGGGTCCCTAAAGCCTATTGTCCGGCCCCGGATCCCTGAACCATATTTTCCGGCCCCGGGGCGCTTCAAAACAAGTCGGGGATGTGTTTTATTGCATCTGGGTTGTTTTTTTGCATCAGATTGGCATGTGGAACTGGGTAAAACCATCGTGGAATCGATGAAATCCACATATTTGTGGATGTTTACTATTTTGGGGGAACACATTTTCGAAAAACACATCCAAAACGACAATCCGACCATAGTGGTGCTTAATTTAATCCACCTACCGTATAGCCACCACAGCAACGAATATGTACTTACATTTCTAAAAAAATCCCTGATATGGTCGGTATTATATTTTTTTGCAGAAGTTTGATAACCCCGCTGTTGAAACAACTGATTTTGATCACGTCCAATATGTCCTCGGCACTATCAAAGTGATTCCACAAATTCGGCATAGATACACATGTGGATAGCACCTGAGAGAAGGCTCTACACTGCACGTTTTCGTCAATGTTTTTGCTGCTTTGGCCCGGACTTGGGTCTGGTTCCCGCCGGCCGCCCGCCGCCGGCCGTCCGCAGCCGGTTGCCTGCAGCCGGCCGCCCGCCGCCCATCCGTTGCCATGGGCTCATGGGTCCATGGTTCCCATGGGCCCATGGTCCCCATGGGCCCATAGAGCCCCATGGGCTCCATAGGTCCCCAATGGTTCCCAATGAACCCCATTGCAAATCCCGCTTTCCGGAAACCAAAGCATTCCCGCAAGCGGCCATATGTTGCTTGTTTGAGCAACTCTGGGCTTGTCTCTCTCGCCAAGGAGTGGGGCTCGAAGTACTGGGCCGATGCAGAGCCGGAGTCCTCCATGCATAAGGTAGCCAGATTTGCTAAATTTCGTGCGGGGGTCCCAGGGCCTATAGGGGCCATTAAAGGGTGGGTGTGCTTTCAAAGGTATACAATTGTTTTTTATTCCCGGTTCCCTACTCCCTAATTAATCCCCAGAGCCCAAACATGTTTTTTAAGCGTTTTAAGCTTTTCTAAGCAATTTGGTTGTGTGTATAGTGTTACTTTCAAAGTTACGTGCATATAACAAGTTTTAATTGCCAGAATGCTCGATTCTGGAGTTCGTTTGTGCCCGGTTCCGTCAAAGTACCATTCCAGCATCTCCATCCGCCTCGATTGCTTTATAAAAGCTTGTGTTTGTTTAAGCCTCGAGACCTCACCCACGTGCATTATAACAAAAAGAATGAAATGGTTGCTTCCCGAGCGTTTATTATTTTTTGTTATTTTTGTTTCTTCTGAGATTGCCTTATATAGGCGTTGGGAGGCTCTAATATGCTGCAGAAGAGTGGTCTTCATTTGGTATGGCTATTCGGTTTCCATCCACCATCTTGGAGACGGCCTCTGGCCAATAATAATGGTGGACAATAATGGTGGACAATCTTTGTAGTTATCCAAATTAAAGGCCTTGATAGGATATGGGTATTATTACATTATTCTTTTTATAATTAACATTTTCTCTTAGACCCAAATCAGGACCCCTCCTTACCCAATGGAGACAACTGTGTTAATTCAACAATCTAGAGGCCTTGATTGGGTAAGAATTGGGAAGATGCAGAGCCAGAACCCTCCATGGATAAGATTGCCAAATTTCGTGCGGGGGTCCAGAGGGACCCTTAAACGGATTAATAGGGAATCTATAAGTACATTATTTTTTTCATTTGGATGCATTTTTCGGATTTTGCCTTAGATGGGCATCGGGAGGCTCTAATATGGTGCTAAATACTTGTGGGAGGTTAGTTAAAAGTTTGCCTACCTGGCAAACCTTACCTGAGTTGGTTTCCAGGGCCCGGGCCCCGGCCCCAAAATTGGCGCAGGGACCGGACCCGGACCCGAGGCCCGTGCCAATTTGTGGGCCGGGCCCGGGCCTTGGAAAACCCACGAAACCAGAAACCAACAAATTGATTACCACATGTATTGGTAAAGCGTCGATTTGCCAGTAATTCGTATTTGTTCGGTTTCTTGCGTTTGTTGTTTTTCCTACTTTGGGTCGTGCTTTGCGCCGTGCTCTTGGAGCCATCCCAATCATGCATTGTAACATGCGGGCCAGTTTCACTGCGATGGACGTGGCATATAAGGATAGCTAGGGAATTATTGACAACTACTTCAAATGCTCTTAAACAATAGCCGTTGTAACACATGCTTGCAGGGATGTGATACGTAATTTTGAACTATTGCAGATATGATGATTATTTTGTTGAGTTTCTGTTTTATCGCATTAGACATTTACAGGTGTGTTGATTCTAGGCATGGTTGGTGCATATAAGATATATATATATATATATATATGTATATGAATTTATATATATATACATATATATATGTCATTAGAAGTCCTAGTTTCGGTGCGCTCTCTAGGTGTTCGAAATCATGAAACATGAGGGCAACAAGCACAAAACAGTACAAGTCAGGGGAAATCGAAAATCACGGTAATATCATTACCAATACCCAGAGGCAATGCCTCTAACTTAGTTCAGTATTGGGCGAGATTCCGTTGGTGGACTAAATCAAGCAACACTATGGTAAGATCTTCAGTCTGGGGTCGTTTTTCGAAAGTGTGTTTTAAATCGGTGCGCGAAACACCCCAGATGAATTTGAACACGTCCCCGACCTGTTTTGAGGGGCCCCGGGGCTGGAAAATATGGTTTAGGGCCCCGGGGTCGGAAAATCGGGTTTCGTCGTTGCATTCATACAGGGATCGACCTCAACATTGTTCAGGCACTCGTTTGAATCATTTTGGCGCACATGTATGTATATTCATATATACGGTTTGAAGGAAGCAGACCGGGGAATCGTTTCGTCTGTGTGTGTGTATGAGCAGCCTGGTAGTAAGCTGGAAAGTCGGACAAAATTGCAGGTGTCTGACCCTTCCCTGCTCCCGTTGCCACAGCGGTTTTCGTCCTTTTCGTTTGCGGTTTAGTAAGACCAGTGCGACCAAGCGAGAGAAGTGAGACCAACCAAAACCAGTGAGACCAATTGAGGCCAAGTGCAACCAAGTGAGACCAAGCTGTCGTTGTGGACACCCACTTGGCTGAACCCGAACTCACTGCTCTACCCGGGGCTACTCTGGTCGTGGGTCACCTTTGCCAGGGAAGGGGGTCGGTGCCGTTCCCGGGGTGCTGGAGCCTCTCTGGAGGTGGTTGGCATTCATACTGAATTCCTATCGGGGTATGACAAAACCTAAGGTGCTGGGTGTGCTGGCCTGCGGCACTGACTCTGCGGGACCTTCGGGATTCCCTATGAGGTGCTCTTGATCGAACATGCACGAACTAAAATCCATGGATTGTTGTTGGCATCCAGTCAGTCCACGGCCCGCGGCCAACGGGGGTGGCGCGAGCGGCCGTGTTCCGGGAGTGGCTTCCTGGGGCCTCTTGTAGCGTTGCTGCGAGGGGCGGGCACGTGAATTTGTGTCGTAGGTCGGGCACCATCCGCAAGGATGTTTATTCGGTGCCTCTCTTCTGGGGCTGGCACTGGAGCGACTGCCTACGTGCTGTGCATTCAAAGTGAGACTACAAGAGTGAATTTAAGGGACACCAAGTTAAACCAGTTTGACCAAGTGAGCCCACCCCCACCTCCCAATACTCCTATCAAACTTCATCTTGCCTTTTGGATGACTATACATACGTAGCCATTTTGGGCCCAAACCAATTTTCCAACACAAGCGTGTGAATCATCGTAGAGTCGAGGCTCCTCGTTCTTGAGTGTATATTGTCATTCTCTTCTCAAACTAGGTATGTCAACTCCTAAGCAGTCGAACCATACATTCATACTCGGTTGTTTGATTGCCTTCAGGTTGGGCCTTTGCACACTAATGTATCACGGCTTGCCTGTCTGAGGAAACCTGGGTACGTATATCACTGTATATGGATACGGTTGGTGGCCTACATTAAGCAACACTATGGTCAGATTTTCGTTTTGGGTAGGTTTTTCGAGAATGTGGTCTCCCCGAAGGGCTGGCAAATGCATTCCCAAAAGAGCCCAAATCCCAAAATGTTGGACGTTATCCATCGCAATGGTTTAATCCGTTTCCAAATGCAGATCCGATGCAAAAAACACCCCAGATGCATTTAAACACGTCCCCGACTTGTTTTGAAGGGCCCCGGGGCCGGAAATAGGGTTTAGGGCGCCGGGGTCGGACAACAGCATTCGATGTTGCTAAATTTAATCCGCCACCAGTATGGTTATGTGGGCATCTGCATATCTGTTGTGTCTCCTTGCTGATTCTGTGATGTGCAGACCCACTAAAGGCCGAGAGGCGGCCCGACCAAGGAGTTGAAGCATCGAGGCTCAAGATGAGTACCTTGGTGGTTTTTGTTGCGTGCCAGCCCTTTCGCGACATCAGTGTTATATAATAGGTGACGGATCAAATTTAGCAACACCAAAACCTTATTTTTTGGACCCTTGGCCATACACCTTATTTTCCGGCCCCGGATGGGGCCCACACCGCCGGCGGCCGGCCGGCCGCCGGCCGGCGGCAGCGGCGGGCGGCGGGCGGGCGGCGGCGGGCACGCAACATCGGAAAGTGCCCTTAAATTGAAAACGACCTTACATTGCAAAAGTTAGAGTACTCAGAAATTCGGACAGGACCCCGGAGCAATATGGAATGATCCCCCGCCAGGCCAACATACAAATGCTAACCCCTAAATTCTAAACCATTTATTTCTGCCAATATTTTGCAAATTGTTGCTGCCCGGACTCTGTGGAAACATGACAGAAAGCCAGGAACGGAAGAACCCAAACACACGAATCGGAAATCGACTATATTACAACCTACATGTAGCAAACATGTCATGATTCATATGACCAACTTGTCTGAGCTATATATATATGTATATATATATATATATATGTAACCCGGTGGTGTGATTAATAACCCCCCCTAAACGTAACAACAAAAAAAACATGGATTTGGTCGGCGGGCCGGTGGATCTTCAAAAACCACAGGTGATTAAGAAACAGTGGTCAAAATAACCCCTCCCCCCGAATAGCCCCTCACGCCCCTTCATGGGCTTCACGAAACCCTCCTCATGGCCTTCATCGAAAGGATTTTACTTAGGGTGGTGAAAACACCGGTCCGAATAATTACTTACATATTTGTAAATTGTCCGGCCCGTCTTCACCGTTTTATTTCTATTCACCGGTATATATATAATATATAATATATATATATATATATATATATTTGTTTTTCGTTACGGGAATTCCATGAAATAATTAATTACTTTATTAATTAGTTATTATTTTTAATTAGGGGGTATTAATCACACCACACGGTTACATCTATATATGTATACAGTCATAGTATATGTCATATTTATATATTATAATTGTATACAATATGTTAGATTATTTCCATTCAGAGCCACATAAATAGCTAAAATTCAGGTGCTCCCTCTATAATTTTCTCATGGTTTAGCATGCTATTTTTTGCAAGCGCAAAATTGATTGAAACTCAATGAAATTACAATATTCGGACTGATTGTTGTTTTGGGCGCATGTTTCGAAAATGCATCCTCCCCGACCGACTGGTAAAAAAAATTCCCGAAATGCTGAAAATCCAAAAGCGTTTGAATCTGATCGATTGTACAATGGTTTCACACATCTTTACATGAACAACTCGATGCAACAAAACACCCCAGATGCATTTAAACAAGTCCCTGACTTTTTTGAAGGGCCCCGTGGCCGACAAATTGGGTTTAGGGATCCTAGGCCGGAAAATAGGGTTTAGGGGCACGGCGCGAAATTTAGCAGTGTGGCATTCAATGCCAAAACAAGGGCATGCCAATACCACATGGGGACCGTGGCCGAAGGCAGTAGCCCACCAGGTGCACGGACGGGCGGCGGGATTGTAAGTGCTCATGAGAAAAACCCTAAACGATAGCGAAATATTTAGGAAAACATAGCATGTAACATTTTCAATTAATTGAAAATTAATTAGGAAAGCATCGCATGTATCCTTTTTCAATTAATTGAAAAATACATGCTATGTGTTCCTACTTGTTTTCAATGAATTGGAAAAATACATGCTAGTTGGTCCTAATTGCTTTTTCCAAATTAACTGAAACAAGTGACATGTTGTGGTTTCCTATGTCTTTCGCAATTAGTTGAACAAATACATGCTGTGGTTTCCTAATTCTTTCGCATTCGTTAATTGCAGCAGCCCTCCAGGCGCACGGACGGGCGGCGGGCAGGCTGCGGGCGGCGGGCGGGCGGCGGGATTGCTCCCAGTGGATTCGCTTGGAAAATTCACACTACGGTGGCCGGTATAGACGAAGCCACACCCTATAGGAAATATACAGGAATCCTTCAAGAAATATTAAATAACTATGCATTCAATCCACCATCGCCGAAGGCAGGGCTGTGGCCGAAGGCAGATGCCAACACCATGCCCATATATTCGAATCTTATGGACACCACAGGGGGACCGTGGCCGAAGGCAGAAGCCCACAAGCATGTTCTGCATGCACAAAACAAAGCTAAAGTTCCAGGTCTCTGGATCAAGACAAGCACCCTATAGGAAATATGTAGGAATCCCAAACCCTACACCCTAAACCTTGGTTTCCGGCCCCGGGTCCCTAAACCATATTTTCCGGCCCAGGGCCCCTTCAAAACAGGTCGAGGATGTGTTTAATTAGATGCATATGGAAATGGAGTCCACACATTTCTGATTTTCAACATTTTGGGAGGTTCTCTTGGCAGCCCTTCGGGGAGAACAAATTTTCGATCAAAGCACCAAAAACAACCCCCATCTAAATGTCGTAATTTCATGAAATGTGAGAGAATTTTGCACCCGCACGAAATTTAGCACTGATGTGATCTTCTGATCTCATCTGATCTGCTGATCTACTCGTGCTGATCTGATGTCAAAATCTGATCCGGGCTTGTTACGGAAATGACGAGGAAATCACGCAATCCGTAGGGAATCACAACAAATCACGAATTCCGTCACGAAATCATGAATACTGTGAATAAGTATTGGAAAATCACGGGATCCATTAAAAACACACGAAATTCGTAATACAAACACGAAACAATCACGAACTCCATTGAAACAAAAACGAAATAATCACGAAACTTGTTGGAAAATAAAAGAAGTTCGTGAAACATAACACGAAATCTGTGGACAAATCAGTCAAACATCATGACATTCATTGAACTAAGGGAAAACACGTGAAACTCATCTGATCTGATTTACTGGTCCGATCTGCAGAGCAGTACTTCTAGACCAACCAAAAGCTCCAGGTCTTTGGGTCAAGACAAGCAGTCAATTATCACGCAATTTTCTGCCAACCGGAGAGTATCCCACAAAGAGCAACACACACTAGGCGCGCTTTCGGCGCGCCCCATGGGGGCGCGCCGCGCCCCCGTGGTGGTATGTTTTGCTACATATTTGTCCAGTTTGCATATATACTGGGAAATGATATACACCAGCCATTTTTGTCCCGGTGTTGGTGCATATATACATATATATATATAATTATATATATGGTGTCCCCATAAATGGCGACGGCACAATTCCAAATACAGATGCTACGAGAAACAATGTCACAACTCAGAAACCGCTTAGCAAATAAGGGGTTGGAGGCAGATGTAAATGGTGGATTTGTATTTTTGACAAAGTCAGGCACTAACGGGGTCCAGAATCAAGTACTCTACCAATTCAGATTTGATTTATGAACGCACTTTCGAAACGAATGCAATGAATACCACCAAATTGGCCAGAAAGATTCAACATGTATCAAACAAATGGGTTTGGGGTCTGGGGTCGGGGCTGGGGTTGGGGTATCTGTGTGCACCGCATCCGGCCAGCCTCGCTGTGGCCAGGAAGCCTCATGGAAAACGCCATCGACGATGGAACGCTCCAGCAGGCCTTCTCCAATTTTGCGACGAAGCCTCTAGCGGCGTCCCAGGCTCATCACAACTAATCCCCATGCAGGGAAGCTGAAAAACATTGGCGGCCGCCACCATGTGGTTGTTCATCATGTGGCCCGCTAGTAATTTCAGTATTTGGCTCCGCTTGTGTTTTCTGCTTTGGGAAAATATTGTATTTTCTGTTTGGGCCCCATATTGTATTTTCGTCCGCTTGTTTCATCAGCTTCCTTGTACCCAGTCAAGGCTTCTAACTTGGATAAGGCATGGCATGGGTATTAGTGGCAACGCCTAAACCCTGTATCCTCAGTGCTTGTTATCATATCATAGTTTTTATGTGTACTTGGACATATATATATATATATGCGGTGTATATATATATATATATATATATATATAATTCCTCAAATGTTAAGCCCCATCGCTATTATGTTACTGTTACTGTCCAGCATTTTGCTGAACTACAAGCAGAAACGATGAAGAGCCCCGCCTGTGCAAATACTATGGACTTTACATAATGGTCCTGGGGGGGCCTTCGCCAGAGAATAATTCATATTTGTTGTATCTAGAAGTAAATCCCAGTATATATATATACATATAGTCAAGGCCTCTAATTTGGATTATAATTTAAATTATATTGAAGTCGAGTTGTTCAACTCCGTCAATGAATTCAAATTTTAATGACAATTCCATGAAATATTCAAAAATGACGCAGTGAATTGACCCAGGGCCCGTGCCATTTTGGGGCCCCGGGCCAGGTCGGGCTCCCTT
>Ga0099797_101684_pt1 | contig 11104 bp, 15 predicted proteins | sample Uncmet_Sort48C_1_FD_89871 | JGI IMG/M metagenome (GOLD analysis project Ga0099797, IMG submission 89871) | Marine eukaryotic communities from CALCOFI LINE 67, Pacific Ocean - C012_Sort48C_1 | ecosystem: Environmental > Aquatic > Marine > Oceanic | place: Pacific Ocean: Monterey Bay | collected... | reverse complement strand
GGACGTGGGTGCGGACTATTCTTTGGAGCCCAATGCGAACTCGACGAAGGGGGTGCCTTACTATGCAGCTAATGGTAATCCGGTCTATGACTTAGGCAGCAGGGTCTTGGTTGGCAAGTTGAAGTCTGATAAGGGGGGTTGTGCGCAAGGCGGTGAAAGGCAGGGTTTGCAAGATCACGAAAGGCTTGATTTCAGCGGTGGACATGAATGATGCGGGCTTTAAGGTGGTCTTGGACAAGGAGGACTCTTACATGGAGGATAAGCGGAGTGGGGCAATTATTCCGATAAACTTCAGGAGGAGGGTCTTCGAGTTGGACTTGGAGTTGGAGCCATACGAGGAGGCGAAGAAGGTTCTGACTGATGCGACGGTGAATGCAAGGGCGGGCCAGTCTTTTCAGAGGCAGGCTCGTCCGTAAGACCACATCTTTGTCCTTTTGCAGAAGGAGTTGGGGCGTCCAGTAGCAGTGGTGTTCCTCGAGATGGTGGTGTGCCTGGTGGTGGACAAGATCGTGAAGGTGGAGAGATGATTATTAAAGAGGACGCGAGAAGCGAGCTTCCGAAGGCGATCAAACCATTGCGATTGCCTCAGGAGCCGACGGAGCAGGAGCGCTTGGATCACGAGGCTTCTGGTTGTGTGCCTTACAGGGCATGGTGCAGACATTGTGTGGCTGGACGTGGTCGTAGCGAAAGCCATTGGTCACATAATCGAGATGAGCACGCGGTTCCGACGATCTGCTTTGACTATGGGTACTTGGGCGACAGGGACGACGATGAGCGGGCTTCGCCTATATTGGTGGTCAAGTGCGATAAGGATCGGTGGATTGATGCAGATGTTTTGCCTTCGAAAGGTTTGGGGCATCCGCGCAACTTGAAAACTTTGGTGAAGAATGTGGTGTGCGGCTGCTATGTTCGGTTTCATCTGAAGTGCGACAATGAGCATGCGATTGTGGCTTTGAAGAACGAGGCGATGCGTGTGCTTGCGAAGGACCATGGTAGGGAGTGCTTGGTGGAGAGTCCGGCGAAGGGCGAATCTCAGAGCAACGGCTTGGCGGAGAATGCTGTCAAGGAGGTGAAAGGAGTGTCGAGGAGTTTGAAACACCTTGCTGAGGAGCTCCATGGTTGCGTGATCGGGCAAAGTCATGCGGTGGTACCCTACATGGTGAAGTATGCGGGATCTATGATCAGTAGGCGGCAGGTGGGCACTGACGGGAAGTTGCGGCATGGAAAACCTTTCAGGAAGCCTTTGCCTATGGGGTCGGAGTCGGTGATGTACTTACCCATGGGGAAGAGAGTCTCGACGATACAAGACAGGTGGATGGTTGGCATTTACTTGGGCGTGAACGACACGAGCGACGAGGTGTTGGTTGGAACTGACGTCGGGGTGTGCTTGGCCAGAAGTATCAAGCGTCAGGATCCAGGGCTTCGTGGAAACAAGGAGCTGATGGACAAGTTGATTGGGACTCCGTGGAATCCTGTGCCGGGTTCCATGTCATCGGGAGGTTCCCCATGTTGTGGTGAAGGTCGTGGCGGACAAGGTGGTTCCTGCGGCGGATTTGCCTCCAGCAGTTAGGAAGCCGGAGGTGGAGAAGCGTCAGTTGTACATTCGGAAGGTTGTTGAGTTGGCGCGGTATGGATACACAGATGGGTGTCCTGGTTGCGTTGCGGTGGCTTTGGGAAGCGCGCCGGTCGCGCATAGCAAGGAGTGCAGAGTGCGGATTTTGGAACAGATGGCCAAGGATGAGTTGCATGGAGGCAAGGAGCGGTTGGTGGAGCACGCGGCGAGTTCTACTTCTATGGCGGCGAGTTCTTCGGCGGCGCCGGCCTTGCGCAGGGCACTAAGCGCAAACCCGATCCAGACAGTTTGCGTGAGGAGGAGGATGAGGCTCAGTGATGAGGAAATGTTGGGAATGGTGCATTTGTCTTTGGGGGCTATAAGGACGGACTTTGTGGAGGTCTTTAACCCTGGAAACTTTGCGGGGGGCGGAAGCGGATCACTTTGACCTATGCCCGGGGATCGCGATGGACTTGAGGACTGGTTGGAACTTTGATTTGATGGCGGATCGGAAGCGGGCCTTTGCTATGGTGGAGGAGAGCGATCCGGAGTTCTTGGTACTTTCTCCAAGGTGTACGCCATTTTCGGTTATCCTTAACTTTCGGCTATGAGTCAGCGGAGTATCAGGAGACCTTGCGGAAGTGCATGGTGCATTTGGAGTTTTGCGTGAAACTCATACACCGGCAGTTGGACAGGGGAAAGAAATTTATCTTTGAGCACCCTTGGTCGGCCTGGTCGTGGTACTTGGAGGCGTTGACTTCGGTGATGGCGAGGGCTGGAGTTATGTTGGTGAAGGGAGACCAGTGTCCTTTTGGTCAGACGGCGGTGGATCGAGATGGTCACGATGGGCTTGTACAGAAGGGGTCGGGGTGGTTGACAAACAGTGCAGCGGTTGCGGGGAGAGTTGGAGTTCTTTGCGACAACTGGTACTTTGCGGAGGAGGACAAGCATAGGCACGTGCAGTTGGTGAATGGGAGAGCTAAGGGTGCTGAGCGGTATCCGTTGGCTTTGATATGGGCTTTGCTGAAGGGCATGCGTGAGGACTTGGTGGAGCGGCGAATTAGTGGTTCCATGGAGGCAGGTTTACACGTGGACGAGCCCGAGGCGGTGGAGGGCTATGCTGGTGTCGAAGAAGTTACCGATGTGGTGGATAGGATTTCTGGAGCGTCTTTGAAGGGTGCTTTGGTGGCTAAGGCGAGACAGGAGGAGATGGACTACATGCGCAAGTTGAAGGTGTTCAAGCACGAGCCAGTTTCGGCTTGTTGGGCGATCACTGGAGCGGCACCTCTTCCGGTGGATTGGGTGGATGTAAATAAAGGTGACGACAAGAAGGTGGAGATCAGGAGCAGCTTGGTGGTGCAGGAAACTAAGCGGAAGACCACGATTGCGCCAGATGACATTGCAGCGACTTTCGCGGCTACGCCTCCGATCGAGGCTCTGCGATTTCTCTTCTCACTTGGAATGAGCAGCTGGGCGGTGAGTGCTGATGAGATGTTAGTGTTTATCTTCATAGATATTTCTCGTGCGCACTTGCGCAGCGACTTGATAAGAGGGGTGTTCGTCGATGCACCGAAGGAGGATTCCGAGTGTCCGGTTGGCTATGTTTGGAGGTTGCTCAAGGCTATGTATGGGCTGAAAGATGCAGGGAACGCTTTTGACAGGACTTGCGAGCGCTTGATGGTCAAGGAGTTGGACTTTACACAAGGCTTATTTTCGCCTTGTCTCTACTGGCACAAGCAGTTGCAGGTGTGGGTCTTCAGGCATGGAGATGACTTTGTTGGGCTTGGTACTCGGCGGCAGTGCAGAGTCTTTGCAGAACTTTTGGGCAAGCGTTTGATTGTAAAAGTGTGTGGCATCTTGGGTCCTGATCCTGCTAGTGGCGACGTGCAGGAGATTGTCATTCTGAATCGTATCGTGCGATGGGTTCGGGATGCTAGTGGAGCAGACAGGCTTGAGATGGAGCCTGATCCGAGACATGTGCAAATTTTGAGGCATGCGATGGGCCTGAAAGAGAACAGCAAGGGGGTGTCATTTCCGGGGACCAAAGTGACTGGTGCTTGGATGGATGGGCGTGAGCTTGAGAAGGGCGAGATCGTTGAGTTCAGATCGAGTGCTATGCGTGGGGCTTACTTGGCTCAGGATAGGCCGGAGATTCAGTTTGCGGCGAAGGAGATCGCTAGATTGATGCCCAGGCCTGTGGACATTGGATTGCAGATGCTCAAGCATATTGGTAGATTCCAGGCGGCTAATCCTAGAACGGTTCTTGTGTACAGGCATCAGGTGCCAGTTGCAGCACTTGATGTATACAGTGACAGTAACCATGCGGGTTGCACGCAGACGAGGAAATCAACAAGTTGTACTGATGCATGGCAAACATTGGCTGAAGTCATCGTCAACGACTCAGACTGTGTTGGCCACGAGCAGCGGCGAGAGTGAATTCTACGGCTTGGTGAAGAGCGCGAGCACCGGTTTGGGTGCAGTGGCAATGGCCAAGGACTTTGGCGTGGAGTTGCAGTTGGTGTTGCACGTGGATGCGACAGCAGGGAAAGGCATGGCCAGCAGACAGGGTGTAGGCAAGGTGCGTCATTTGCATACTGGCACACTTTGGCTTCAGAAGCTGGTGTATGACCGACGGCTACAGTTGAGAAAGGTTGCTGGTGTGGACAATCCGGCTGACCTTGGCACGAAAGTGTTGGATGGCACTACCTTGTGGCGTCTCTTGGCTTTGATGGGCTTTGAACGGCGTGATGGACGGAGTGAGTTGGCTTTGAAGGTGGCTGTATAGTGAACGTCTTTGATTTTCCTTATCTATGGCTTGAGCTGTTTGTTGCAGCCGTGGATCGCCACGCTCCGCTACACTTGGTGGGCATCATTAATGTGGGCATTTTGTTCAGTGCATGAAGGACGCTGATGTTTGCAGCTTCCTTCCTGAGGAGGAGTGTTTAGATTATAGTCCCAGATGGATGCATATCCACAGGGATTTCCTAAGCACGAAATTCAGCTTATAAGGCGAACTTTGTAACATTGAGACTGATGAGATGGATATGTTCTCTATAGCCATTGGAGATCAAAACAATTGCTTGCGCCTCCATGTTATCGAATCCAAAAACGGGCAAGGAGCCCCTGAATAAACAAAGACTTGGGCAGTGACCGCCTAGTATTACTATTAGCAGTTGCCTCGGAAGGCCGGGCCGAGGTGTGCACTCACAGGGGCAGCACGAGTGAGCAGAGAGCACAGCTCGCGCGTAGGTCGAGAGCGGAGCATATTCTTGAGCAAACGTGTGCGTTGCACCGTGAATAAACCCCCATGTAAGGAGTGATAACGGGAGTTTATATATTATGAAAAGATAATTCTCATGAAGATATTTACACCAAAATCATACATATATATGGGTATCGAACTTCTTGCAATATTTGTAATGCCTATTGTAACACTATTGTAACACTATTGGTTTGAATAAGTCTTTACTCATATTGGTCACTTTGTTCTTTCTTTTTTGTGCCGGGGGAGAGGGGGCGGGGGCCGCGAGATGGGGCCGCCGGGGTCTGGGACCTGTGGGAAGGGCAATATAAATATTGCAAGGAATGAATTACCCTCGCTATTAAGCAACAACAAATAAGGTACAATAAGCATGTCCAAGGATCTCAAACAAAAACTTATCGGCCAGCAGAGCGGTCCCCCACCGCAGTACTTGACCCCGGCGACAGAAAATCTTTCATTCGACCATTTTGCGGAACTCCTGCGGCACATTCGATAGAATTCTGGGCCGGACCTGCAAGTAAGGAACCCAGGGTCTGAACCTTACAGTATTAAGTAGGCCTATGGCATGATTACAGATATGCGTTTATGCGCCAAACAGCTCGAGACCACGACCCGCGTCCCACAAACATCTTTCTTTCTCCTAAGCCCAAACACACCCTGCAGCATTCGAGCCGATTGCTGCGATGAATCTCATCTGAAACTTCATAAAACAAAAACACAGGGTTGCCGATGAGGCCCGAATCCCGCCCCAAAACCAATTTGACCTCCGTCTATGCGGCAATTTGTCAATGAGTCGGCCCCTCTCATATATTAGATGATCACAGATATTATTTGATTATGGTCGTATTAATACTGTACTATACAGATCTGATGGCAAAACCGCCTTGAGACCAGGGTGTTGGAACCGGTGCTCGTCATATGAAAAGTTGACTTCAGGCAGCTAGGGTAACAGTGGTGAACTTGGGCAACCATTGTAATGGCGGACAGGTGGAGAATGCAGATGGATCCATGCATAAGGTCTGGAATTCCATACGCCCCATGAGTGTGAATTTGTAACATGAGCTTTGCACCCGGCTCGAAGTTTGTCCACAAGATGTTCCAGTGTTAGTTTGTTTTAGTTTAGTTGTGTGTATGTGGGAAGGCTGCGTGTGGGGTGGTTCGGGTCAGCTGCAAATTCACTTGTTTGTGTCACGCTTCCAGACGTGATCCAAGATCTCCTCTGTCGCTTGGGGTGACATTGCATACAAATTCAACTAATGGGTCTTGATCCGTGGCTGAGTCTAGATATAGGATTGGCAAGAGAGGCCTTGAACATCTTATAGGGACGGGAAGTTCAACAAAAAGCAACACGTTCAGGTAAGTTCCGCAAACTCCCAACCAACATTGGACACCCAAATCAAAGCAAATCAAGGAAATCCCAACAAACAAGAATAAGCTGAGGTTTTCCAGCAAAGTTGATAGTTGCCCAATAAATCAGATTATTACAAGGAAAGCCTGTATTTCATAGAGACTCTGAACTGTTCCGAGAAAAAATCACAAAATGATAGAACAAGCCCTCCTCGAAGAGGGCCCTATTCATGCAATAGGATCCTATGTGGATAGGGCCCTAGAACTGCAATCCAAATTCGCAGTAAGGTGTTTGGTCTCCGACATGATTTGTCGTTGATTGTGGTCCATATAGGACTCCCGGAAGCTTAAATACGACAACTTTGTACGGATCTGCAGGAAGATCCAAAGAGATCCGTCCTGGAATGTAAAAGCCAGTTCTCATGTGATTGTTTGGGGTTGCCTCTGATAATTGGGGTTTGACATTACGATGCAAGCAGCCCTGCGTGAGCTCGTCTAAGCCGCTCCCACCCCAAGTCTTTCGTTCACAGCAGTTGTTGTGAATCATGAGTGCTGCCACCCCGAACCTCCCCAACAGAGGGAATTAAATCTGTCTCTGTCTCTCTCGTTGTCTACATACATATAAAATATATCATATATGGGTATGCTTATCTTAACCAGAGACCTTGCGATAGATTCTTTACGGCTTCTTTGTGCAGCCTCCCGAAAGAGGAAATGTAGTGGAAACTTGCTAAACACAAAGAAACAAATGGGACACGCTCAACTGAATTGCCCAAGAAGCGCATGCCAAGCGTATTGGAAGCGCTGGGAGTCGAGAAAACCTCGCATGGGCCTTTCTGAGGGCCTTGATGGCTTGGGTACAGCCCCCCAGTTCATGTCCTGGGCCAGGGACCGGCTTTTCCTCTGGTACAGGTGTCATAGACCTTTCGTGACCAGTATCAGCAAACAACTCAGCAAATCGGAATCCTTGCCTATCCATGACATGACAAAAAGGTTGCGATTGGTGAGGCTTTCGGCCTCGCTACATCTGTACTTGGTTTGTGCTTCGAGGCGGTCTCTCTTTCGAAGTTTCTCATCGCTCTTCTCAATGAATACCTGAGGGCATGCTACACATGATATCGGTCTTCATGTGTCCTCAGTGTTTTGCAGTAGTTGTTGCGTATGACAGAGAGGCTCCGATAACACCCAAACATTGTCACACCAGTTGATTTTGCTTTTGAACATCTGGCACATGACACACAATTGGATAGAATATGGCAAGGTGAACATAGTGTGAATATTTCATGACATCACACATTGCGAAATGTAAATTTGTGCAACCTGTTTGTATGGATATATCGTGTCATGCTTCATTATGTTTGTTGCATAATATTATTTTCACTTGAGGGTTTTATGCCAATTATTGCCAAACATAATGTGGTTGGTCCAGTTCATCACGCCGGACTACAAAATGCCATCCCTCGTTCTTATCGTAGAAAGCAGTAATCACATGTAATATACAGTCACAGTATGTAAAAGACATTCACTGTATATATATATATATATATATATACAAATACATATATATATATACATAACATGTTGGGCACTGGTGTTCACTTACACTTGCCATGGCTCATCCTTCCTTCACCGGAGGGTACTCAGAGGATCAGATGTTGCTTATGTTTCTAAGTAGTTCGTTTTGTGTCGTGACAACCAGTCAGACTTTCCTCAGTTGAGTTTGCAATGCAATGCAATATAACATGTTGTCCGTATTTGCTTGATCCCGTTGTCCCATGAGTGGCAACATGGGCTTCAAGGACACGACCATTGTGGCTTGGACAGACGCAGGCATCCACTTCGTGAACGACATGCGGCCCCTCATTCGGAAGTACATGCGCACATCTGACGTTGCTGCAACACGGACGCCAATGTTGGAAGGCACTCCGCAATAGATGACAAGACATAGATGGTTTCATAGCATCATGGGGACCCCATATGTATACACCATCACCGGGTTTGGGCATAGAAAAAACAAGAAAATCGCTGATGCATACCATTTCCAGGTGTACATGCAAACTGGCTAAATATGAAGCAAAACACACAAGGCCCGCCTTTGGCGTGCCCCACGGATGTGTTTTGCTCATGTTTGAGCAGTTTGCATATACACCAGGCAATAGTATAAGCAGCATTTTCCCAATTGTTCTAGGCCCAAACCCGGTGGTGGTGTATACATGTATATGGTGTCCGCAGCATCAGGCTTGTAAGTGGTTCGATGATGATATGATGATATGATGATATGATGATATGATGATATGATGATGATCTCGACCCGACTCCGCCAAGTGTTGCCCGAGCCCACTCAACTAATTGCTTTGGTCCAAAATGAACAAACTAGGATTCCAGGAGTTCCATCTAGGCCATGGCTCTTTATTGACCGAATATGAGCCATGTGGCATCATGGCAAATGCGTTTATGACCGCTTTTGTTTAGAATTGAGGGGGGGGGAGGGGGGGGGGGGTTAAGAGGAGAAAACAGACCTATTTGACAGCTGCTTTTCCCACCCGTCTGTGCGGCGGATGTATTGACAATTGTGTACCTCACCCGTCCAGACAGAAACACAGTTAAAAATTTTTAACTGGACTTAAAAAAATTTATCTGTGGTGGATCCAAGATCCAAGATCCAAGAGTTCTGGGGGACTTTTAAACCAAATCTTGGATCCATGAGGCACTTTGGCATGCTCACCATGTCAATCCTCATGGATCCAACATTTTGTTCAAAAAGTCCCCCAGAATTCTTGGATCTTGGATCTTGGATCCACAAGACTTAATTTTTTTAAGTATGGTTAAAAATCTTTAACTTCATTTGTCCCTATCGACTAAATCGTTGGCGCACATACATGCCCAGTGTGTTATCCGTCTCGCATCATCAACAATGGATCCTTCGGCCTCCAATGTCAATGTCGTGGGCCAAGTCCGTCTCGGTACACTCAATACACTATGTGCACTGAACACATTGAATACATTAAAGACACTACATACACTGAATACACTAAATGCATTGAATACATGAACAAAAACAGTAAAGGCGCTAAATACATTAAGCGCAAATACACTGAATACCTTAAATGCAATAAGTACACTAAATACATTAAAGCACATATACAAAAGACACTAAGCACACTAAAAACACTAAATGCACTGAGTACACTAAACGCAAATACTCTAAATACATATAATGCATCGGCTACAGCAAACACAAATATATTAAATGCACTAAAGCACATACACTAAATACACTGAACACATTAAATGCAGTAAGTACATTGCATACATTGAAGTAAGTTCTTTAAAGCTGTAAATACATCACATACACTGAATACATTAAACGCACTAAATACACTAAACGCAAATACACTGAATACATTAAATGCAGTAAGCACAGCAATGACAAATACACTAAATACATTAATGCATATATTATACTAAATACACTGAAGGTAAAGTCACTAAACACTAACTACATTCAATACACTATGTGCACTAAATACATCACATACATGAGATACACTACATACATCGAATACATTAAATGCACTAAATACATGAACAACATTAGATGCACTGAACACACTAAACACAAATACACTGAATATATTAAATGCAGTAAGTACAGCAAACACAAATACATTAAATACATTAAAGCACACATACTAAGTACACTAAGCACACTAAGCACACTAAAAACACTAATTGCATTAAATACATCACATCCACTACATACACTGAATGCACTACATACATTAAGTGCACGAAATACAATAAACGCAAATATATACTAAATACAACAAATGCACTAAGTACATTAAACACAAATTCACTAAATACATTAAACCCATTCATTAAATACACTACGTACACTAAATACACTAAAAACATTGAATAGATTAGATACACTAAGTACACTAAATCCAAATACAGTAAATACATCGAATGCAATAATATAGAAAACACGAGTAGATTACATACCCTAAACCACATACACTAAAGGCACTTTATGCACTAAACACATTACATGCACTAAACACATTAAATACATTAAAGCACACATACTAAGTACACTAAGCACACTAAGCACACTAAAAACACTAATTGCACTAAATACATCACATACCCTACATACACTGAATGCACTACATACATTAAGTGCACGAAATACAATAAACGCAAATATATACTAAATACAACAAATGCACTAAGTACGTGAAACACAAATACACTAAATACACTAAACCATTCATTAAATACACTACGTACACGAAATACACTAAAAACATTGGATAGATTTTATACACTAAGTACACTAAATCCAAATACAGTAAATACATCGAATGCAATAATATAGAAAACACAAGTACATTACATACACTAAACCACATACACTAAAGGCACTTTATGCACTAAACACATTACATGCACTAAACACATTAAATACATTACATAGTGTAGTAAATGTATTTAGTGTTTATTTAGTCTTTCTGTTTTATTGTCTTAGTGTATTGAGTGTGTTTGTGGTATTGAATTCGTTTGATGTATTTAATGCATCTAGTAATTGATTTTTCTATATATGGTGTATTTAGTGTATGTGTTTTAGTGTATTTAGTGTTTGTGTGGTCCGTGTTTGATGCATTTAGTATATGTAATGTGTATAAAGTATGCAATGTATGTAATGTACTTACTGCATTTAATGTATTCAGTCAGTGTATTTAGTATATGTGCTTTGGTGTATCTAGTGTATGTGTGAGTTGCTGTGTTCGATGCATTTTATGTATTTAGTGTATTTGCGCTTGGAGTATTTAATGCATTTAGTGTTTTCAGTGTGCTTAGTGTATTTAGTGTATTTAGTATGTGTGCTTTAATGTATTTAGTGTATTTGTGTAATAGTTGATTGCTACAAGAACAAC
>Ga0099797_101683_pt1 | contig 11105 bp, 11 predicted proteins | sample Uncmet_Sort48C_1_FD_89871 | JGI IMG/M metagenome (GOLD analysis project Ga0099797, IMG submission 89871) | Marine eukaryotic communities from CALCOFI LINE 67, Pacific Ocean - C012_Sort48C_1 | ecosystem: Environmental > Aquatic > Marine > Oceanic | place: Pacific Ocean: Monterey Bay | collected... | reverse complement strand
TTCATAGGGAGTTGTGTGCGGCCGGATCCATGTCCGAATCAAACGGGAAAACTAGAAAAGTAGAAAAGTAGAAAAGTTATATACTTTTCTACTTTTCTACTTTTCGCATCTGGATTATACTTTTCTACTTTTCTACTTTTCTACTTTTCGGGTTTGGGGTACACTTCACTACTTTTCTACTTTTCTACTTTTCGCGTTGCGTTTGCAGGGCCGGCCCGAAAAGCCCAAGGTCCCACATATTTCGTGCACTGCCCATGGGGCCCATGGGCCCCATTGGCCCCACGTTTCTGAATTAACTCCTCCCAGCCTCTGCACAGAAATGCAGTTTCTGAAATTATTTCGAAAATAATTTCTTCCGGTACGGAAGCATTTTCCGGGAGGAAGGTATGTAACAGAAACTGCCGCACAATGTGAAACAAACCCTGCCATAAACATGAAAAACATGTTGCAATGCACGGGAGTTGTTGTTTGTTACCTAAATACATATATATATATATATATATATACATACTAGTGTGAATCTGTGCATATTCATGCACGGAGCTAAGTAGAGCAGAGTGATGGAATGTGGGTCAAGTGCGCGGAATGTGATTCCGAATTGCGATTTCGAATGTGCCTTCGAATGGTGGGCTCGACTCAAGTAAGTGCATTCAATAGCATTTGTTTTCAAACTTCTGTAAATCCAGTTGATCCTCAGCGCAAGTTGAGAATCATGGGGATGACTTTCAACGTCAAAACACCGCAGATGAGGGGCGAGGTTGGGACGAACCCGGGCAAAAAACAAAAGCTGTAAACCGCATCGTTTGTTTTTCACGAAAGGGATTCAGAACGGAATTCATGGGCTGATAATGGGACGGATAGGTGCCAAGTTTCGTCCCGTATTTCGTTCGTTTCGGGAAAGAATCATGAGTGTTCAAACCAACCAAGAAATATTCAACATGTATTGAAACATACATAAGTTCAATATAAGCTAATGTGAATGAACTGAATTTAATACATTTTAATACAAACCTTATTAAAAAAACATAGAAATTGCCCATTGTCAAGATCTCAACGTCAACATCAACGTTTGAGATTTTTGGGGACCCCCTAGTAAACAAACAGCAACGCTTTAGATCGAGAAATGGCTCCAGTGTTGTAAAGCGCATATGTTTTCGAGCTCCACATACCTACCGTGCCATAAATAGCATGGCCCTCGGGTGCAAAGTGCCGTGCTGAATATAATGTTTTTTAGCAATGTTCTCGAGGCCGGTTTTGCTCGTATGGTCCTAAACCTCTGAAGCATGGCACGGGAATTGATTTACAAATATATATATATATATATATATATGTTTTTTTGTGGCACGGCAAGATGAAAGAATCCACACAGTGCTAGTTCATATCAAGCAAAGCAACACGGGCTATGTCGGTTGCGTTATTCACAACCTGAGCCATTTGCAACCTATCTCTGGGACCTCCCGACACGCCCCCACAACCCAGCCTTATGCCATGATAGATACAATGGGCAAGAGCCATCGGACGAAAATCACTGTATCTATGGGTTAAGCAGAGGAGGACAATTGGGACACACGGGGCATCCTCGCCTACCAGCTGTCGGACTATCTTCCAGAGAATAGGGCAATTCAAATAATGTTGCAGATTATCCTTCGGCACAGTATCCAATAATGGGTGGACCAGCCCACAACCAAACACACACCGAGACTCCTGACACTGCTCAACCCTGTGACTGGTCGCCCAAGAATTGGATACTGTGCGAAGCATAATAACTCTAATCGAAGGCGAAGCAGCTCTAAGGTGCCAGGCAAACCACCAAGCAACCTCGTGGGGCACAAAAACAGTTCCAGGGCAAAGGGTAGCTATTCGCCTCCCCAGCAACTCGATCCACTCGTTTTCAGCAGACTCGACAAGGGCACAGTACAAGGAATGCTGCAGTCTCCCGAACGGGCTAGACTTGTATTTATGTATAACCGGTAAGACCTTAGCTTGCTGAGTACTGGAAAGGTTAGTGCATAGAGTAGAAGTATGCAAGTTATGGACAATTGCGGACGAATCCCAACCAAGCGGAGAGAGACCGCCGCTGATCACTGCCTTAACTGGCATACACTCTAAAGCAACATCGTGCAACAAGCTCAGAGACGGGCCGAAGTTTGAGCAAGTCACCATAGCAATGCGAAGCATGCTGGCTTGGAGAGTGGCTTTCAAACTTCGGGCCCCCAGGCCAAACTGCTCGTTGACAAAGTGGAAAGCTTTTCTACTGATCGAGTTGGTAGCCATGTGCCCGACTTTATTCATGGCTCCCAACTCGTTCGAGTCAATGTTGTCAGGGGGGGGGGGGGGACCAATTGGGCAACATAAGCCAACACAGACACAGCCTTAGAGCTATACTGCCTAAACGAAACAGCCGCACTGTCCCCCGACCTGGCAATCTGGTCGACCCTAAACTGGAACTTTTTCAAGGGCTCGGTCCACTGAGCCAAGCCAGCTCTGGGGCCCAACACAAACCCCAAATATTTGGCAGCATTTGTAATCCCAAACTCGGCCCAGGTTGGGATGTTGGCAGCGAGCCACTGTCGAATAACATATATATTGTGCGGGGTAGCCTCGATGGAGTTAAGCACTATGACACATCTCTTGGGATTTAAGGACAGGTTCGCTATGCTTCTGAAAATTTCAAAACACTTGGCCACTTTTTGCAAGTGGACCATCGAGCGGAGAACTGCAACAAGGTCGTCAGCACAGGCAAAAATGTGGCCGAACCCCGGCGAGACAACTACCTGAGAGAACAGCCACAGCAGTGGATCTAGAGCGAAGTTGAAAAGCGCCGCACTGAGAGGGCAGCCCTGGAGAACCCCGGCCGACACAGTGAATAAGTATTGTAAAGAACCATTAAGACTACTGTAAGCTCTGTTGTCTAAGTACATAGCTTTAACCAAGGAGAGCAAGCCAACAGGCAAGCGGATTGCTCGAAGCACCTGGAAGAGCCAGGCATGTGACACACTAGGAAAGGCAGCAGTAAAGTCGAAAAATGTGCTAATCGCCAAGTTCGCTACTTGGTCGGGGTGCAGCAAGCCAGAAAAATCTGCACCACGGCCAAACATGCATCTCATAGCATAAATCCTGGAGTGAGTGTCCGTGTCGACAACATTCTGAACAAGCTGCCGACCTGGCACAAAACCTCGTTGCATACTGTTAGTATTGGCACAAGTAACTGGCTTGATACAGTTGATAGCAGTAGCACAAACTATTTTATTATCGGTGCATTTCATAGCCAAAGGCCTGGCTTCCAATGTGGCCCGAGCCAGAGCGGTGGCCCCAGGCAGGTCGGAAGGCAAGAGCTTCTTGACCGGGAAAACCCACATGCCCACATTGAAATCTGGATGTGGAACTGTAGCGAGTTCAATGCAGTGAGTGCGGGCATCGTCGAGAATTTGGTGGCACCTGGGCCCACCGTGCAGCCAAGCAGCATAAGGAACCCCGTCCCAGCCTGGGCCAGAGTTCCGGGCATGCCGCAAAAAATTCGGCACAGACTCCGGGCTGGGTTGCACTGCTCTCTCCCATTCCCACTTGACTTTCAACAAAGTAAAAGCCATAGTGGGAAGCGAGTGAGAGCAGCCAAAAACCTGGCCCCAAGTAAAGTCGAGAGCTTTCTGAACTACCTGTGGGTCGGCAGACCGTTTCGTGCCAGGCAGCAAACCTAGAGCAGCGACCTCTTGGTCCGACACAATCACCTCATGCACGGCTAAAAACGGAGCCTTGGGACGCCACAAGGCGGCCTTGGCTTCTATCCGCTCTATTCTATGTGTAAGGTAAGTGCCGCTATTGCTATTTCTGCCAGCTTCCCTAATAGCCTGTTGCTTAGTATTGTTAAGGTATTTGGTTTTTGCATTCGCCAGTTCGGCTTCGAACTTCGGGAAATTCTGCAACACTGGTTTTCCCTCCAGGAAACACAAGTGCAAACTAGCTAGAGGGTGCAAGCGAGCGAGCTTCTTTGCATAAGCCATGTCGGAGCTCCACACAGCTTTGGCAACTTTCACCAACACACTCAGCTCAATGGCAGAATCCTGAGAGTCCTTGAGTTCCTCTTTGAGTCTGTCACTCGAATTGTGGAAAATAATTTTGGCCAACGAAATTTGCTGATCCAACGCCAACGAGTCAAGGTCAACCGAGGAAATATAAGTATTCACAAGTTGTTTGAATCTAGGGGGTTTGCAAATATGTATAGGGATCCTCGGGGGTAACTCCCGATCAACAGCAGGGAGGCCAATTGTCACGAAAGTGGGGGCGTGGTCGCTGATGCCTTCTATGTGCCAGTCCACTGGAGTTCGCAGCACCCCACCAGTGATGTTAGTGGCCACCACCATTGATCTCGACAGACTAAAAAATTGGCGGTCGATCCTGCTGGTGGTTAAATTCCCCAAATTGAAATGGGTATGGGCGGAAATTTTGGCTTCTAACATTTCGTTGAAAATTTGGTTCCACATGGCCTCGAAAGAATTCCCCGGAGGGTTAGGCAACCGCCTCGGCTCGGTAGAGTTGGGGTGGGGGTCGGACACTTTAAGGGGAACTTCACCAGCAGCTTTCAAATTAAAGTCGCCCAGAAGGGAAACAAAAACATGTTTGGCTCCGCTGTAGCGCTTCGGAGTTGGGCCCGAATTGATTTGTAGATTTGTTGCATTTCAAAAACTTTGATTCCATGGTTAGTTATGGGCACCCCACTGAAAAAATTGTTGACACTTATCTTGCTTTCGAAAATTGGCAAAGAGACATGCGACCCGTCCCGGGCTGAAAACTTGGAGTCTAAACTGCCATCCTGTCCAAATTCTCTTGTGCACCAGGAAAAGAAGTCCCCCAGAACATCCGTCTGCAACCTCTTCATCCCGATCGTGTAAACATCCAGAAAAAAGAGGTGGAAGGTCGCCTGGAAGTTGTGTAGAGCAGCCATAACGGACACTAGACTGCCGTGTACCTCTTGCACCACTGTGACTGCTCGTTCCTTGGCTGCCTCAAAGAGCAACTTGAGCTTTCGGGCTCTGGTGGCTCTGTTGTGATGCAAAAGGCCTCGCAAGTTCCACTGCAAGGAACTGAAAGGCTGGCGAGCCCCCGAGCCTGGAAGCGGCAGGTTAGGTCCAAACCGTGGCAGAGCCGGCTCCGAAATCTGACTCGAAGAGTTCTTCCATGGCCTTGGTGTCGATGCCGAGAGTGGCCGCTTTGGGGCGGTCCCATTTCCACTCATATGTCTCGCTATCGTGTGCGAAAAAGCGAGCAAGGTTCTGCCAATTGGTGCAGACCACCGAGCCAAGCCTTTTCCATTCGAAGGGCGGCGACTTTGTGTCCTTGTTTGTGTACTTCGACTCCAAGAGAAGTCGCATTTTCTTGCATGCAATCTCCGACCTGACATCTTTCCTGCTCTTGTCAGGATTGATAAAGCAAGGGATTTCCTGGCCTTCGGGGTTGCGAACAGTGTGCCTGGTGTAGACCTTGTCTGCTGTGCGAAAACTGTCCAGCACCTGCTTGACTCCTCGCCTGTAGGTTCGCTCGTCGCCTTTGAAACGAATGGTTGCATCCTTGGCAAGCACACTGATCTCGAGCTCCACCTTGTCCATAGTAACAGCAGCAGTAAGCAAGACCTGATGAGCCAACTTCCTGAACTCCTTGTCAGACACGAGCTCTATGCACACCATTTTGAGGACCGAAGGGTCGGTTGCTCTGTCCCACTCGTTCGAAAGTGGACTGGCTTTGAGTTGGAAACTCGGCGGAGTGGGTGCCATGGTCGGGAAGGGCACGAAGGAGGCACCCGGACCCACAGAGCTGCTGCCAGAACCCCTAGCCACATCCAGAAAAGAGCGAGGTGCCGCACTGTGAGTACTTTCTCCGCCACTTTCGCTAGCCGCCGGTGAGTGAACTGGGGTGGGGGACGACTCGAGCTGGGCAACACGGGTTTGGAGAAGTGCAAACTGGTCTGTGATTTTGCCAACTGTGTCATCGAATTTCTTGCCAATGGCTGCAGAGTATTCGTCGAGTTTCGCGAGGTAGTCTTGTTGCTGCTGGCACAACATGCTGGCGAAGGTTTTTTGAACTCCAGCTGTGATCTCTTTTTTGCCACGATCCATGGCATCGTCCACGAGTGACTGTATTGCTGCAGCTGTGGCTGGATCCAAAGCCTCGTTGTCACCTGATTGCTTTGCTCCGGCACCAAAATCTGGCAAGACTGCAGCACCAGCCACAGGCAAAGAAGTCCCATCGCCACCACTCGCCACCACCATGTCAACATTCTCTGCTGTCTTTGCTGTTTTTGCAGGCGATTCGTCTGACCCACGGCTGCGACTGCGGTCGCCCATGGCTGCTGCGAAAGTGGGAGAGTAGAGTGTGCCGGAAATCGGTACTGTGCTGGGCCCCTGGGGCCAAAAAGCGGGCGTCGGAAAGAAAGGTGGGGCTGAACAAGCAACACCAAGGCCAAGAAGGCCAGTTCAGTGGTACACCCCGACCAGAGAACTAAAACTAAGGCGGCCCACCCCCTGGTAGGACTTAGGCCAAACATTCGGTAGCACAGTACCTTGAGCCAAAATGGATACGGAATATATATATATATATATATATATACATGTATATTGACAGGCCCCGAAGATCATGACTGGTGGTCTTACCAGAACATCAAAACCGGAAATATCCCAGAATCGAAAACCAAACAATACCAACAAACACCCAAACATATAACATAAACATTTTTAGGGAAAATGATACTCCATTTGAAGAATAGAGGAGGAAATTACAAGTAATTGGAAAAACATAGTGACCAACAAAACAAAAAAACAAAGCAACCATTCTCGAGGGTTTTAATGGTTTATTATGTGCTGGTCAAGATGTTTTCAGAAATCCTATTAAATGCTGATCCATTTTCAAAATGGAGGAGCAGTTACCCAACAAATCGTTTACCGAACACTAATCTGTTTGTTGGGGTATTTGTTTGTATTTGGTCTGTTTGGTTTTATATTTGTTTCGATTTCATCAGAAATGCGATTTTCTGATCTTTGGGGCCAGTCGATATATATATATATATATATATATGTTGTGGTCACCCATGTTCGAGGTTTTATTACCCGATCTGGCTTAGCCGGCCAAGCCCGCCCCCCGCCGTCTGCGCGCCGTCTGCCCGCCGGCCGCTCGAAAGCCGCTGCCGGCCGCCCGCCGTCTGGCCAGCCGCCAGCTTGGGCCCGATGGGCCCCATAGGGAAATCCCCCATAACTAAGAAGGAAAGAAATGAGCAAAACATCGAATTTGGTCGACCCCGAGTATATTTTGGCACCACAAAGCCTGCATGCCAAAGTTCAATTCCATCCTTAATCAATCAAAATAAAATTGCAAAAAAACATCTGGGAAATATTGACCACTGACGCCACAAATGCCTGAGTATGACTGCTGTCGTAAGATTTAGAATTGTCTGTTATCTATTCGTTGCATGACGGCGAAGCCGAATTCGGAATGATGTTGGTATATAATGGAGCCTTCCCTCATGCAGCACTAACTCTTCCTGTTTAACCACCTCCGTGACATAATCAAAGATAAGCTCATCCTCATCCACCACATCGCCTATGATTTATTACCTCTCGCAAGAATGATATTTGTGCTAGCGAGTCACATTGCATGAGTTCCATGAAAGATTGACACACAAAAAGTGAATCCCACTCCAAGCCACAATTGAAGTAGCTCTCAAAATGAGCGATAGATGTGCACAATGCCTCACCAGTGCCATGCCAAAGAGAGCCGCACAGTTCGTCCCAATACGGATCAAGTACAACAACGCAACGACACAACTAATAGTCGATAAGTGAAGAAGGTGGAAGATTGTCGATGAGAGACAACTCACTGCCAGCAAAGAGTTCGTGCTTTCGTCTAGCAAAAGGTCAGCAATCGAAGCACACTTGTCGAGGTGATGGGCAAGCCTCGCACACGCTTGACAAGAATCCTCGGGGGAACTGTGCACAAGGTCTGTCAAAACGAGACGATGGATAGAAACCTCATGAACAACAGCTTCACAATCGAGACCACCACTCTTGGTTTGGGGTGCATAGGGAGTGAGACCACTGATCGGGGAGAATGGCTAGTTTGAGATGCAGAGACCACCACAACGGGGGCGGACACTTGAGGCACAGTGGGAACAATATCGGACAAACAAAGAGCAACATCTTCACCCGGAGCTGAGATCACTTGAAGCAAACTGCCATTCGCATCCGGGGCACTAGAGACATTTCCATTCGAATCGGAGTCAGCGACACACGGTGCGAACAAACAAACGGCACACGGTGCAAAATATTGAGTCCCGTTAACACAGCAAACAACACAGGTACAAGAGAGATTCCAAATCGAATTGGACTGAAAACAGCCATAAGCACTTGAGAAATTCCCATTCGTATTGAATTGGATACCACAGCCAGCAATGCCTGAAGCATACCGGACGTGCCTGTCCCAACCTGTGGCACACCATAGACCGGCGAAAAGCTACATCATCCAGGTTCCACTCAAAAGTATTGAAGGGCACATACGAGGATTTGCACGGCATAATGAACTTCCAAAACTCCAGGATCTCGCATCGCTTCGTCACAGCTGCACAGTGTTCGTGTAATGCCAGCAATAAAGCATTGAGCATGGTCACTTGAGTCTGCACTTCGACAATGGAGGAATGCAATGCCGTGAACTCACCCTCCACCGAATCAATAGCTCCTTTTACCTTGCCTTGGTTACCTGAAGCCGGTATGGAGTCTCCAACAATTTCTTTGGGGAATTTGCACCAGAATTAACAAGGCAACTTTCCATGACATTATCAGAACATGAATTCTCATCGTCAGCCAAGTCCTCCCAAGTGATGAATGGCACAAGCTCGCAGCTGTCGACAAAGTCCACCCAACGGCGAGAGTGGAGGATTGGTGGAGTCACAGTGAGGTCTGGCAGAGCATAACACAGCTTCCTGTCCTGTTTGGCACCCACAGCAACTGGAGCAGCTGCTGGGGGCACTAAGTAATGATGCTCATGACCTGATGCTGGAGCAGATGAAGGAGGCGTAACAGAAATGATGACATGATGCGGAGCGACGAGACCGTCGATGCCGGACACGCTACCCAGAGCCGCGGGATGACATACACAAAGACTCTCCAGCGAAAGCGCCGATGACCAAAAGGGCAAGTCAGCGTAATCGTCGCGTACCTGGCGAAGGGCACAGCACTGCTAGAGAGACGCAGACATCCTGGGCAAGACAACAAGTGCACAGCTTGAGGGCTTGAGCCAAAATGGATACGGTCGACCCCGCATATACATATATATATATATATATATGAATTTGTACACTCGAGGCCGGTTTCGCTCGTAAAGGTACTAAACCGCTGAAGCATCGCGCGGAAATTTATTCACATAAATATACTTGACTTGACAACAATTAGTCGCATCAACAACACTAGATAGAAGAAAGGATCTCGATAGAAGAAACTAACTCCAGAGCCTCTAGCCTCTCATCATTAGTCGCATCAACAACAATAGACTAGAACAACTAACCTAGCTCGGAAAGCCCAACCACATTACCGCTGGTCAGCTTCTCGATCTTTCGCAAAAAAACACTTCCTTACTTCTACTGGAGCTCGAGCAACACATCCGCTTTCCTCACTCATCGTGACTGATTTCTTGGGCGATTGTTGCTCAAGTTTCTTCACGGTGCGATATAACTCCCTGTTCTTATGCAGGGTGTCAAACTTACATATGGCAATGTCCGTTTAAGTCTGACTTGCATCCGTAAAACAATAACGAACAACAAAAAACGCACGAAAAAACGACTATCCGCCAGCCGTCCGGCCGGCCGCGCCATCCGGCAGGATGGGCCGATGGGCCCCACGGGCCTACAAGGACCCATGGTGCCCCACGGGCCCATCGGGCATTCAATCGGGCCTGCGACACCAATTTGTTTGCCTCCGTAGCTTCCAACCGCCACTTTTCCAGACACTGCCATATGGCGTTTTTCTTTTTGTTTGTTCTCAGAACATTGCAGGTGCACTGGGACAACTGTTCACTGCAATTACTACTACCAGGCTTTGATGCAACAATTGTGCAGTGTGGCTCATGCAGCAGCAACCTCACAGATTGCGAACAACCAGATGCCAAGCAGGCCGCCAGGCACATTCTATGTTGCCACTTGCTCGCATGCCGATCAGGATGCAGGCAAAGGCACTAATGCAGACGCTATGCAGCAGCTGCCGAAGCAGACACATGGGAAAGATGACAGCGTGCCAACACCAAATTTGAGTTCGAATCGATCCGACACTCAGGAGGATAAGGAGCCGAACCTCACAGACAACATCGACGAAGACCATCAGGCCGAACCTGATGTCCCGAGCCACTTTGATGCCGAGGGCATCTCAGACGAACTTGACAAAACCACAGAGGTGGCACACACAACTTTGCAAGCACTGACAAAGCAATCTAGAAGTGGCAACGTCTGCCAAATCTGTCGCATCGATTTGCGGTGCAGGTGCGATGCCCCTAACATGTGCCAGAGCTGCCATGGCATGAATTCCGATGCCAAGAACTTCACGGATAACCTTGCCAGGCATGAGCAACATCCAGATGCCAACAACGTGCCAGGCATGAGCAACTTCACAGATAACCATTCAGATGCCAACAACGTGCCCGGCAGGAGCAACATTGCAGACTCCGATGAGGATGATTCCGACGGGGACTTCACTTTCGCGTGCGACGACGCAGCAAGCAGCCACCCCAGTGCGACGCAGTGGGCTGCTATGATAAAGCCCATCACATGGCCAGCCAACTCCCGAGGTGATCGAGCCTAGGTGCTTTTTTCCGCATTTTACCAGGTTGGGAGCCCGGCGCCCAGGGAGGTTCCATCGTGATGGCCTGCCCTGGGCGGCTGCCCGCCTGTGAACGCTTAGTTTTCGCAAAAGAATACAGGTTGGGAGCCCGGCGCCCAGGGAGGTTCCATCGCTATGCGATGACCCCCTAAACCCCCCCATACACACCATTTTGTTCTCTGCAAGCCTTGCAAGAACAACAATTCAGTCACGCAAACGAGCACTTCCTAACCCAGCTGGGCCAGGTTTGTTGAACGA
>Ga0099797_101682_pt1 | contig 11116 bp, 10 predicted proteins | sample Uncmet_Sort48C_1_FD_89871 | JGI IMG/M metagenome (GOLD analysis project Ga0099797, IMG submission 89871) | Marine eukaryotic communities from CALCOFI LINE 67, Pacific Ocean - C012_Sort48C_1 | ecosystem: Environmental > Aquatic > Marine > Oceanic | place: Pacific Ocean: Monterey Bay | collected... | reverse complement strand
ATAATCCAACCCATCGCGGAAGATAATGAAGGGGCGACCACTTTCGATGTCACCGCAGCGAAACATACCTGCGACGCTAACCTGTCAGGGATGGGGACAAGACTTACTGTTCGGTTGAGTTCAAAGCGGCGGCCTTCCAGGAGGCTGGAGCAGGACGAGAACACAAAACCGCGGCGCTTGAGGGATCTCAGGGGCGTTTTCGTCCCCTCGTTGTTGTTCAAGTTGAACGCTGTGCTGAAGAAGCCCACTGCTGTCGAAGTGTCAGTCCCATAAGTCGTCTGTTGTAAAAAATGACGCACGCATATGCTCAAGTAGGGAATTGGTGGAATGGCTACGACGGCAAACTTCACTTGAGCGGCTGACTCTGAGGTGTGCGATGTGCATTGAAAAGGGCGCGAGACCTTGCGCAATTCCGCCAAGTATGGGCGTGGCGTTAGGGTTCTTCAATCGTGACTGAATGTTTTGGGTCTGGCAGGGCAGATAGACACGCTACGGCAGTTTTAAATTTTGTTTCTCGTTGAACTGGACGCGTTTTTTGAGTTTGGCCAGACTCAGTGTTCGGCGGACATGGCAGGCACACTCCTCCTACACCTCGGAACAGAAGGCAGAAATCCCTAAGCTTCACATTACATAGGGACTGTCAAACCCGGCGGCGGTCGAAAGGTCGGAAACCGATCGCGCGCATGCTCAACATGCCGGCGAACATCAGCCGCAGCGCGCGGTAGAAACCACGGCCGCCAGGACATGCAGGGTCGGCGTATCTTCGGATTCCTGGTCTTTCGGCCTTGGGGCAATGCTCGACGCAACAGAAACAGCTATGAAGGTTCGAAAGAACCTCCTGCAGAGCAAGAAAACAAAGGAAGGAAAACTCTTCGCACGGTTGGCCGTCACATGTTGGATATTGGATCCTTGGACTTCGCCCCAATGGAATACCATAACTCGCTGGTGGACATGGCTGGTAACCTTACGAGCTTGGAGATACACGATCTGGGAACGTTGAACCGATGCCGAATTGTCTGCACTGCGGATATGGAAATCGTAATTACCACTTTAATCCATCGGCACCAGAGAGAGCCGCACGCACCCGGGCGATGGAAAGACGAGAAAAGCCGAAGCCTGCAGATTATGAGAAAGGCTTTCGCTCCTGCACCGCCGAGAATCGGAGAACCGTGTCAGATGGATATGACTCAGACTGGGCTCGAGCCTGGTCCTAGACTTCCTCCTCGGAAGAAGCCAACACCTACATTGCAAGCCTCCCCCTCCTCGCAATCCGAATGACATCACGTTTTGACAACCGCAACGCCATAACTCAACGGGATTACCTCTGATTTTCCGGATTCTGACTATCCTTCTCCATCATGGAAACCAAACGCCACAGTTGTTAGGACTGACAATACAGGACTGTCTTGCTGCTGGCAGACCGTTTGTGGTGTCTTGTATCACAACGGCGACGCGTCTCAAATCATGGGAGTTGGCTACTTATATTTCAAAGATATTCTGCGCAATTATAGCTTTCGCTTCTTCCTGGCAGAAAGTGACCAAATGCCGATCGGATGGCCGTTCGCGATCTGCTTCCGAAGATCGGCGAAAGAGGAAATTTAACCGCCACCGCGTGGGAACTCGAAGGCTATTATGAAAATCTGGGAATAAATCCAGCCAAACTAAGCGCGGCTTTCGATAACCGTACGCAATTAAGTGTCTTAATGATAACAAGCCATGCGCGCCTCTGGGGTTTGAGTTTGGTGTCGGTTGGTACTAGGCCGCAGTTTTTGGAGTCATGTTCTCTCTTTTTAGTTTAATATCTGCACCATTGCCAAAGACAAAAACAAGCCAGCTTTCGGACTGGTGCCCGGAATCCGCAGGGATCTCATCCCCTAGATGGCCAACCTTTACGGAATACTCACCGAAATCCACCTCCGACGAACAATACTGGCGCCGGCATGTATGGAAAAACCTAGCTACGAAGACGACGACTATCGTTTTCTCCGAATCGTTAGCCGCGCGTGTTGAACTGAAGGCGGAAGACAACACGCCGAGCCGAACACTAAACATCGACTTTCTCAACGCCAATATAGAACTATGCTTCCGTTTATGCCGTAAAAATGCATACAGGGCTCTGCTTAGTCACATAAACACACTGCTAAACACCCTTGAGTGCAGTGCTTTAATGATCAGGGATCTTCGCATAATCGAAAAAAGGCAAAAAATGCCGAATCCGACTAAATACCCAGAACCCTACCCAGCGCTTTGGAGTGATCTGCACGAGCTTCATAATTGTGCTCAATCTGTAGTAGCTGGGCTCCTACGTAATGCAAGACGAATGGAAACTGGGCCAGTATTTCATGGCTGTGATATTCAGCGCCGGAATCGGCAGGGACTGCGAAGACGTCGCGAGCTCGACCGCATGCCATGGGATGGAGAAAAACCCGCGAAAAACGCGAAAACCCGTGCAAATTTGTGGCGGTGTGATATGGAGCGGGAGAAACCGCCAAAAGTTAATAATAACCGGCCTGATATTGAGGCGACAGGTCATCGATAGACTCGGCAACTGGACGCCATTTTTTGTCCGGCATAATACTGGCCGAGTCTACTGCCCAGATAATTGAGGACAATGCGCGTTACGATCGCAGATACATAGTATACTATGGCGTTTCCCGGAATAGTCTCAGACAGACTTGGACTGCGCCAAGCGGGGCGCCAAAAATGTGGACAAAGGTCGGCGCGGTGTCGGCGTAATGATATCCATGCGCTCTTTTCTGGGTGAAGACTCTGACTACGATATTTAACGGCAGCCGGAAGGTCCAGGACATCCATGCGGTCTCTTGTGACATCCGGAAACTTTGTGAGAAAACCGAAGGCCAGCGGGGGTCTGAGTTACGATCCCACCGCCTTTACTGTGCGAGAGAAGGCGTCGCAGTTTTCGCATTTTCTTCCGACTCATTTGATTCTTCGATCCCAATCGGACCGGTCACGATGCTTAGGGTGGCGAGCGTGTCCCAATTCTATGAGTCGAACAAAATCCGCACTCACCCAAAGCGCCGCTCTGGCAAGGATCTTCCCGTTACGGTTCCAGTCACTCGACGAAACCGCGTCTATCAACAGCATAGGCGCAGGTTGGCGTTACCGCTACCGCCACACCGCTCGCACCGCTTGCCACCCGCCACGCCGCCCGTCGTGACACCGTCCGCCGCGTTTCGCCTGACGCTGACTCTACACGTGGAAAAAGTGGCGGGAGGCGGCCTTTTGAAGAGTGAGAAGGTCGCGCGGATGATTGCAATAAGCACACGCTTTTAACGCCATCCTTCGAGTAGGTCCTGGCTTATCAGAAAAGTTAACGAAGCTACAGGCGGCGAACGACGGTGACCAGACTCCACGGAAAAGACGCGTCGACTTTGAGTGGCAAGCATACCCCGTGGATATTTGGAGCGTCATTTTCGGCGACGTTTGCGGCGATTGCGATCGAAACTGGACGAATTGACTGCCTTCGCGTCATTCATTACCTTTCTTCTATCGACGTGCCTACGATTTTTGCTGTTGCCGTCGTTGTGTGAGTTGCGAAATGATGGACGTCGAGGGTAGAGAGTTCCAATATGAAAAATGTTTGGAGTGGTGTCCAAAAACTGCGCTGCATCGGTGGAATTTCGAGCAAGACAAAGGCTGTTGGTGCGTTCTCTGTGCATACACATCGACAGCCGCCGACAACCCTCCGAGTGGATGGATTCCCTTGGTGCCCGAGTCCTTTGGTCCATCATTTGATCCCTTCAGACCTTTTATGCCGCTTCTGCTGTCGCTTTCCATTTCTCGGGTCATTATAGAAAGAATCAGACGTCTGCCCCAAAAGATAAACTTGCCAGGCTGGCAACGGAAAGCCCTGGCCTGTATGCTTTCACATATTGTCGGAATCTGACGGCTATCAGTGCATTGTCATTGATGACTTTTGGGCACGGTCTTCGTTAATGGCGAACAAGTTGACAGATGTGGTCCGCAGAGAAGATGAGAGAAATCTAATCAACATTGTGAAAGCTATGAAATCGACGTCGATGCACAATCCAGAGAGTACGGCGCTCCATCAGCTGTCTAACGCAGTTGCGTTAGGTTCCGCGTCCAATCTGAACGACAAGACTGCGACAAAATACGCTCGGAATATGAAAGAATCTTCTTACCAGAGTTAGTTGTTGGATACCTCTCAACGAGAGTCGCTCTCAGCAACGACCACGATCAACTGACGGAAACGATCATCATCGCCGCTTGGCAGAAGAAGGCTATTTTGAAATATGAAGAAGAGACTGAATAGAATGTCGTTGAAAAGGGAAATAATGCCGCGTATAAAATTCGCAGGACGGGACCAAACTGCACAGAAACGGATTTACGCCCGTCCTCATAAGATAGCCGTACAAATCGAGCGCAATCCCGCGACGCATCACCAAGATGGATGGCGCCGTATTGGAGTACTTGCATCCGCACCACGCCGGGGATATGCCGCGCCACATCTAGTAACGCCTACAACACGGGCGAGGCACTACGATGGCACTAGACCGTTGAAAAGCCTGAAAAGGGAAGCCAAGGAGTTGAGAGGTGAGAGAGTGCCGTCTTTTGCAAGCGATGCCCACGATTCTCACCCTTCTAGGATTTCAGGAGGTCGGGGATGAGGGTTGTGCTGAGATCAGGGAGCTGAGGCCCGGGGATGAACCATAGGGACGCGAAAGAAGATCGAATGCCTACGAATGGACACCAGGCGCGGCCGCCACGGTCGAGCAACTTTTCGGACCCATTCGGAGCGAGTTTCTAGACGGGAGAGGGGCTCGGGAGGTGAATCGGAAACGTGCCTCGACCTAGGCTTGCCTCGTCTTGGTCGAGGGGCAATTTAAAAGCCGCGGCGAGAGTGCTCTCCCTCCCGCCCGTTACCTGTCGCAGACCACTATAGTAACCTCCCGCAGGTGGAGAACAACTTTAGCCAGGAGTAAGAGCAGAAGTAGCTCTTTCAGTTTTTTTTCTTTTGAAGTTTTGAACTTTAAAGCTCGAGCTTGATGTGACTACCAACATCGATCTGGCCCCGAGCAACTACAGCCACAGTTTCTTGGAGTCCTATTAGGGGCATATCGGAGGCGAGTTGCGATGCAAACCCAACACATCCGTGTCTTTAGGGCATTTCACCGGGATCACAACTTTTGAATCCAAAGGCGCCCCGAACCAGGTCAGCGAAACAGCAGGGCCCGGAGCGTTCCGCTCCTACGTAACTGTCAAAACTTGAAGCGATGAGTTATCTGGCGGGCCGATTTCTTCGCTGTGTCCAATTGCTGTAACCAATTTAAGACAGAAAGACAAACGCACTAGAGGTTCGACATCGATGCCATATGGTTGCTGCAATTCCTCTAGACTCGTCAAAAACTTAAGCGCACTGACATCGCTGCGCAGCACCTTCCTGCGCAAAAGTCCAAGATTGAATCATTCTGAATTTGATTGGGATTAGATCAGGGCTACCGGATGACAAAAAGCGGCAGCCACGGCTTAAACTCTGCCACCTTGCAGCTCGCAAACAATTGAATTCAGAATCAGATTCGCAAAAAAAGAAAAAACATCCCTGCCAATCATTGACTGAATCAATATCGCTAAACTGAAACTGTCTGCCGATGATATAAAATTAAAATTGTCGCTGCCGTGAACCCAGAAACCAGATTCAGAGAGAAAACGAGGCCACTAAAAAAAAATCACGATCAAGATCAAAATCAATGCCGACATAATTTGACAAGAACACGAGAGCTCTGTTTTCCGATCACGTTTCGCCTTTGGGTTTCCGAAACCTACTGACATGGTGATAAGATGATAAGATATGGCCCTGTGACAATTGAACCATGAAAAGATACACAACTGATTACAACCAAATCAGGTTTGGCAAATCAGATTTGACTGTGAGATACACAACACACTCGACCGCTACAGCTGTAACGTATCGAATACTGCAACTGACAATTTGAGTTTCGGCTTACCAAAAGCCTTGACACACAATTTCAACAAATACCTTCTGACACACACTGTTGATGATAATTGGACCAGACAAATCGTGACCGTGATGACATGTCTGAACTGATTAGATCACGATAATTATATACCTTCTGCAATGACTGATTTAGATTGGGTTCACTTCGACAAAATAAATTTCGACTCTGAGCATCAGACTCGTCGAATTTGGAATCGTCTATGAGTCTGATAATGTCGCTCTAGATAGTCTTAGATCGCAAAATGAACGACGATGGGAGGATCCATCTTTGAGAATCTGATAACATTGCATTTGCAACTTAGAACAGGCTGAACAGCCTTAACAAAACAGAAATTTCAGAACTTCCACTCCGCTTCTGATTCCAAGATCCAGGAGCTCACGACTGACACTCCTTGCACCTAGTAACAGCTAACCAAAACAAAACCCATAAAACTCTCCGAATTTCAATCCTGAATATTAAAATTTCCGAACAAAATAGATGGATACAATCCCTGCAAGTCGCAACATGAGATATATCAGTCGCAGCATGGAACTCGCTTGAAATTTGTCCAAACATGCATGATACGCAGGGTTAGATTGCGACTATGCCCATCTGAGTCTGATGATGTCAATGATAATGCAGATTCTGAATCTGACAGAAATCGTATAACGTCAAGCGTCGTGATCTGAATGTTTTGCATGTACCACTGCAGTTTAAGATCAACACTGAACATAACAAACTGTAACATAAACAAAGAGCTAAAACTGTTTTAAAAAAAATATCATTATGGCGTCGCAACTAAGCTGCCTAAGCTGCAACGACGCTTCTATCTGCTTTCAGAATGGCATCGCAGCTTCACCGACGCTTGTATAATCTTTCAGAAATCATATAAGTATACCTTTCGTAGCTTCTGCGTATTATTACAATAAGCCAGGCTGCATTCAGATTAAGTAGATTAAGTCGAAAATGCCGATTGCCATCACAATACCTGTGAGAACATGTCGTGTATGAAAACTGCGCCCCTTCAAGAAGGGCTTTGAAGTTTGAATTTGCGTCTTCAATATTTTAGACTCAGCTTTGCATCTTCAATATTATTATTTTATCCGTGACATCATCACGATTCGTACCTTGATTTTCATTAGATCATGACTTCATTTTCATCAGAAGTTTCAAACTTTAACACTGCAGTCTTACTTTCAGAATATTATTCACTGTGAGTCTGTGACGCTGACAGTACTTAGGAGGCTCCTTAAAATTTTTTCCGGTCGTACTTCCATCCAAGGCCATGTTTACACCATGGAAAAAATCTTGAACTTTGAAACCGATAAAGCTACTCCTTGAACTTTGAAACCGATAAAGCTACTCCCTGAAATCAGATTACTTTGACACCGATAAAGCTACTCCTCGAAGTTAGATTACTTTGAAACCGATAAAGCGACAATTACTCCTCGAAATTAGCTGCTCCTCGAAATTAGATTATTAAAACACATGGCCTACTACCGTGTAGAGGGGACAGATCTGATCAAAGATCACTGTAGAAAAATGCTAAATCATATAAAGCCGTTGTGATCATCATAGAGAGAAATCCAATTAGTTTCGAGATTTCATAATTTGGGGGAAATCAATACTTAATGTGGATTCCGATTGATTAAGTTAGATTCTGAGTCTTGGTATCTTAGTTCTGTTCATACCCTGTTTCTTTAAAATACTGTCTGAATCTTTAAAATCATATGTGTGGCCATTCATACTACATAGGCTAGCTTATTATAATAACTTTAAGCCTGTGACATATCATACTCATTTGGACACCAGACAGATACATCTGTCCATATTCAGGTCGACTCTCAGAAGTTTAAAATTCAGTCACGTCGTCAGAAGTTTAAAATGGAAATAACTACGACGCTTCAGAAATCAGATGCAACTCAGCTCACTGCTCAACTCAGCTCATTTCAGATGCAAATTAGAAAGAAATTGCTCACAATCCACATCACTGAGAGAAAGAATTCAATTGGAGCTGTACAGTTACAATAAGCTTCCGAAATTGACAATTTCAAATTGTATATCAAATAAGAGGGAACCTTACTAAGGCCCTTAAGGTCACTGCGTCGTGATTCTGCTACGCCAGAATCAAATGCTTAGGCAATTGAAGTTGTGGGCTGGATCAATTTTCTGGATCATGAAACACGTGACCGAAGCTGGTTCAATAGCTTCAAGCTAGTGAAACGTAACAATTAAACAAAGCTGTAGTGATCAGATGGAAGGAGCCTCAGTAAGCTTCAGCAGAAGGCGGAACTACCCTTCCGCTTACTTTATTTGAATTCGATTTGAATTTTAGTCGTGCAGGTCTCATATCTTGTGAAAATGTCAAGTGTTCGGACGTCTGTACTGGAGGGGAACTCAATTATTCTCGACTGTCTGTGCCAGCATTGACATTGGGATGCAGCTGGCCCCAGATTAGAGCTTGCTTTTGAGAAATTGCTTTACAGTATATACTTAGCATTGAGATACTTTCCTAGACTCAAAAAATAGAATCATACTGATTGAGTCGTTGCTTCTGTACGAATCTGTCATGACAATACTTAGTCACAGATCGCAGTTACTGATGAGGGTACTTATGGCTTTTTTGTTGCAGTTGTGACGACAGTTTGGAAGTCAGGTTGAAAACAGTCGCGAGGCTGCCTCTTTTCTTGTTTTTGAAGGTTCGTCTTTTTTCAGACAAATGCCACTGTTTAAGTTGTGTACCTAGAGAGTCGAACTTAAACTTCTGTGAAATTGGTTGTGGAATATTATTTGTACTGCAACCCCTTGAGACATACTGGCCTGGGGTGGGATAAATTACAGGTCTAGACTTTACTTAATCGCCACCACCGGCGGCGTCAAAATCCACGCCCTTCTTGTTTAACTTTCTGAAGATACCGGCGGTCATGCCTCTCACACCTTCTTTGGCCAAATCGACAAGCGTCCCCAAGCCGGTATGCGAGGGGGACTTGGAAGGAGACTTGGACGTCCCAGGAGGCTGTCGCTTTCGGAATGGTGATTTGAATGGTCCGCCCTTCGTAGAAGACTTATTGGAACCAATCGAGATGTCCTGTAGGATAGTTTTTATTTGAATTATGATACTGAACTTGCACTTAATCATGATTCACGAAAAACTGGAAGCATTGGACTCACAACCACACAGAAGGATATACTTACAGAAAGTCCAAACACAGCAAGGAAACCAAAATAAATAAAAATATACCCGCTTCGCACCGCCAGTTGCAGTCACATAACTATCCGGAGTCACAAAACTACCCTGTTTGCCCATACTCATCAAATCCGCCTTAAGTTTTCTCCTCATCAAATCCACAGCGTCAGGCGTGTTGTCAGGCGTGTTGTCAGGCGTGTTGTCTGGACTACTGCCACCGTATTCCGTGGGGGCTGGGGAACCGAGTCCATGACCTGAAACGGGCGAACTTGCCGTTGAACCTGCGCTCTCTGGCCGATCCGCGCTCTCTGGTCGAACCTGTTTTTGAGTTTTTGGCATTTTCGATATGGTAAGTTCAACATTGTAACGTCACGCATAAAACAATAGCATTTACTACACAACTTTGTCATAGAAGTCTAAACCTTCAATAAGAAATTTGCATCACAGAGCTTTACAATCCGCAAAAGTGAAGCTTCTAAGTTATACCTGAGGAGACGTACTACGTGATGGTGGACGTCTTTTCTGACCCGGCTCTATACGTCCCGTCTCATCTGCTGGATCTCCTTCAGTCTGACGCTGCGCACGTGGGGTGCCAATAATATTGGCAATGTACTCTGCTCCATTTTGATTTTCGTCGATCTGACGTCGCACATTCAAATTGTCGACCTGGTGTTGTCGCACAGATGGAGTAGACTCGACATCCTGGATTTCCACAATGTCCACATGGATATCGTCCTGTGGAGTTTTTTATTTTTTCGATTATCACAAAGACACTCCCGAAAGTCATTGAATCTAATAAAAAAGGATCTGCACAATGAAACTCATAGAAAGGGGAAATACTCATGCATGAACAGAAAAGGCATTCATTTGATAATCCGAACAACAGAAAATGTGACTTCTTAGAGAACGCAACAATTGAATCGAACAACAGAAAATGTCCCCAAGAAAGAATCAAGATGGCAAATTTACAAAAAAGATTGATAGGATAAGTATACCAATTTGCTTGAGTGGCGTCGTATCGGAGCGGGGGCGCTGCATCCACTGGCTGGCACAGTCATTCCGTCCACCATGACCAACCAAACCGGCTCCAGAAATGTAACGACGATTCCGCGAAGGACTAGCGTTTGGAGTGAGTTTGAAACTCTGAACATGGCTTGCGACATTTTTGAAAAGGGGTTCGATTTGTTCTTTCCGATGGAGGATTATTTAATTACTCTTGGAATAGCTCGTCGCTCTAGACCATAAACTTGATAACTTCTTTTTAAGTTTGGTGATTCACCGATTTGAATCGTAACTTACAAACTTTTTGTCAAAAATCGATACCAGAACCAGATGTCTTCTTCTTCTTATAATGTCGCTGGATACCTATCGTATCTGTCTAACAAGAACAACAAGACGCAGAACTGATAAGCCACACTGGCCCTTCTTCTAAATTACTTTCAAAATACGATCGGACTTTCAAAATACAATCGGACTAAAATCTAAACTGGATTTGTCCATTAAGATACCGCAAAACCAAAAAAATCGCCACTTTCTTTAGGACCCTTTCTTTATTTCAATGAATCTTTTCGACACAAATCACGCACGATTCGCCAAAATGAGATTCGGATCGGCGAACTGGGAATGCGTCCTACTATTACTGAACAATATTACCTTCAGACCACCCAACTACCAATACGAACCAATCCTACTACTACTATTTCAACAGTATGACCTTCGAAATCACCCTAATACCAATACGAATCAATCCTATTTACTTGCCCAAAATTTCCTACTTATTTGCTCAAAATTTCCTACTTATTTTCCTACCATTTACTGCTTACTCATTTTCCCAAAATCTCCTGGCAATACTTCCTCGCTTTCCCAAAATTTGCTACTTACCCACTTTCCCAAAATTTGCTACTTACCCACTTTCCCAAAATTTCCAACGTTCTTGCTCAAAATTTCCAGC
>Ga0099797_101680_pt1 | contig 11120 bp, 5 predicted proteins | sample Uncmet_Sort48C_1_FD_89871 | JGI IMG/M metagenome (GOLD analysis project Ga0099797, IMG submission 89871) | Marine eukaryotic communities from CALCOFI LINE 67, Pacific Ocean - C012_Sort48C_1 | ecosystem: Environmental > Aquatic > Marine > Oceanic | place: Pacific Ocean: Monterey Bay | collected... | reverse complement strand
GGGAGTTGCGGCATGTAATGAGACCCGAACTGAGAGGAGGGGCTAGTCGCTGTGGCGGGATCGTTCGACTCGGCGACCGGCAAAGGGAGCAGATCCTCTGCGGCCTGAGACTCAGTGGGCAGGATGGGAGGAGCGTCGACGGTGGCTGCACTTGGAGCTTCGGCCGAGGCGAAGGAGGGCGCGGTGTCGGCTGCCATGAGGATGTCGGACATGACCGCGTCAGGCACGGGCACAGAAGCGAAGGAGGGAACGTCTGGAGAGGGTGGGCCGGTGGGCACGCGCGCCGACAGCAGAGTGTCCCAGTACTCCCTCAATTGACGCTCGGATAGCCCGTCGCCTACGTGCATCGCGCTCATCTCGTCATACGTCACCAGGGCGTAGTTCAGCAAGGGGTCCACGCGCTGCTGCTGGGCACTGCGAGGACTCGCTGAGGTGGGAAGCACGGGAACGGGCGAGGACGGAGGGCCATCGGAGGACCCGGGCCCGGCAGGAGGGCCTGACGTGGCGTCCGCGGGCGGAGGGTCGAAGAGACTAGTCCTCGGGACCGCCACGCTCGGAGGCGTTGGGTCCAGGTCAGCCACCGACTGAGGATGGGCGGCCACTGACTGGGCCAGTCGGTGCTGAGAGAGGAGATCTTCGGCTGCCTGGACTTCGCTGCCTGAGAATTCGCGGTGCGTAGGCTGATGCGACACTGCCGCGACTGCTGCTGGGGTGGGATCGAGAGGAGGCCCATGATGAACTTGATCTGGAGCAGCTTGCCCAGACCGCCGGGGAGTGGTAGACCGGGTAGGAGCCGAAGCCCGAGGAGTTGCACGGGAAGGAGTGTGCGACCGGCTCGACGACCGCGAGGAGGAGCGAGATGTGACGTGGTCCTTGCCCGGGACATAGGCGTCGGAGAGCACGTGATAGCTGCCCTTGCTCCACATGGCGTAGGCCTGCATGTTCGTGATGTGGCGTCGCTCGACGTACTCCGGGAAGTTGAGGAGGGCGGTGATGAACTCGTCGTAGGAGACCTTCTTGAGCTCGAGGCCGTCCGCAGTCTCGACGGTGCTGACGCTGCGGCCAGACACGAGGTCCTCGGCAACTTGCTCGTTGAAGAGGAGAGGATGGGCGTCGACCAAAGCTTGAGCGTTGGAGAGGGTGCCAATGCGAACTTGCAACGCGGCCGTGCCCGGGTCGGAGGAGGGCGGGGCCTGTGGCTCCGCCTGGGAAGAGGAGGACGCAGCTGCGGGAGTGGGAGCGAGTCTGCCATCCGGCTGGTAGACGTGGAGGACGGCTTGAGGGTGCTTCGCCCCGGCGGAGGATGAAGTCGGTGCGGACGTGGGGGCCGGAGGGCCGGCCTGTCTGGGAGGAATAAGCGAAGCGCTCAACTGTGCGTCAGGGGGCAACTGAGGAGGAGCGCGATCCTGCTGAGCTGCGAGGAGGCTGGTGGGCTGAGGATCGGCGCCGATGGCTCGTTCACGTCTCAACTTGTTGCGAAGAGGAGAGACCTTGTTGGTCTTGCCATAGGCGACAGGAAGCATGTCGAGGCAGAGGCGAGGAGAGATGACTCGGTTCCCCAGCACCGCGATGCCAGTGAGCTCCCGAGAATTGTCGGGCGCCGTGGCCATGGCCAAAAAGTCGTGGTGCGACTCACAAAAGGAGGGAACGGGAGAGTGAGGAGCACGGAGGACTCCAGAGACCTGCTGGGTGCGAGGATTCCAAACCAGAGGCAGCTTGGGATGCGAAGGAGTGACGGCCCCGACCTTGCGCAGCGCCTCGAGCGCCTCGACGTCGTTCTCGTGCATGTCGCTAAGGTGGCTGGTTCGTAGCTGCGTCAAGTTGGAAGGAGGGATGACCTTGCGGTACTTAGCAGCCTCCTTCGAGATCGAGATGAGCTCCTCCATGCGCTCGGAGTCGTAGGAGAGAGCCAAGGAATTGACGACCTCCATGATCACCTTGTAGAGAGGAGGGTTGATGCGACAGCCTTCGCACATGACCTGAGTGAGGAACCCCTGAGAGAGGAGGTGACTCACGGTGAGAGGATACAGGCCTGCGTGCATTCCATCTTGGGTGGGCGCTGCGCACACCCCGCTCGCCAAGTAGATCACCCGCTGACGGGGCCCGCTGAGGATGGCGTTGACGAATACCGCAGACGGGAGGGCGACGCCCTCGGAGTGGTCGTCAAGGTGGAAGAAGTGCGAGACTCGTGCACGGGACCGGAGGAGGGAGGTGACCATGCGCACAAAGACGAGAGCACTGTAGCGCCTGTTGAGGATGCGACCATGGAGCTCGGCAGGGGCCAGGGGGCCCCCGGAGGAGTGCGGGAACTCCGTCTCCATGACCGAGAGCACGCCGGTGGTGAGGATGGCCAACTTGTAAGGATTCTGTCGGGCCATGCCGTCGGGCACCCACATGTCGGTGATGCCGGCATCGAGGAGGGCGCAGACGATGGTGAGGATGTGCCGCTTGAAGTCGAGAGGAGACCGCGGGAGTCCAGTTTCCTCGTTGTCGTAGTGCTGCATGATGGCCGGATCAATGAGGAGGGACACCTGTTCGAGGAGGGCAGGGATGGTGGACTGGTCGTCCTCGCCATAGTTGAGACCCACGACCCGATCGTTGTCCTCAATGGGGTGGGCGCCGTAGATATCCACATGAGGAGAGGCATCAGAAGGGAGCTGATTGCGGAGAGGAGCGTTGTGGTAGACCATCGCCTCGAGGGGCCAATCCAAGTTGAGGGACATGTTCTTGTTTGTGGTCTCCACCGTGGTCATGCTCGGCATGCACACCACGAGGCGGGTGTGGTTGGAGGAGAACGTGGCGAACTTGTCGAGGAGGGCCTGTGGAATGCCGTGCACCAATCGAAAAGCGAGGAGGCACCGGAGGTCAGGAAGACGAGGAGCCGCCCGCTGGATAGACAGCTGTGTGGCCGCGTCGATGTTGAGGTTGCCGAGGAGGGTCGCGAGCTCTTCGCGCTCCTCGATCTCGATGGAGAAGCCCCACGCCGTCACGAGCAGAGAGTAGTCGGTGTAATCCGAGGAGTGGAGCGACAAGTCGACGTCGAAGGGCGACTTGGGGATGGCCTGCATGTTCCAGTCGGCAGTCTCGTGCTCGATGGGCTCGGGGAGGCCTGGAGGAGGACCGTGCAGTGGACGAGCGGGGTACGCGGAGGAGTGCCACGTTGTGACATCGTCGTCGCTGGAGAGCAAGTCCGGGAGCGGGGTGTCACCAATAGAGAGTTGCCCGAGCCGGAGGAGGTCAGAGTCCGCGTCCAAGTGCTCGTTGCGAGTGTCCACTGCGAGGTCGCCGATCCGGTACCGGCCGTCCGACATGAGGTCGATCTGCGGGGCAGGAGGAGCCGGAGCTGCAGAAATGGCAGGAGCCGTGGTCGGCGGGGCGACCGGAGGAGGGGGAGGGACAACCTGCCCCATGATGGTGGCTGGAGGAGCCGCCGCACTGGTCTTGGAGACAGTGCACGGCTGTGCGGCACCAGATGCCAGCCGGTAGTCGGTGAAAGGAGGAGGGGACACCTGCGGAGCAGAAGAGGACGCGCAGGCCTGCCCCGATGCGGCCGGAGCCGGCTGACGAGGAGGGGGAGGAGGAGGCTGCTGAGGAAGACCATCAGACGACTCGCCTGAATCGGACTGTGCGGAGCTGGCAACGAGACCGTGCAACGCTCGCAGTCCCGAAGGACGGAGGACGTCGTCCACCAGGGAAGCTTCAGGAGGGTTGGTGCCGGGAACCTTGAGGATGTTCGGACGAACGCCTTGCACGAAGCCTGGAACAGCCCGGAGACCGGAAGCGGTGTAGTCGCGAGGAGAGCACTCGCCGGGCTCCCACACAGGGCCGTGATTGGCACCCATGCCGAACTCGGAGCCAATGGGGTCCCTGTGACCTCGAGCAGCGTCTGGGCCGGGAGACTGCCAGCCCATGCGACCCTGATAGGCAATGAACTCAGGGAGGTCGTCATCCTCAGGGACGGGCCAATCGCCATCGTTGGTGAGGATGTTGAGGAGGGAGGTGTCGCGGAAGACATCCTTGACGGCGCGCTTGGTGTCCTGGACGCTCATACCGCGGGCGCAAAAGACATCGAGGTCGAGGAGGGCAACAGGGTTGTCCCTGGCGAGGACGCACACGCGATCCTTGGAGGGGTACCAAATGTGCTGCCACGTGCTACGGCCCGGCTGCGACTCGGGCCCCCTGCGAGAGGAGCGAGGGAACAAGTGTTCCTCGACCTTGGTGGAGACTGGCCTCGGGTCGAAGTTGCGTTCCGAGAACTTGTCCCACTGCAGGTCGTACCAGAGGATGTCGGCGTGCGCGTTCTGAGGATAGCGGTCGGTAGGACTCCAGGTCTGGAACTCGTGCTGGTAGACAGGAGGCCAGGACTCGGACCGGGTGAGGTAGTCGTACACACCCACCGCCTTCGCGAAGACCAGGATGCGCGGGAGGTTCCTGTGCACAACGTTAGCCAAGGAGATCCAGCCCATGGCCTGGTCCCAGTGGACTTGCCCGTGAGAGGAGGGATCGTTCAAGTCGAACCGGGTCTCGACATGGACGGGCTGAGCAAGAGCGCCGCCGTTCATCATGGTGACGAGGAGGGCGGCGAAGTTGTTGGGCGACGGGAAGGTGCCGAACATGACCGCCGTGTGCAGCTGCTGGTAGTAGATCTCGAAGTCGCCCCAAGTCTTGCCTGCGTGGGCACCCGTGGAAGGAGGAGGGTTCTCCTGCACGTACCGTCTGGAGGAGGGAGAGGATGGCCATCGAATGTACTCCACGAAGCGAGGATTGGTGCGGAGGTCATTGATGACGTCGTACCCCATGGCGTCCCAGGCCCAGTAGTTGATCTCCCTGTTGTCGAAGTACGCGAGCACGATGTCGCCAAATGGTTGCCTGACCTGCCGAGGATGGTACCAGCGGTGCATCTGAGGATGCTTCATGGGGAGGAAGAGCTCGTTCTTCCACGCGACTCGAGGAGGGCAGCCTTCGTACATCATCGAGAAATGCACCCCGCCCATGATGAAGACAAAAGGGGTCTGGGTGCGGCTGCGGAACTTGCGAGCGGAGGAATGTTCCACGGTGGTCCACACATTGAGCGTCCCGGTTGAACTATATGCCTCTCCTTACGGAGTTGGCATGCCGGACGTGAAATCGCAAAATACATAGAATTATTGCAAAATACATAAAAATCAAAACGTAAAATATAGTACACGTAAAATACAATATAAGTAAAATATATTATGCATGGCTGGTTGGCTGTTTTTGCTGGTTTGGCTGGTCTATCTGGTCTGTCTTGTCTGTCTGGTCTGTCCGGTCTGCCCGGTCTGCGTTGTGACTCTTGTCTGTCTGCCCTGTCTGGTCTGGTCTGTCTGCTCTGTCTGTCAGTCTGGTCTGGCTGGTCTGGCTGGTGGGGGGATAGACCAGACAGACCAGATAGACAGACAGGACAGAGATACCAGACCAGACAGGGCAGACAGACAAGAGTCACAAGACAGACCGGACAAACCTTCTTGAGACATCCGTTGAGACATCCGGCACATCCGTTGGGACATCCGTCACATCCCGGTCACAATATGAACTGTCACCGTACTGAAAAGAAACCTTGCACGCCCACACACGCCCCAGGATTTCGGGGCTCGGCTGGGGATTCCTCCGAGTAATACTTATGGCTGCACGTCTTTGGTAACCCAGCCGGGGCACTTTATGCAGCAAGCATTATCTCATCAACGGAATCAACTTGATACTAGAATCTCCAGAAGTGTCACAAGAATTTTCGGCTCAGTGATGGTTCTGCGATGAGCGCCGATGACTCCCCGGTCTGTAGATACTAGGACCCAGAACTACAAGCCTCGCTCAAAGACTCTAGGCCATGTTGAAACTGCTTCGACCCTAACTACTTGTCCGTCCTTCAGGTCGCGCTCAAGTGCGCTCAAGAATTCGCCTCAGCCTGTTCGCTCTTGCCTTTCTTCGCACCAGAATCTGGGGTGTCCTCATTCTTGCGCTTTGCTCCCTCATGGCACCCATCATCAGCCGCGATCTCCTCGTACTTCTTGCGCAATACCTTGCTACCCCAGCTTCGGTGGTAAGATGCTACCATGGAAGATCCTGCCCTACGGCCTCCACGGAAGCATTAGAATCTCCGAGCCAACGGGCGAGGGCGTGGCAACGGCGGTAAGACGTTACCAAGACGTTACGATTGCCATTGGTCCATTTCAACCATTTGAGCGGGACCCGTGCGGGAAGCGATTTCAGCCACCGTCGCCTGTTGCCTCGGAGATTCCAATGCTTCCGCGGAGGCCGTGGGGTAGGATCATCCATGGCAACATCTTACGACCAGGGAAGGTAAGAGTCTTTGGTGCCGAGCTCAAATACGACTTCGCCTGCTCGGAACGCTTAGGCTTGTTGCGGATCTTGGGCAGCTGCGTGCAAATGCGATCCACTGCTTGACCAATGTCATGGATCTGAATGCCATTTGCCACTACATCTTGCATGCTCTGCAGCAATGTCTGGCCGAAGACAGTGCCATTGCCATCGTTGTTCACCTTCAAAAGGCACTTGCGCCAACTTGCCAGCATTGAAGAACCTTTGCCAAGCTTGGTGCATTGTTGCTGGCCCTCTTCAGACTTGAGCAAAGCCAATACTGCGGAATGCTGCTCTGAAAAAATGTCTTGCTTGCACTTCTCAACGTCAAAATCCTTCATGTAGCCTTTGATCAAATTGCACAACTCTGATGCATCAGAACTCCATCGAGAAATGACAGCACTCACAACCTTCCGAGAACCTGAGAAAGCCAGAGGCATCAAACTGTTGTCCCAATCTGCGTTGATGCCCACCACCTTGTCTTTCCCACTGGTCAGCAAGTCCTTGACATTGCCTTGAGACTTCTTAGCAAACAAATTGGTCTTGCTGGTTTGGTTGAACTCCTCTACAAAAGACTCCACGTCTTGAATGGCATTCCTGGCGGACACTATGCGCACCACATTCTCTTCCGTCGGCAAAGCGGCCTTTCTATCCTTGGACGCGATAATCTCCTTCTGGATCACTGCCACCTTCTGAGCCATTCCGCAGAACTTGTCAATGAAGCTCAACTCTGCGAGGACAATGTCGTTGCCTGGCAATGTCCTTAGAATGCCAATTGCCCTCGAGACATCCGACTTGAATCCAAGCTGCATGTACTTCTCCAAGGCATCCCCGCTGAACTCGAGCTGCATCTTGCCAGCAAAGACGTTCTGCACAATGTCTCGGGCTTCTTTCACAGCTGGCTGAGATTCTTGAAGGCACGCGTTGCGGCAGACATCCATCTGCTCAACAGTCTTAGAGTACTCGATGGCTGCCAACAATGACTTCGCGCCGTCTTCATTCGCTTCGACGAGCGCATCCTCAAAGCCATTGTCCTTCGCATCGAAATCAAGGATGGGCTTGCAGATGGAGATTGCTAACTCAATGTCAATGTCAATGACAATGCCCTGCATCTCGATGCTGTAGAGCGAGTGCAAAGCACATGCCACTTCAAACAGCAATTTATACCTGCAAAATGCCCCCAGATAATTTGCCTACAACAGCCGCTTGACAATGAGACAACCCGTTTGGTACTGCGCACACATGAACTCGCACTGCTCGTAGATGCTAATAACTGTCTTTGCGTCCTTGCCGGCAAAAGCTGCAAGCACTTTGAGAGCATCGTTCATGTCGGTACTCTTCCAGAGCTGCACATCTGCTGCCGAAGAACCATTCTCCATCTGCAAGAGCAACGCCAAGAACTTATTGAAGACCTCGTTGCGCCTCTCGAACAACAATTCAACGGCGATCGCTGAAGCCACCTCCCGCTCGCCAAGCTCTTCGACCATAGTTGAAAGGGAAGCCAATGCAACTGGCAATGTCGTGGCATTGTCGCACGCATCTTTCCACAGCCCAGGGATCTTCTCAAGCTTCTCATTCTTCGCCTCGAGAGACTTCGCAATCTCACCTGCCTTGGACAAAATGGTCTGACCCGTCTTGAACTTCGCCAGAGCATTGGACAAAATGCTTTGCGGCGATATCGAAGCACTCAGCAAATCTGCACGGTCCTGAGCACCCATGGACTCGGGGTAGTTCGGTGCAAAAACAATGCTGCCAAGCGCCTTGACATTATCCACCATGTCGGAGTGGAAGTCGAAACAATTGATGTCCTTGAAACCACTGACCAATGATCGTAGATTGGAAACGGCCTCAGCAATGTCAGAGGTCTGCACCAGACCCATGACCTTGTCGTAGAAATAGGTGTGCTGCAAAGATGGAATCTGATCCTTAGCGGCGTAGTCGGCAAACATTTCAGAATTGGCCATCTGCGACCAGAACTCGCCTGCAGGCCACGCTTTGTTTGTAGCTTCCGCATGGAAAAGCTCCGACATGTGCGATGGGAACGGGCTCGCACACACTGGCTCCTTCCTCAAAAATGACATCTCCTGCAAGAACACCTGCACGGTGGAGCTGTCCCCCATGCCGCTTTGGAAACTCTTCTGCAAAACTTTGCGGGCAACTTTCACTTGCTTCTCCAATATCTGCAAAGACTTCAGCTCCACCTCATCACTCTCGACTTCAATACGGTTGGCAACATCTTTGAGATACCTGCAAAAGACAACAACAGCAAAGGACCATGATGCAACACAACTTCAGAAGAGCGGCACTCATCCCAATTTCGGCGAGTGGAAGTCTTCCACTCCTGGCCGAAAAACTTCGGATTGCCTTCCTCTGTCTCCTTGAGCTGGTGCAAACCTTGCTGCAACAGCACGCTCCTGTTCAGAGAAGGCCTGCCCGCCTTCTTCTGTGACTTGTCCACATCATCTTTGTTCCGACCAAGATTCTGCTTCTCTGACTTCTGCTTGGGCTGGCGGCCCTCGCTCTTCTTGCCTTTGGTGGTCTTTCCATCATCCTTTGGGCTAGCCACACTCTTCTTGGAGCTCTTGGAAATGACTTCCTGCTCTGGCGCTATGATCGCAGCACACTTGCTGTCAAAGAACGTATCTGAGCCCTCGACTTCATCCTTGGAGCTGCCAGCCAACACGTTGCCGTCCATGTCGTTCAGTCCCAACTCGTCCTCCGCATCATCCTCACCAGCCTTGGCTTTTGCGGCTTTGGCTTTCGCCTTCGATTTTGCCAAAGCACCACGCTTTGCACCGGCCTCCTCGACGTGTCCCTTTAAGTGCTTCCAGCGCTGTTCTAAGAACGCGCCGCCAATGTCGTCGTTGGGATCGTTCAGCTTGCGACGTTTGAGCGCCTGCTCGACGATTCGCGTAATCTTCGTCCAGACCTGCTCGCCAGCCAAAAGCATCAAATCCTCCCCATTGGGGCCCGTGACCGGACGGTCTCCCCGTTGGTTGCACTGATAATCTCCATACTTCTGCACATAATCTTTGGCAGAAATGTGCTTTTGCTTCGGCATCTGCCAAATGGTCTCATGCACTTCGATCTGCTCGAGAGAGATACTCACCACCGGTGGAATAAGAAACTTCAGAATAAGAAACTCAGACTCTCAACTCAGACTTCGGAATAACCTGAATAAGAAACTCAGACTCAGAATAAGAAACTCAGACTCTCAACTCGGACATGGGTCCATATTGGAACATACAGCATTTAAACATTTAATTGAAAAACTGAAGGTCTCGCCAAACCTGCGCATTTCTTGTTCCCTGGCGGAGTGTAGGAGAAGGCCACACCAGCTTGCAAAAATCATCAAGCGACTTGCCCTCCTCTAGGAACGCTACCAAGCGCTGGATCAACCAATGCAAATATCGATTGTGACACCGGTGCAACTCTTCGTCCTTGCCGAGTTCCTTCTTATAGGCCGTGAGCGTGAACCTAAGACTGCTCGGTACAAACACACATTCCGACATTCGGTCATTCCATCTAGCAAAACTTAAAGCAATCTTCTGAAGCAAGCACAGCTCCATAAACGATGCATTCCACACTCTCAGGCAAAAATAACAGGTTCCACCCTCGGTTCCGTAGGTGCCTGCTGGTACACTCTGGCCAACGGAGTTCTTTTTCACGATTCTGTAGTAGCCCCATAAGCGGTCGGCTTGAGGATCCAGGGGGCAAGGACTCCTGTCGCTCTTGCCACAGATGCCACAGTTGCGGTTGAATGTCAGGGCCTTGCGCTTCATGACAATTGTGATGGTGACTCTGCAACGGCCTGCTGCTGTGTCTGCCAGAGTCTTCTCATCGTCCTTCTTCGTCTTGGCAAACTTTGAAAGCTTCGAACCTTCCTTTTGCTCCGGCGCACTACCGACCAAACTGTCGAAGAAATCCATTGATGCAAACAAGCTTGAAACAGCCACAGAGCAGCCGACTACTTGAGCAACAGCAAACCTGTTCAGAGTGGTGCTTTAAGAGAATGGGACCAATAAGAAGAACATCCTAAGACCGGTCTAAGAAGAAACCTTGTTGAGACATCCCGTCACATCCGAACTGCCACCATACTGAGAAGAAACCTTGCACGCCCGCACACGCCCCAGGATTTCGGGGCTCGGCTGGGGATTTCTCAGAGTAATACTTATGGCCGCACGTCTTTGGTAACCCAGCCGGGGCACTTTATGCAGCAAGCATTACTCATCAACGAAATCAACTTGATATTGTAACAAAAACGAAGAAGGAACCTGATCAGATCAGAAGTGCCACTTGATCAGAAGAGAACCTGAACAGATTGCAACGATGCGAGGACCTGGCAATGAACAGATCAGAAACAGAGAAGGATCCTTTTTTTTTCGCCACCATCAAGCTGTGATTCAAGAACCAACACAGTCCCGCATGATCAGTCTGGGAGAGAAACCGGGTCGTTCGACACATTCAGGTTGGAACCAAAACTCTCGTCCGATAACAAGTGCAGCTGTCGGCATGTGGCCACTGTTTGGCCTTAGCTCTTGCACGCACTTTCTTTCGCTGATCCTTATTCGTGATGGTGTGAATCTGCGTCTTGTCACCTTCCAAGATGGCCGCATACTGGGTGTGCTGCCTTTTGCAAAGCCAGCAGCAGAAATCAGACTCTGGCTGGGCATCAAGAAAGCAGTCAGCAGCCAAGCATTTCCTCTGACCATCCAGCTGCCCCTGAATTCTCGGATCGGACTTAATCTCCTGAGCTCCACCAAAATCTTTCGACTGGTTAATCC
>Ga0099797_101679_pt1 | contig 11125 bp, 5 predicted proteins | sample Uncmet_Sort48C_1_FD_89871 | JGI IMG/M metagenome (GOLD analysis project Ga0099797, IMG submission 89871) | Marine eukaryotic communities from CALCOFI LINE 67, Pacific Ocean - C012_Sort48C_1 | ecosystem: Environmental > Aquatic > Marine > Oceanic | place: Pacific Ocean: Monterey Bay | collected... | reverse complement strand
TTTTAGGTTTCATTGGGCTCTTTTGGCGTGTCTGCGGTGGTCTTTGGGGACCCTTGGGCTGCCTTGGGTGCCTTCGGACGGCCATTGGGGCTCCATTTGTCACCTTTGGGGGTCCATTGGGGCGCCTCTGGGGCGTCATTGGGCTCCATTTGTCGCCTTTGGGGATCCATTGGGGCGTCTCTGGGTGTCGTTGGGGGTCACTTTGGGTGTCACTTTGCGATCTTTTTTGCGTTAATTCGAATTTGTATCACACAACCCCAATTTTTACGATACCAAACGGCTTCGAACAAATCAGTCTTAAAATAGAAGAATCATGCCCCGAGCAAATGTAGTCCCTTAAAACAATTCAAGTGTGAAACAAGTACTAAAACTCCTCGCAGTCACTCCACTGGTGCCGGAGGCACGGTGGCGGATATAAATATATATATATATATATAGGGATTGAACCATGCTCACCATCTCTGCGAGGCGCTCTCCCACGACCATGTTGAAGAATGTGAGAAGGCTCAGGATGCTCTCGACGCCATCACGAAATCCGATGAGTATCTTAAGGCTTGTGCGAGCTTGCCTGATGACATTACGGACATCTCCAAAAACTCTGAGAACCCTCCTAAATGCATTGGGAAGGTTGCGAAGGCACTTGACATGATTGCTAAACAGCCTGGTATGTCTGATGGCACACAGAAATCATTCCAAGATGTGCTCAACTATTTGGCCTTGGTTGGGAAACCCGATGATGCAATGAAGGATCCACAGGCGCCCACCTCTGAGGCCGCCCCGTCGTCGCCGCAGCCAGCCGCCACTACCAGAGTGCCCGGCACCCCTATTTCTCATTTGGTGCACAATATCCCCAAGCCTGTGCAGGAGTCTGGCACCGGTGGCCCTGAGGCTGTGGCTACTCATGATGCATATGCAAATGATGCCCTTGCTGATGAGCTTGAGCAAATGGCCCAAGAGATCGAGAATGAGAAAATGGATGACACAGCTGTCGATTATTCGGTCCCTGCCACACAGCTGCCTGCAGCCATGGAGCCCACACAGGCTAAGACCACATCTATCGTGAAGCGCACAAAGATCGTGGGGAAGCAACCGATGCCTCAAAACTTTGCTCAACACCCCGCAGAGATTCACATTGAGAGCTCTGAGGCCGAGGAGATCCCTCAATTTAATGCCGATGTTGCTAGGAATCTTGAGCTTGCAGCCAAACACACTAAGGATGCCAGCTCTGCTATTTTGCCCGTTGTCGGTGGGAATACCCATCTCAGTATCTCCGATTCGGACTCATCTTGCACATCAGTCGAGAGTGCTGGCGAACCTGCTCAGGTTACTGGCGATGCAAGTGTGCCTCAGGCCGTGGGCCCTTCATATATTGTCCCTGCGGGCACACCCATTGACAACAATACACATGTGAGGGTTGCGTTTCCTTCTAGTGCCCCGATCGCGGCCAAGAAACGCAAGAGAAACAAGAATAAAGGTGCCAATAAGAGGTGAAATGTTGGGTCTCTCACCTCTGATTCACTTCCTTGCTCTAGTGCCCTTGATGAGGTGAGTATAGGCCCCATTTTTGAAAAGTCTTGTAATGATGATTGCAAGCTGTTTGATTCTCCCGGTCAATGCCCACCGGACCTGCTTGTCGCACCGGCTGCTTACCCTTGCAGTGGTGCTGGTTTTGTTTCCACCCGAGGCATTTCGGGTGTCGAGTGTGATTTTTCTGTTACCAAGGGTGATCGCGATGTGTGTTTTAAGGCTGGTAGTCACTTTCGGGAGAGGGGCTCTCTTCCCTGTGGCCGTTCGAATATGTATTACAATTTTCACTATCATCATTCATTTCGTAAATCTAAAATATACAAACAAAACTACTCCTTCAAACCGTGTATATCATATCACTGTAAGCATGTTCAGGTGGATATGGGCATGTGTCCTGAGAATGCCAATGTCATCGCCCTGGCCCTGATTCGGGCACCCGATGTGGACCGGTTGCCTGTGGACCGGTTGCCTGTGGACCGGTTGCCTGTGGACCGGTTGCCTGTGGACCGGTTGCCTGTGGACCGGTTGACTGTCGCTGTGGACCGGTTGCCTGTTGCGGTGCCTGTTTTTGCAAGAATGCGCCCTATTCGTATCTCGCTGTTTGAACAGTTCTGCGACTGGTGCCATTATTGCCAATCATATGGTTGTAACACTAATAATACACAATACAATTATCATAAATACTGCAATCTCCACAATCATATACTTATTGATGACATCGAAGATGAGGCCTACCCGCTTGACAGGATAGTGGAGCCCCATCCCACTCGTATTGAATTTGAGAAAGGCTTCCTTAGCCTCGCTCATGACTATGCCGAGTTTGGTAGCGAGCTGGTGTCAGCTCTCCTCTTTTCGCCAATTGCAGTGTCCAACCCACTCCCGATGGGAATGCCGCTTAAAGCGGTCACGAATTGTATGATAAATAATAGTAAACTCCATCTAAATCCTAATGGTTATACCTGTGTCAATAACTCACTCAAACATATCTACATCTACCTGGATGGTGGATACAAATCTGATGGTCCCGATGGGATGCACGTGTCTACATGGGGTGTTGCATGCATCGCTGAGGATGCGACTGGTGACCAGAATGTTGTAGGCTCTGTGGGGGGTCGTTTCACTCTTGACCCCGACAGCCCGCTTTTCCTTGGTCAGAAAAAGCAAGGCTCATACACATCAGAATTATATGCACATGTTATGGCGCGTATATATATACTACAGCACTTATCTAAAATTATCCCGTGCAACAAAATACCTGTTCACATTATGTACGACAATTGTGCAGCTGCTATTACGGCTGAAAATCAGCTGTACAGCGACGCGGAACCGCTGCTGAGTGCGGTTTGCCATCTGCTCCATAGATTGTGTGCCAGAGCTCTCCCTTCGCTGGCCTCGGCTCATGTGTACTCACATGAGATGCACCCATGGAATGAGCTAGCAGACTCAATATGCAACCATTATTATATACACAACAATAATATTTATAGTATCCCTTGGGCCCCCATCACAGAATATAAGGTTCGATGCATCGATCTGTGCATGACACTTGAGGATGACTCGGTATCGAAACAGCTCATACCTAGTGGTCCGTATGATGGTACTATCCTCAGTGCTCTCGTCCCCGCGCAAATCGCGGCGAAGCTTGACAACCCGCCTTTGCAGAATAGTGCACAGGAAATACATAATAGTATGCTTCGTACATATTCATCCTATAATGTAAAAATTGTACAATATAATGTGTGCACGATTAAGACGGGTATTTCTAGGAAAGAATTGGCCTCGAAAGCCTCCTCTTGTAAAGTCGGGATCCTTTGTATACAGGAGGCTAGAGGTAAGCTAGAAGGGGTGCGCCGTTACGGGCATTTCCTCGTTGCTGCCTCTGCCTCCACTGTGGATGGAGACTACGGATGTGAGATATGGATCAACACACGGGTGCCGTTTCTCCAGTGCTCATATGGCGACGAGCGCCCCCCGACAAAGCACTATGTGACATATGATGACATTACTTGCATTGTTGTGGAGCCCAGGCTCTTGTGTGCCCGTGTACATATGCAGGGTTGTAGTTTTGTTATTATGTGTGCCCATGCCCCTCATAAAAATGGCAAGGCTCGTGACCAATGGTGGGAACACTTCGTTTGCACATATAACACTTTACATAATAAATATGCTAATGTTTTGGTTTGCATTGATGCCAATGTGTCCTTCTGTGGTGCCAGTGGCACCTCAATGGCTGTTGGGCCCGTTGGTAAAGCCAAGGCCCGATCAGCACATGCTCCAGCTGTACTTGCGAGGATTGATAACATGAATGGTTTCTCACTTGCTAGCTCACATGAACACAGTTGTAGTAATAGTTTTATATGCAACCCGTACACATTTTGTCATAAAAGTTCCAAACTAATGAAAACACTAGATTATATAGGATGTGCTGGTGCCATACGGGTGGTACCGGAATCGATTGATCAGCTGCTTGAGATATGCATTGCAGACAAATCCCTTGACCATATACCTATGTGCGGCTTGTTCACTCTGCCCACCAGCACACATGCGCCACCGTTCCGGCGTAGAGTCCTGCAATATGACAAGGGCAAAATAGGTGATGCTAAGTGTGATGCCAAATTCATCGAAATTATTCGTAACATAAAAGTCCCTATGTATCTTATCGAAAATACCTCGCATTGCCATATTCTTGATATGGAGGTTCGGTGTGCGGCGGCCGAAGCATATCCAGTGGCCAATAAAGTTAAGAAGCCACGCCGGCAGGATGTGTCCTCGGCAACATTTAAGCTAATCCAGGTTCACATTCATCATGTCAAGCAGTTTTATAAATCAATTCGTAGGCTTCATAACAACCATGTGTATCAAGTGTTCCATGCCTGGCGGGCCTACCGGTACAAGCTTCCCCCCCCCCCTTAAGCCTAGTTTTATCAGAGGGCTCTGCCCCTCGTGGCTTATGCATCGGTTCGCATATCATCGTAATTATATGAAGCTTGCTTCGCATGCCATGCGAGCCTCCATTCAAGAGGACTTTGATAGGTATTTGCAGATATGTATTGTGAATGCTGAGGAAGCCCTTGCCTCGGGTGGGCCTGGAGAGTTGTTCAAGTTTATCTCCAAGATTTTGCCCAGTAAATACTCCAAGGGTAGTAAGGCTACTCGTATACATAATGCGGCTGGTTACCCTGCCAGTACAGTTGCCGAAGAGAAGGCAATATTTATGGAACACTTTGAGAGGTTGCTGCATGGTATCCGTACATCCTTTGCACATTTAGTTGAAATTGACACTAATATGTATACACAACCTCTCCCTGTTATTCCCAAGGGCGTTGATATATATGATATACCCACCGTCAGTGAATTTGCCGATCAGTTTGCTCGTAGGAACCCTAATAAGGCTTTTGGGGAGGGTTGCATATGTGGCAAACTCCTTAAACATTTTTCCTATCTTTTGGCTACCCTTTATTACCCTTTACTTTTTAAAATGCATGCGCGTGCCATGCCCCCCCTCCAGTGGAAGGGGGGCATGATCACGGAGCTGTTTAAAAAGGGTTCTCCTGCCATTATTAATAATTATAGGGATATCCTATTGGCCGACGATAGTGGCAAATCCGCTGCAAAACTAATTCGTACGCGTCTTATGCCCCAAATTACGGCCTTTGTTCATTGCACACAATATGGGTCCGGGTTTAATGGGGGCGAGACGGCCTTCGGCCATCTTCATGTCAGGATGTTCTTGGACGCCAGTAAATCGGTGGGTATTTCATCGTCTATATTGTTTGTTGATGTGGTCGCAGCCTTCGCCTGCCTCCTCCGCCGCATTGTATTCCATATTGATGGCGGCGATGAGAGATGGCTCCAGCAGCTCAGGGACACTGGATACCCTGATGACGAAATTAAATCTATATATGAATACATATGTAATCTGCCTTGGCTCTCGGATAATAATCATGCTACTCTATCTCTTGCCCTCTCTCAGCAATATTATACTAACACATGGTTTGCGATGGAAGCTGTCAGTGGTATTGTGAGTACCTCAAGGGGTTCCGCTGCAGGGACTCCACTTGCGGATGTAATATATGGTATGGCTATGGCCAGAGTTGTTGCACTCCTACAAGACTCGCTGTCGAGAGAAGGGGTCCAGTCCAACATACATATTGGCACCGAGATGGTGCACTTCCCCATGGCATCGTTCCATGATGATTTAATGGTACCTGTTGTTTCGGAGGCCCATTGTCTTACATCTAAGGTCACGGCCGCGGCCGCCACATGTATTTATGTTTTTAATATGTTTGGCCTTCAACTTAATTTTAATACCAACAAATCGGAAGCCATCGCCGCTTTTCGGGGTCCCGGGGCCTCTAAGGCCGCTAAGAATCTAGCATCCAATAATTTTACCACGTACAATAAGCTTCTTAATGGCGAATCATGTGCTCTCCGATTTGTCCAAAGTTATAAACACTTGGGTACCAGTACATCAATATCATGTGACATGTCTGAGGAGGTGGTTCTCCGGACTTGTATTATGAATGGTGACAATAAGAAATTATGTAAAAAGGTGTTCCGTAATAAATCTATTTCCAATAATCAATGCCTTACGGCGGCTAAAACATATCTCTTTTCCAAAGGCTGCTTTCAGTGCGGTACCTGGCCTAATCTTAATAAAATTGTGTTCTCCAAGTTCCATAACGCTGTTATGAATGTATACAGGTCTGCACTCAAAGCTAAACCCTTTTGTGCTGTGGGGAATATCTCGGATGAGGACCTTATTTTTAAACACTCCCTTGTCGCCCCATCTAATATCCTAAAAATGAGCCGCCTTCTGGTTTTTGTTCGAATTATTTTGAAAAAAGTCACCGGTCTTATAAATTTAATCATAGCTACATCCAGTCTCTCCTCAGGGTGGGCCTATAACATTGCACAGGACTGGAAGTGGTTAGCCCTCTTTGACCAGTTTCAGTGGGCTGCGCAGTTGGACATGGCACAAATTATTGCTCACATAGCGGAATGTCCCCATGAGTGCATGAGAGAGATCCGTAAGTTCTTTGCTACCCCCTTTAATAATATACCCACGTCAAAAGGATCCTGCAAGGCTGGCTGCTCATTGCCTGGGAGGTTCTCGTGCCCCATTTGTGGTCTTGTGTTCCCTACATACCAGCAACTACAATTACATATGAAAACAATACATAAAATTTGTAATCCTATAGCTATGTATGTGGCAGACACCATCTGCCCTATCTGCCTCGTACAATTCCACACCAGGGAATGTATACTTAACCATCTACGATATAGGTCCCATGCATGCCGGGTTGCACTCCTTCTGCGGGAACCCGTCTTGACCATTGCCGAAGCGGAGGAACTTGCAGCCTCACTTAAGTCGCATAATCGGTCATTGCATGCTAATGCGAGGCGACGACATTTCAAGACCACCCCGTCTTTCAGGGTCCCGGGTCCACTCCCATTAGTATATTATCTACGATATGGTACTATTTGGCATCCCAATGTTACACGTAACCGTGTCAATGTTTCGAATAAATATAGTCATACTAGGAAGCACATTAGGAATGATAAGCATGGAAACTGGGTATATGAAACATATTTTGGTGACGAATCTGATACCTCCCTTGCTGCACCAGGTGCCGTGTTTCAGAAATCATTTACTCCCTGGTTGCCGCAGCAGCCGGTGCTGCGCAGACGGCTTCGTGGCAAGCAACCGGCACCTTGCACAGATGAGCATCCTAGTGGTCACAATACTACTACTACCAATATAAGCGGCAATCAACAACATAATTGCACCATAAACAATACCTCTCGGTTGACAGATATGTATACGATACACTCATACAAAAGAATCCATGGCAAGACCTGTCAAATGTGTACAATTGATCCCCTCGATTGTAATGTGCCTGTCCTTGGGACAACCCCAGTCTCTGACCCGTGCGAGTCTTCTGCCCCTTCCTATGGGAACCAGCTTAAATTGGCTGGAATCTTAACTGAGTTTTTGGATATGCATATCCGCAATACTATGTATCACAAGAATAAGTACAATCAATACAACAAGTTTGAGCATGATAGTCTAGAATTGCAAAGTTATGAATTCGGAAGTTGCGGAGCTACTTCCTCATGTGGTGGCACAGCTGCCTTTGTTGATCCTCGCACTAGTCTCCCTTTGCATGCTGTCTCCAACGAAGGTTCTGATGAGTTTCATCCGAACAATAATCAAATACCAAACAATAATTCACACAATTGTCACTTTAATCATTTACCACGTCACCCTCCGTATGGAACTCATTCTGATCACATACCTGGCAGTCATAGGGCACATGTTTCCGGTGGTGTTTACTTGCGTTCTTGTCTTTCTGCTATAGGGGTCGCCCACTCATGTAATGACGACAATGGTAATAATCATAATTCCACAACTTCTGTACATACATTGGGACTACCCCTATCCCCATTAAGTGAGCCAGCCTATCCGGTTCCGGTGGACTGTGAACTTGATGAAATCCCTCTGATATCGAACGATTGTGTGTCCAGCCACCTTCACTGCCAGGGTTCTGATTTTTCTCTCCCAATTAACTGCACGCCTGACGCTCGCATCGCACAAGACAGACGTTGTTCTAACTTGGTCAAACAGAAACAGAAACAGAACAGAATATATATATATATATATATATTTATATAACGGTGCACTTCACAAAAAAATAGGGGGCCATACAGGGCCAGGCGCCACAATAATATAGGGGGGGGTCCACACCCCTAAATTCTTGCGAGGTGAATGCAATCATGTTGAAAAATGCCTTAAACAAGGATCGCAAAGGGGGCGGCGGCTGTATGCCACCCTAAATATTGTGAAGTGCACTGTTATGTATATGTCAATGCTATGCCTTTGGGTATTTGTTAGAGATGTTCATGCTGGGCCCTTAATTAGATTGGGTGGCTGGGTTGGTATAGTTCCGTACGCATTTTGGCGACCGTAGCCATCATTGGCTCCCAAATCCCCATAGCAATGGGAAACCAGGCTCCTCTGTCTGTGCCGATCATGCCTTGACACCTGTCAGCTTCGACTCTGACACGAAGCAGGCAATCTACTCGCTATTTTTGTTCCCCCACGAGAACTTGGAGGAATCCGATGAGGGGCTCGAGTACGGGAAGACCAGGCTTGCTGCTGCCGCGTCAGAACTGGCCGCGGCCTTTGAACAGCTCCTCACCAGGATGGAAGGAGCCAAGGCATCCATGGCCGCCCTCGCAGCCTTGGTCGGATTTGACCCTGCCGCCAGTCTGGGTAAGAGACAGAGCGCCTTCGCCAATGCCGCTGAGTACGCCAGCAGAGAAGAGAGGCCGGAGTATGACAAGGGCGCGGGGATCGGACTCGGGCGAACCCTCGCCTCAGACGAGTGGGAGCATCCACCACTCCCAATCACAATCGGTGAGTGTGAGTCCATCGCGACGGACGCCCTGCCCGGATGGGCAGTTCAGCCGGCCACCCTCCTCATCCAGGGACCCCTTCCTGGAGAGCCCACCGGAGTGGGCACACTGCCGTCCATCCCAAGCGGCAACTTTGGGGTGCCGCTCCTATCGACGCTGATGAGCAAGGTCAAGTGCAACCAAGATCAGTTAGTTAAAACCAGAAGAAATAATTTGGAATAATTTGAAACCAAACAAATTCGAGTGACATCAAGTGAAATCACGTAGAACCCCATCCCTGCACACCAACCTGCTATCCAACTCTAGTTGGCGTTATCGGTATGTATTGTGGCGACATGGATCTGTATTGTGATGACACCGTTGGCATGTTTTTGCGATGGTTAACACCTACGGTGCGCATAAACATCAAGATCTCGGACGTATGTACTTGTGTGCGCTCTAAAGGCAAGGTGAGAGAGAGGGAGAGAGGGATATAGAGAAAAATCGTTAATGTGTTGTGTTAATTTCGTAGTTGGGTTGTAAGTATTTCTTAAAGATTTGGGAATGATGTCATACTAGGTTTGAAATTGCCTCTTCGCCTCACAATTCGTAGGACGTTTTTCACGGGAGGCTTAATAGGCCCGAGATCTGTCTTCAAGCTCTTGTGGGTTCTAGTCGTTTCTTCGAGTTCTCTTCACGAGCTTGACCTCATGTTCTTCACGTTCTTCACACAATTGAGACATGATTTAGGCACGTAATTTCGAAACGCATGCCATGAATACCACCAAATTACCAGAAACCAAAAAATGTTTTAAGACATGGGTTTGGGGTCTGAGGTTCGGGGGTGCGGAATCTAAGAAAATTGAAAATACGTTTAAATTCACACCCACGAATATAAAATTAAAATATAAGCCTCACTTGACATAGGGCACTCCGGAGAGCTTGCCACCATAGTAAGCGGAAAAAGGAGCAAGGACGATGCTCAGACAGGCGCTGATGATCTGCATGACCACATAGCTGAGAAACATCGACTTCGCATCCTTCACCATTTGCTGACCTCAGACATGGTCATGCAAGCACTTGACACTCTACACACAACACTACTGTAACATGTAAACCGTAGGGACTAATGAATATTGTTAGGTTTTCGATCTTATTTTCCGGTCCCCATGCCCAGCACCCTTACGATCAAGTCCGGCCCGCAATTGCATCGAATTTGCCGCAAGAGTTGCGCAAAATTGTCGAATGAGAGATTTGATGACACCCGGGACAGTCTTGACCCGATCCAATTCGGTATTTGTGTCGGGGACCGCTCCGGAGAGCTGTGGGTGCTGGCCGATTTCCCATGTTTTAGATGATTAAGCAGATTTATTGTATTTTATTGTATTTCTGCTTTCACATTTTCCGAAAGAGAATTATATTGAATTTCTGGCGGTATTTATAATGCCTACCGTATAGTCTCGTATATTCAATGGCTACTCTGTGAGTAGCTCGTGGCAGCAGTGCATCCGCCATCTGAGTGAACCCAGCATGACCACATAGCTGAGAAAACATGTAGTACCCATGGAAAATCGACAATATGTGTAAAACCGATGTAACCGATATGCCGAATAATTGTGGCATACATGTGTTTCAACTTAGTAGAACATCGGTTGTAGATGTTACATGTATTTGCAAAATGGACTACATGATGCTTACATTTTGTTAGATGTTGAATTATTGAGATGATAGGTCCATTTTGAGGTGGCATGACATTACCTATTTATTCCCCGTGCTACGAACCTCCCCAAGTCATTACACCGAGACAGCTCCCTGTAGGAAAAGGCGCCGGGCTGCCAAGGTTGGTACATGGTTTGGTTTGGCTGGCTCCAATGAGCACGGTGCAATGCGTTTTTTTTTGTTGCGGTCTTCCCCGGCATGAAGAGGCGCTATGTGCACTGCTGACAGTCTGCTACGTGACGGCGAGGTAAAACAAGGAGAAACAGAAACGGTAACGCATACGGCCACGGGGCTCTCCTGCAAAGGGTGGCCCCATGTCCCGGCACACTAAGGTTGCAATGAAGCACGTCTGTATGCGCAACCTCTTCCCACGAAGCGCCCGTAGGCAATTAGTACGGATGAAACGGATGCAATTGGTTCGTGCAACGGATGCAACCTAGTACACAAGCGCTTGCAGCATGAATGTCGCTGGAAAATCTTA
>Ga0099797_101678_pt1 | contig 11135 bp, 8 predicted proteins | sample Uncmet_Sort48C_1_FD_89871 | JGI IMG/M metagenome (GOLD analysis project Ga0099797, IMG submission 89871) | Marine eukaryotic communities from CALCOFI LINE 67, Pacific Ocean - C012_Sort48C_1 | ecosystem: Environmental > Aquatic > Marine > Oceanic | place: Pacific Ocean: Monterey Bay | collected... | reverse complement strand
TGCCGCGGCCATTTCCACAGCCTTCATTAGAAGTTCATTTTCCTGATACACCCGATCGCAATTCAGCAGGGCTTTTATACGGTATAACATTTGCTCTTCGTTACCAGGTCTTATGTTAGAACATCTCTCGTGAAATGTGGAGACGCTGATCATCAGGGCAGTTTGTCCAATAAAGCTAGGGTCATTATCAATAGGCGCAGATAAAAGATTTGGGTCCACTCTCGGACAGTCAACTAACGCCTGAAAGCCAATATCCGACTCATAATGGGCATTAGCGCCAAGGAGCATCAAAGGGGTGTAGAGGTACTTAGGTTTAGTCTTGTTAAAAAGACTTTTACTCTCTAAATATGGTATGAAAATATTACAATCGACTCGTTCACATTGTAATAGGATACGAATAATTTCTTCATATTGACTGCTCGAATTATTGTCCAAGGCTTCAAGTAGCAGCGTAGCGCTAGTGTCTGGATTAACGAAGTTCAAATCGGCCCGTGGATCTTCAATGAGAATTCTGAAAAGCTCACAGTCTCCACCCCCGTGACATCTTATTGCCTCTTCTAGTAGGGTAACAGTATCGCCAATATTATCAATGTTGGTAAAAGCCAGTCTTTCTTCACGTAGTATCCTCTTTAAAAGCTCGCAGTTTCCATAGCTTGTCGCAGTACATGCTTGAAGAATAGTATAGCCAAAAGACCATAGTTGTTCTTCGTAGATTACTTCGCTCAAGTCGACCCGCTCATCAGATAGAACACAGTCTAAATAGAAATCCTCATCAGTAGTATAATCCTGCCCCTGATTGGCGCAATCCTTATAAGGAGGGCAAATTTTAAGGTAGAATGCCAAATTGAGAGCACTACGACCTGATTTACTCTCAACTCTTTTACTTGGATCATCTACCAAAGACAGCGCTTTTTTAAACTCTTCGGGAGTCAAATCCAATCGCGTATTTTGCTCTGCTTTATCCGCCTCTTCATCTCGACCATAACGGGAATTCCAATCTGTGATGCGATCGCTTCTTCCAAACCTCTCTCGAAAGAGAGGCATAGCCTCCGGACAGTCATCGCTTTGGATCAGATCCTTCACGGTCTGACATTCCGGATACCGTGAGTATAGGACATCAAGGCTTGGGTAACCTAGTCTAGCGATTTTCTGGTCCTTTTTCATTTCCAAGAAATCAACAATTAAGCGGGGGTCTACTTGTATCATGATGGAAATACTATCCTCAGTGATGATTGAATTGTCGTCTTCAGCATTGTTAAGCGAATCGGAGGCTAAAGTTATCCATGTTGGGTGTAGATGATGGGCTTCACGAAGATATTCCTTGACAGCGGCGACAGTCCTACTTTGTTCGGGGAGAGCACAAGACGCTATTTCTTCACCAGCAAGATTACAGATTGAGAGAGGTGTTTCAGCCATGATTTTGGCAATTGAATTTATTCACTTAGTATAGATTAGGTTTGTTAAAAGATGTTGGACTCAAGCAGACTGGTAGTAATTTATTCAATAAAGAAATTAGAAAGACTTGGGGCTATAATTCAATGACATGCTGCTGGAATGCACGAAGTCAGAATTTGAATTTCAATTTACTGGTGAATTAACTTCGATTCTCATTAGGATTTTCTAGATTTTTTATATTTTGATTTTCTTTACGAATTTCGACTCTCGATTCTGATTCTTGAACATTCAAATCTCAACAAATTGAGGCATCAAACCACAACAGACAGCTTCTTTTTCAAATCTAGACTTCACACCTGAAAATTATAGTTCTCACATAGTACATGATACACATAGTTTCGTTCTTTACTTTTCCCCCATTTCTTTTGGCGTTTTACACACCAATTCAAGTGCATGTAAACCATCTGCAAATTCTTCTTTCAACAATCCCATTACCTTCTGTTGTCTTTTCACACGACTCACGCCCTCGAATTGGTCCGAAATTATTCTCACCATAAAATGCGTTTCTTTCGTTTTTGAATCCCTCACACCGGCGTGCCCACGATGTTGATGCGAATTATCCTCGATTTCCAGCGTGTGGGCCGCGTCAGGAAACTCCTTTACCATCTTGGTCTCGATGGAACGACCCATCGGACCATGAATATTGCGCACTGGATTGCTTGCCACAGGACTGAAAGCGGGTAGAGATGTAGACATGAAATGATAATCCCTTATTTGATGATTTTAATTGCTATAATTACTATAATTTCTATTCCTCTGAAGACGATTGAATATCTCTTCTTATTTCTTTAGAAATACGTTCGCTGGACTGAGTGACCACTTGTTCGCGACTTCTCCTGGCGCAATGTACGTTGGTTCTGCTTGAGTTGGGTGTCTGGATAGAGACGGATTGTTTGTTCTCGAACCTGTTAAATAGTCGTGAAGCGGTTGAATGGAACGCTGGGATGAGGCTTGCTTTGTATTCGTTTTTTTCAGCGCAGAGGACGAGAAATGACGCACAGAAGATTGAAAGAAATGAAACATTCAATAAGTTGAATTATAGTAGATTTTATTTGATAAGAAATTAGAATAAATAATTATGTTTTGTCAATGAAATTCTAAACAGGATAGTAGCTATCGGTTCAATAGTGGTGTAGGAATAGATTACAAGTTACAACTGTTCTGGCGATGAAGGTTAATAGAAACAGCAGCGAGTCAAAAAAAGATCACTAGAAAGATTTCAATTGCATTTTGAGAAGATTATAAGAAAATTTTGATTACAATTAGTTCTGGAACTTAAGAATTTAATGAAATTTGATTTCTCATTTATCTATCATCATTTGGTAAACGTATTATACAAATTTACTCAGTATGGGGAACTGCTACGCACCACTACAAAGTCAAATATTTTTTTTTGAGTTTTCCAACATAAAATTATCCGAGTATTCCAATTGGTATGTGCAAAAAAACAAATCGAGCTCCTAATAAACCTATATTCCCAATAGAGAATCTGTTATCACAAATATCATTTCTATTAATTCTAGGCCTAGAGGCTATATTCCATAATAAAAAGTCAAAGTAAACTCTATCATATAACCTATGAGTAGTATTACTATATAATAGGACACAACGGTATACTGCTGTTACTTAAAAAACAAGGTATAATTGATTTTCTTTTCGAGATCCGAACCAAGTTGATCTAGCGAATTGCATATTTAATCAAAAAATAAACTGAAGAGAAGAAATTTTTGTCGCGGAAAATATGATTAATATTATGCGGCCCATTTAATACTGCAATACCGATACTGACATTTTATCAAATCTATAAATTCAGAATCAGGTCTCACAGCTATTCTATGCCAAGTTCAACCTCACGGCTTCTTTATACCCATCATCGCTTCGATCCTCACTGCTTCTTTGTATCCATCATCGCTTCAACAAAATCATCCCGAGTAAGTTCCGATTTTCCCCTAGCAACCTCGTCAAACATTTTCCTCAATGTTGCTTCGTCATTCTCCGGAAACAGCATGATTAAATCGTCCCAAGAAAGAGTTCCGCCCCCATTTGCATCCAAAATACCGAAGACAGCCTTCCAATGCTGCGGTTTGTACAGCGGATTGCCCTTATTTGGGTTTTCGGGATCGTCTTTAGTCAGCATACAGGCTGCGAGGAATTCAGTGAAATTTAAATCCCCTGAATCGTTCATATCCACAGCTGACCAGATGGTGTCCTTGAAGGTGTCGGAATTAACGAGATCTTTGATACTCTGTCTTTGTGCTGGGTCTTCGAAATTCTCCCTGGATTTCGACTCTCTTTTAACCGCTTCTACGAACTCATCCATGGTGAGACTGCCGCCACCATCCAAGTCCATTAATCTGAAAGTCAAACTAATTCTGTTTACCTCTTCCATGTTGCTTGACGTCCCTATCATATGTGCCAGAACTATCAGTGCGGTTCGTTTCAACAGTGGTAACTCGCTGAATTCCCTCATCCGTTCCAATACGTCACTCATTTTCAGGATGTTGGTCCCATTTTGTTTAACCGATTCAGATCGACTAAACTTCAATTCTCCCTTCTCGCTTTTCTGTTTGTTCACGCCCCAGCCGGCCTCATTCGCATAGGTTTTCATCACAAAAGGGTGCGCCAAGGCCTCCTGCGCCCTGATTCTGACGTTTGGGTCTCTTGAAAGCATCTTATTCAGGATATCCACGGCGTCCTTGGATAGACTTATGTCGTTTCTCTTGTTTAATTTGTTCAGTTTTTTCTTCAAATACGAGGGATTTAGGATCTGCTTGATGGCGAGGTCGTCGGCACCGGAGAGATTGAAGAGAGGCTCACCAGTTAGCATTATGTAGAGAACGATACCGAGAGACCAGATGTCACAGGTACGGTTGTAGTGCTGTGGGAAGGAAATTGAATTTCGATTTTGGAAGAAAGTAATATTAGTCAAATGAAAACCATTAAGTATTAAGGCAATGACGAAATACCAGGTCCATACTGTAACTAGCTACTACAAATTTTTTGAAATTATACTTCTCCTTTCAGCATTTCTGGTGCCATATACGCCACCGTTCCTCTCATTCCCTCCATATCATCTACGTTCGTGCCCCGGTTCGCTAATCCCAAATCTATCATCTTCAATGGTGCCCCCGGTGCCTTATCCAAAAACATAAAATTCTCCGGTTTCACATCTCGGTGCACAATATTTGCCGAATGACAGCAGAAAATGGCCTTCAACATGTGTCGCAAAATGACACCGGATTCGTACTCGTTAAATCGCTTCTTTTTGGGGTCTTGGAGGGTTTCGAGGATACGGTCGAAAAGATCTGGGCCCTCTAGCAATTCCAGGATAAGATAGATATCGGTTTTATCCTCGAAATACTCGAAGAGACGACAAATATGGGGGTGATCTAACTCCATCATGGACTTAACTTCGTTCTCGAGCATGCCCCAATCGTCTTTTAGAGTGGCTTTGGGGATCCGTTTCGCTGCTCGTTTCAGACCGGTTAGCTTGTGGGTGACCAGGAATACGCTGCCAAAACCACCCTCCCCGAGCTGGGATTTCGGATCCCACGAGTAGATTTCTTCCATGGGCGCGGATGATTTACGAATTACATCCGATCTATCAATAATAGTGGTGTTTTGTCCCGAATTTTTTCGACCGTCTGAATTCTTTTTCTTGTGGTTTAGGACGCCACCACCGCCCTTGTGAATGTCCTTATGAAGATCGTCGTCACCGAGAGTTAGCGCTGGAGCACTGCCCTGACAGAGAACCGGAATATTTTCGAATTTGAAATTCAACCGAAGAGAGCGGTAGGGAGTGGATGACCAGGTGGGTAGACCAGACTTATTAACTGTAGCCTGACCCTCGGAAGCTGATTCGGCGCAGTTTGTGCTATTAACAAAATACCCATCTTCATGCTCTTTCAGAGAAGAAGATGAGGAAGAACTACAGTTGAGATCAGTTTTGCTGGTGCACAACGCTGATGAAAGAGGTCGTGTAAACATGATGTAGGTAAGTTAAAGTTAATAATCCCTAAAAAATTAAAGATTCTGCCTCGAAAAAAAAGGTCTACAACTTGCAAGTTTTTAATGGATTAAATCGTTCTATTTTGAAATATCACGGTCGACTTACAAATAAAACTGACCATTACGATTCACTTCGAAACTCCAATAATGCTCATTAAAAGACAACGCTCATATAATTTCGTTAGTAACAGGTTACATGAGTAAACCATTGTTAGGAAGCTAAGTTAAGCTTGAGCAACGCTTGCTTTAAAGTTCAAATAATTTCTGAGCTCATTAACAGTCATACTATGATCACTTTACTACAGACTACATACTGTTTAGAGATTAAGCTTCGTACAGTTACAGTAACTGCCAGTGCAACAGACTGTAACAGGCAACAAACTACTAGTACTACTGGAATTGCATTTTACATTGGAATATTGTGGTCCCACTGTCACTACAAGGAGAAAATTTTGATTGCTTTTCCCTTCTTGCGACACGCGGGACATTTCCCAGCACACTCCGCTACACAATCGCCACATACCAACAGGTGGCCACACGAACAGAAAACGTGATCACGGGGCTTATTCAAACATAGGATACACATATTGGTGTCATCTTCTGGTAGCTTTGGGATGGTTCCCTGTAAGACTTTTTCATCCACCTGCATTTGTTTTTGGAGTATTTTATACTCCCTGAGCTGCTCCTTCATTTGCATTGCGCAGCTATCCAGCTTGCTGAAGATATTTCTCCAGGACCCAGAGTCGCCTCGTTCTTCGACACCAGGAGACAAGAAAAAAATTCGTTCTAGCTCAATGCTGGCAGGAGACTTGGATTTCTCGGGAAACAATCGACTGTAGCCGGGCCCGGCGGATTCATCAAAAGCGGGCAAGGACATGTACGGGTTTTCACCCTCACGAATAATGGCACAATCACATCCAAAAACAAGTGATATCATCATCCACTCCTCTAAGGGAAGGCATTTATAATTGGTTGGGGGATTAGAAATGCCCCGCTCTTTCACTAGCGAGTCGTAAAGTTCCGAGTTGGTCACAGCCCCCGGCCACACGTGCGATGCGAAGCCTTCTTCATCGAGAGCCAAGGCAGAAGATGAGTTTCGCCAGCGGTCCATTTTCTCAAACCACGCTGATGAAATGAAGTAATAAAACTTTCCCACGCTCCGAGACCTTGAATCAAATGGATTATCATTTGGTGACTCCTTGAATTCAATTTTGCCCCAGTGTTCCCGAAAAATAAGCCGCATTTTAAAGTGTGTAGCCACCATTTCCTTCTTTTTTTTCTTCAGAAGAGCCTCCGCTGCGTCCATTCGTCGTTGTAGATCAACCATTGCCTCAGTCTTCTTCTTCGATTTGGCTATCTCCTCCTCCAGATCTGATTTGGTGTAAGGCTTTACTCGCGAAGACGATGAGCTAGCAGAACTTGCTATCACCGGCATGATATTTAATTTTTTACTATGACTTATCTAAGTTTACAGCTTTACAAAGAGCAGCCTCAGTACAGAAATAATTATACGATAATAAGCAAATTATTATCTTAAAATTACACAATTAATAATGACTGCGATGCAAAACTTTTCCTCTGACGAAAATCAGATAACAAAATTTCGGGACTTGATGTTTGAGAAATGACGTAGATGCTGTGTAGCTAATCCAGTAACAGTATGACTATTGACAACACTTCGTCACGGGGTACACCAGTGTCATTCTTTTCACAGATTTAGCTACATTATCTTCATATTTTTGTACAAAATTGATAGACCAAAAAGTCTAAAATCCTTCCTTAGTCTGTCACAGTTTACTTTGAGTCTTATACGGGTTACAATTAGTCTCAGATGACCAAGTAAACTACACAAAAATTTAAAAGCATAATTGGCATTCAATGACTGTCTGAGGTCTACTACCTGATACTTTCTTCTTCAAATAATAATTCAGACTCATACGCAAAATGCGCAGCAGCTTGCTAAACACGATTTCAACAATATTTTCAAAAGTAGCCAGTAGGCTACAATGTAACAGCTACAAAAATGTCATTACAATATCAAATTAATACTGGAGTAAAAGTACTCTGTATAGACTAGCTTCAATCGTCATCAAAAGACGGAAAATATCCCGCGTTCCTTAAAAACACCTCGATCATCAAAGTTGTTTCCGCCACATTGCACAGAAATGGGTATGCTCCCCCGAATTTTATATAACAGACTTTGCTTCCTCGATATCTTTGTCGGAGCTCTTTCAAACTCGGTAGGAGTTCTTCATCGGAAACTTCTTTCGCCGGGCTGCGCAGAGAATTAGCTGCTGCACCTTTTTCCGGACTGGAAGTTCCATTCGTATTATCAGCACCATTACCACCGTCGTCCGCTCCCCAACCTGCTAGAAGGCCCTGGCCTTTTTCCGGACTAGTAGTACTACTACTGTCACCAGACAGTTGAGCTGCACTTAGTGCTGACGCACCCTCTGCCAGATCGTGGCTAGCCATTAAAAGCACCTTAGAGTCTTCGATTGTTTTCGCAGGAAGCGCTGACGCTGCGTAAGCCAGCGCACAACGTGAGGCAAGTAAAGCTGGATTTGCGGCAGCTGAACCTAAGGAAGAGGTTGTTGTTTCAGTTATAGTTGTACCAGCACCTGCACTATTACCACCCGAACCACCCTGCGAAGCTGAAACATTATTGGTCACTACAGAAGAACTTGGTGTGGCTACCAAACGTGATTTGCACCAGGCTTCACATTCACGGACTATCAGACGTTGACGTTCCAAAACAGTGGGTCTTTGTCTGTTGTTGTAGTCCAATGGCAGACTGGATTCTGTGTCTGGATCGACTTCGAAAAGATGACATTTCAATACAAGTCTTTGGAGAGCTTTTACTGGTAACATAGAAATTATCGTGCCGGCGCCAAGAGCTGAGGTCCAAGCGCTGCCGGCTTGACAGAAACTATTGCATAGAATCATACTGGCAACACGACGAGCGGAGATTGCGGCGTAGCATTGAGCTAGATATCCACCTAATCCAGAACCAAAGAGATGACACCTGGGGGGTTTGAATTATGAAACTTAATAGCAATGATGTGGAAATGGTGATCAAGTCTATAAATAATCAAAAGTCTAAGTAAATCAACATCATTTAGACTCTGCTGTCACCTAATTATTCTGATAATACCTTCTAGATTGTACGTGATCCAGAAAAAGGCCAAATCCCTGTGCAAATTCCTCTATTGTATAAAACGGTGGTGGACTAACAGCTATACATTTGTATCCTTTCGCACTCAGCGCGTCCATTATATAAAAGAAACATTCCGGCCCACTCGTTTCACCTGCCAAAAACACTACGGGATCTAGATTCAGACTCAGATCTTCCTCAGCGCCGAGTGACAGCCAGCTCCAGGTTTGCGTGGTGTAGCCGGGGTAGAGCGAACCGCCTCCCCCGCCTGTTGAGCTATTTGCCCCGTTCAGTCCGGTAGAGGTGTTTTTAGTGCTATCCAGTCTTGCCGCTGAAGCGTAATAACTGCTAACTGAAGCACCTTCCGGCGGTGGTACCTTTAATACAGCGGTCTGAACGGGTACAACAGATTCGAAAACAGATAAATCACGGGCATAATCGTACCTGGACCTGTACACCGATTTTTGATCCTGCTGCTGCTGCTGTTGATTTGTAACAGTGGAGTTTGACACACTGCAGTTGTTGTTTCCTGATGGTGAGCTTCCAGAATCAAGTCCCGAATCTTTCGGCCGCGGACTCGAGCCCAACATTATTCCAGATTTTTTTGCCTTAGCCCCTAGATTTGAGCCGTTGCCTCCTGAACCCGCCGGAAGTTGGTTTGCTGCCTGCATCAAATTCTCCGCATCCTGATCGATTATATCGACCGTCGCATTAGTTTTTGGTACTCCATCATTCGGCGGTAGCGAATTTGTTTTCGTACTGCTGGAAGGACCATTTGCACCACCACCTCGTGACGCCGATTCCGATTTCGCTGGCGTTGCTTTTGTGCTACTGGAAGGACCATTCGGACCACTTCCTCCCCCAGATCCGCTGCTGCTTCGGTTGTTATTTCGATTAGATTTACCCATATGAAAATTCAAGTTATTTAAATGGGTTATGTCAGAAACAGTTAGGTCAACAGGTCCTACACCTTGCAGATCTGAATCACTTATTTCACGCTGACTTTTTTCGGACGTAACTTTTGAAGTTCTCTATTCGTTGTTTAACAGCACTAAATTTATGTTATGACTGTGGAGGGAAATTAAATCCTCTGTTGGCGAACTTCTCGGCTTATTTGCGTAACTATTTGTACTACTATGATCGACGTAATTGTCGGGATTCAACTCTTTCAATTTTGATTTGTCGCTGTAATCAAATGTAACTACAGAGTCAACAACCGGATTCTTCTGATGAATCTGATCTTCAATATTAGCTGTTACAACTGTTGTTGCTACAGGAGTCTCAGTTGTAACTGTTGAGCTTTTGGCTTCAACTAAGACTTGTTGCTTCGTAATACTACTATCTTGAGTAACTTTCTCCTCGGTATTATTAACTGAAGAGGAATCTGCCGCTCCGCCTGAGCGCCTCGATGACCGCCTCGAGAAGCGGCGCGATGGAACTCCACAGACAGGCACCTTATTAGATTATACCTCTAAGTCTACTACATAATGATATTAAATTTACAGGTACTATTAGTCTAGGTGAGTCTGACTCTATTACGTAAGTGCTAAGTTTAATTTAATCTAAATTAATACCACTACTGTACTACTACGTACATGTAACTACTTAGTCCACTACGTTTTACATTCAAACGTAAAAAAAACACACATTTAAAACCTGATGGGGATGCTCAAAATAAATTATGCAATTTGTGGGATACATTAATGATTATACATAAATCAATCACGATGTAGATCTCAATGTAAAGTTCAATATCATGATAATGTACAGAGGTGACTGTCTTAGATTCAAGAATCTATTTATTCACGCAATCAATTCAAGTTCAATGTATTCATTTTGATTTTTCGAATTTCTAGTGGACTTCTTTCCAAATTTGAGAATCGGGTCCATTGAAATTCATCGAGTTAAAATCTTTCAAAAACTTGAACACTGAATCCTGATGTAACTATACTTTAAAAGGACCCGATAGATAATTGATTTACTCGGCGAAACACCATGACTTGTCTTTCAGCGTAGTGGGAAAGGGACCATATGAATTTGAAAAAAAACAAGTCTATTCTGCGAGTCACCTTTGGACTCTATCAATCTTTGCAGTTATCACTAAAGGATTCAGTTTCAACCTAAATTAGAAAAAAAACAATATTACTCCAGCGGAAAATGTGATGTCATTTAACTTCATTCATAATATGCCATCATTCAATATTCAAAATACCATTTGTTACACTACTTTAAGTTTCAAATTCAATTGTAATTTATAGTAATTTCTGAAAACAAAAGTCTCAAAATAGGAATGGAATCACCGCCTTTCTCCCTCGCATGTGTTTCTTCCCCAGTCGGCTCATATACCATTGATGATGGCGCAGCGCCCTCGAACACGCATTACACACGCTATACGCCAAAAACGCCAGCTGAGAAATCGAGAAATTGGTGGCCAAGGCGAAGCCAAACCACGTCACGATCTCGAAGAAGAAATTCGGCGCCGTAACCCAATTAAAAATGCCGCCTTTGGGGAGAATCA
>Ga0099797_101677_pt1 | contig 11141 bp, 5 predicted proteins | sample Uncmet_Sort48C_1_FD_89871 | JGI IMG/M metagenome (GOLD analysis project Ga0099797, IMG submission 89871) | Marine eukaryotic communities from CALCOFI LINE 67, Pacific Ocean - C012_Sort48C_1 | ecosystem: Environmental > Aquatic > Marine > Oceanic | place: Pacific Ocean: Monterey Bay | collected... | reverse complement strand
AACTGATCTTATTACACTACTCGACATCGTTTTTACGTAATAAACCTCCAAAAAGGGTGGAATCCGCTTCCATACAATACAAATCTCCGAGACGATGCCCTTCCAGTACATCCCACAAACCAATGAAACTACAACTGAGTAGTTCGGCACCAATCGCACCAATACATGCATATATATTTCCACTTACACCACTGTTTTCATGCTAGTTTTAACTTTAAAATGATCAACCACTATCCACTTCTCGATTTGCTTTTCCAAAAGCCACAAATATTAGCATGGCAATACTATTAAATCCGTCCCATCCATGAAACAAACTCCTCTCCCTCTCCAACAACACGTGGTTACTATTGCGAGCACCAAAGAAATCATTTAAGTAAAAAAATCTATCGAACTTTCCAGCATCACTTTCTAATGCTATTCCTATGCTATTTACACTATCCTGTTCCCAGTTTTTGGGATCCTGATTACGCCAACTGGTGCACGGATACAGATTCCACCCCCTACTCACAAATTCATTGGTATGACGGTAGTACATGAGAGGCAGTGTGGCTACAAAATATCCAAATCGCTGGATAACCAACACCGATTGATTCAGTCGTTCTTGTCTTATTAAAAACATTCCTTCCATGAATGATAACAATCACGAACCCCTACGCAGACCCTTCAGCAGTCCAACCTTATACACTACAGTACAGTGTACTTACAAGTACACCAAAACCTGCCCGCATATAATCATACTGTGTATAAATTATACATGGACATGAATGTGAAAAGTGTCAAATTAACAGTGAACGCACACATTTCATTAGATGCTGTAATTCAAATTTAAAAGTTTAATTGCATGTGACAGGTGTTTTGAAACTATTTTGACGTATACAATACATTTCTTAACTTCATACCCGATCAAAATCGTTGCTTCGAGAAAATGATTCATTGTTCTTGAAAGAATGCTCTGGATTCGCGTGTAACAAGTCTAAAAGCTAAAAAGAAGTAAGTCCTTGCGTTGGGGCATTCATGATTTGTTCTGCTTCAGCACGTCCTAAAAACCCTACAACTAAACCCTTAATCTGCGGCGCCCAAATAAAAGTGCACACGGTTCACTTTCCGTGGTAAACAAAAACCTTACGCTTATACACAGGTACATTGTAATACTAAAGTAAAACTGCATCGAAGGGCTCGAGAAGCGACATCGTAGCCTCACACAGGCGTGTTACTAATTTAAGGTTTTCACTCCAGTCCTTCCTTCGTTTACACATAGTAATTAATAACAATAATCACAATGCAAATGCACATAGATAATACCCATTCTCCGTCGCAGGGTACGGTGCGTTGACCTGCCATCGTCATGCAATTACATCACAAATAGAAGCGTACTGCGCATATATTTACCACAGTCTGTGTTGGATAATATCAATACCAATATATTGATTTTTCAGTACAAACGGAGCAATACTTTTTAATATATAGTGTTTTTCGTATAGTAACATTGGTTGTATTTTATATTGCCTGCAGAAGTAAATACGAAACTACTACTTACAAGCCTTTAATACGTGCATATATACATCTTCTACAAAAAGTATTGTGTATTTGTATTTAAAAACTGCATTGTGCATTGAAAATTACATTGATCAACGCTCTACTGAATTTCACGTGTATTCAAGCAGCAGTTTTTTTTTAATTGCAGTTTAGTTGTTTGCTCATTTACGCTGTCTGTATTATTGGTTTTGTTATAATATAATAAAACAAATTGTGACGATTTGTAATATATTAAGTTTTTTCTTTTTTGGTTTTGTAACAAAAAAGAAATTGGCTATTGATTTTCCTTGTATTTTTTTCTTGGTATACGCATCTAATCAGTGCATGGTTGTTTGAAGTAGTTGAATATTATCTATACATATTATTTGGTTATCGATATTTTGCAATTATTGCGAAACAGCTTTAGTTTAGAATATATTTGTATTGATTTTTATTTTACACAACTGAAAGAAAAAAATCGATATTGGTACACACAAGAATAGAAGGACAAAGAGAAAAGAAAAAAATAAGAAGAAGGTTGGTTGGGACAGAAAAGCCGTTTTAGTATAATATAATAGTTTTCGAATCAATATGGCAACACGTACATCATCGCGTCGCTCCAATCGATCCGCCGCAGCACGTGCATCAACACGGAATCGCAATAATATAACAAGATCAAATAATAGTAATAAAAGTACCAAAACAATGAATCGAGCACAGCGTGCTAAACTACGGGCGGAACGATTTAAAGATGGCGATCCAAACGGCGATACTATCGATGATGATGGCGATACATCCGACGATCATCAATCAAATGATTCATCGTCGATGGAAGAAGAAGAGAAGAAAACAAGTACGGATGATAGCAAATTATTATCACCTACGCGACGATCATCACGACGTTCATCCCAATCAAAAGATGAAATAGTAGTGCCATCATCCACCAAGAATCGACGAAGTGGTCGGAATACATCTACTACCAATAGTACAAATAGCAAAAGCATAACAACGCAATCTGATACCACCAACGATTCAGACATTTCATCCGTTACATCAAGTCCATCACCAAGCCCTTCCGAAATTGTCGCAAAAACGACAAAGAATATTAATAGTAATAATAGTAATCCAGAAGAAAAACCATCTTCTAGTATTGAAGAACGTAAAGATCCTGTCGAAGAAGAGGAGGACGACAAAATAAAACCCATCAATAGTAATAGTAATAGTAATAGGAATAGTAAAGAGGGCGGCAAAAAGTCAAACCACCCTATAAAAGCAATACCTTCTTCCACCTCTTCGTTAACTACCAATTCAAAGGTAGCGTTGGCAAAAAATAATACCAGTGAAAAGAGCGATGACGAAGAACCAAATATCTTCGGTACTGTGATATCCACATCTAGCTCTGGGCGTTTGCTTGTATCCTCATCAGTTGCAATACCAGCAGCTCCATCCAATAACAGTAAGAGTGCTTTAGCGCCGCCGAAGCCACTAGATGGGAAAAAGAAAATGCGCTTCAGACTTGTACAAAATGGCAGTGGATCCAAACAAACACAACAAAAGAAACGAAAACGAGAAGACAATAATAATACGAAGGCTGCAGTAAATAATAAAAGTAACTCACGTGGCGGCGGGTCGAATAGTAAAACAAATCGTTCTAAAAATGCAAATAGGGCCCGTGGTGCCGCTAGGGGGCGAGGTATCAGTAAAGGCCGCGGGGCTAGTAGAGGCCGTGGGGCGAACCGTGGGGCTAGTAGAGGCCGCGGTACCTCCCGTGGAGGTCGACAACAATTTCCAAATCATTCCCGTCCCGGAACCGGTAGAAGTGGGACGATTCGCCCTTGGCATGGTGGGAGAAAAGATGAGAAAGTTCGTAAGGAATTAATTGATAAGATTATGGCATTATTAAATTCGTGCAAACGTGGAGAAAAGCAAGTGAGGCAAAAGTTAGTGTCCTTAGCCAGGCGGTTGGAGGCTGCATTGTACAAAGGTGCTAAGACAAAAGCAGAGTACCAATCGTTAGGGAAAGATCCAGATCATTTACGATTTAGAGTTAGAGAGTTAGCACGTGAATCGGCAATGAGACGCGCTATATTATCCGCCGCTACGCCAGAAGCTGCTGCCGCTGCTGCTGCAAGCGCAGGTGCCAGTTTGGAGGAGCAAAAGAAAGTTCGTGAGCAGCATACGCGTATTTTAAAGCAACGTACGCGTCTAATGTTGCTGCGCCATGCTGCACGTTGCACTGAAGCTGATGATAAATGTGTGCAAACTCCACACTGCTCGCAAGTGAAAAAATTATGGCGACATGTGTTAGACTGTAGGCAAACTCGTTGCGACTATCCTCACTGTATAACATCTAGGCATGTTTTAGCACATTACAGACAATGCCGCGACGTGCATTGTTTAGTATGTGGACCAGTTCGCAAAGCTGCAAGAAGAAATAAAGAGGAAGAAAGGGAACGTATGCGTGGACCATGCGAAGGTTACCGCAAGCCTGGATTGTTAGAATCATTGAAGGATAATGAGTTAGAAATACATATTAAAGAATGTAAGACTGAAGCTATGCAAACTGTCTTAGGTCTGGTATTACGCCGTTTGATGGAAAGCAAAAAGAACCGTGGGACGTTTAATTCAGTTATAGATGTCGTGAAATTAAATATACCACATTACAATAAAATTGTTACGACGCCAATGGATTTAGGAACTATACGCAAGCGTTTGGAAACGTTGGCGTATAATGATCCACAGCAGTTTGCTGTAGATGTGCGTCTCGTATTTCAAAATGCAATGAAATTTAATCCACTGGAACACAATGTACATATATGCGCGCGGGAATTATTGGAACAGTTTGAGGAAGACTTTGAAAAAGCATTGCAGCGACTTGATCCTACTCGGCCGCTACTAATGTCCAAGAAAAATAATGGTACTACACCTAGAGGTGGGAAGAAAGGTGGTAATAAAATGTCCCGTCGACCACAATCACAAGCAAAGAAAGCATTAATGAGGGGAATACTTGCACCTCGAAAAAATGGTTTGTGTACTTTATGTGGTGATGCAACGTGTGTCCAGTGCCCTATGTGCGATAGTGGCTGTAGATCGTTTGAGTCCCCATCCTTGCATTGTCGCGGCCCCTGCGGATCAAGGGTAGTACGCAATAGTTCATTTTGGGCCTTGCCTAGTACAAACTATTTCATTTGGTGTCAATCGTGTTACGAAAACATGCATCGGAGAAAAGAGCAAGTCATTGGTGATCGTATTATTACCAAACTAATGTTAATTAAGAAAAAAAACAACGCCATATTGGGTGAGCCATGGGTTCAATGCGATGTTTGTAACGCATGGCAACATCAAATATGCTGTATGTACAATGCACGGGCTGAAGCAAAATATGAAGATGGAAAATTTGTTTGCCCACTGTGCCGCCACAAAATTATGAAGGAGGAAAAAGATGACAAAGAGGAGAAAATGAAGCAGGAGAAGGAGCAACGAGAGAAAGAAGAGAATGATAACAGTTTAGCATTAGCAGCGGATTTATTAGGTAGTTCTTCAACTGATACGAATAACATTGGCTCGGATGCAAATACGAATACTGGAAGCGCAAGTAGCGAAGGTGCTAAGGATGTAGCTGGAAACAAAAAATCTGTAACATTTAAAAGTGAAACTGGAAGTTTGAAAACGATTTATGAAGACGATACGCCGCCATCATCAGTTATTGGAGCTTCCCCTCTAAATAGTATGAAAGGGTTAAGTAGTGTAATTGGCGGGAAGCATCATACTGGCATACGAGTCGATACAAATGTTCGCACGCCCATGCCGTCTCGGAAATCACCAAGCAGTTCCCCCCTTCCCATGCCAAGTCCAAGTGGAACACCACCACAGGTCCTTCTACAAGACGATATAAACATCGTTGAAGATGGCAACAGGACGAAAATGGAAGTGGAGGGTGATGGTGCCAATACTCTTAATAATAATAATAATAAGTCAAGGAAGAACACGCCAACAATTCCAATTGATGAGAGCATGAAAGTTTTACCACATAATGATAAAACATTGGCAAGCAGTAGTAGCAAAACTGTACCAGTAGCAACGGTCGCTACACCAAGTAATTCACAAATACCACCGAAAACACCGAAGAGTGCTGCATCGACGCTCTTAACCGGAGACCGGCCACCAGGTGCGATTGAATTGCCTAGTTGCGAATTAAGTCGAAAGTTACAGGATAGTGTAGATCAAATGTTACTGAAGGATAGAGCAGCAGAAGCAGAGAGACTTAATATCCCAGTAAGTGAAGTACAAACTGCTGAAAATATATGTATCCGTGTGGTGTCAGCAATTGATAAAGAAGTCAAAGTGTTACCAAGGTTAGCCTCACGTACGAAGTATCCTGAAAAATTGAATTACCGTTCAAAGGCCATACTAATGTTTCAGCGGGGTCAAGATGACATCGACATATGCTTGTTTGCCATGTATGTACAAGAATATGGACACGATAGTCAAGATCCTAACAAACGATTCAGTTATATTGCATATCTTGATAGTGTTAATTATCTAAAACCTCGACGGCTGCGTACGCAGATTTACCACGAGTTACTTGTTGCTTACCTAGACGCCATAAAAATTCGTGGGTTCAGCACTGTATTTATCTGGGCATGCCCGCCTCCTCATAAACGTGATGATTACATTTTACATTGTCATCCGGAAACACAGCGAATGCCAAGCGCGGATAGACTCAGGGAATGGTATCACGAAATGATTGCATTGGCGTTGAAACGTAAAATAGTTGTCGAAAGCACGACATTATACGAAGAATACATTGAGTATCACCATCCACAAAGAATAAAGCGACGTATAGCGATGTTGAAGAAACGCCAGCAAATGGAATCTAATTACGAAAAGCAAAAAGCAAAAAAAATGTTAGAGGAACAACGGAAAAAAGAAGAAGCATTGAATGGTGGCAAAAAAAAAACTGAGAAACCAAAGTCAAAACCAGCGAAAAGGACTCGGCGACCAATCCTATTAGCTCCAGTACGAACTATTAGCCCACGGCAAACCAGGAGTAAACGAAAGAGCACCATGATGAATGCAGGCGATGGCATCAACGGCCCTGGTACGCTAGGTGATGTTGCAAGTGGTGGTACAATTGCTACTTCTAATGATACAGCAGTTACTGCAGCCGTTGGTGCGGGCGGGGTTGTGCAAGCTTCAAATGGTTTGCTTAGCTTGCCATTGGGTGGTCCAACCGCTACCGACCTGCAAAATGTGGATAGAAAAAAAGCGATGAAATCGGATGAGGAAATTTTAGAGGAGCTTGAGCCAAATGTCAGTCGTCCACTAGCTCCAGCAATGTTGCCGTACTTTGAAGGGGACTTTTGGGTTGCCGAAGGGGAACTAGCATTAAAATTGTTTATCAAAGATGATATTAAGAAAAGAGAAGAGGAAGCAGAGCAAAAGATTTTAGATGCTGGTGGTCGAAGACTTGGAAGAGCTAGAAAGAAACGAAAGACAAAAAATTATGCAGAAGAAAAGATAAGTGCTCTGTTGTTAAGCGATTCGAAGAATTTAGTTAGTTCCTCTACTGCTGCTGCTGCTGTTACTGCCACTAATGCGGCTGTAACCACGACTACTGCTGCTGCTGCTGTGCCAACTAAGGCAACTGTGGGGGATAAAAATGGAAAAGCTGTGAAAAATAATAAGGATGGGGGGGTGAATGGGTCGGCTGCAAAGGAGGAGGAGGATGAAGAAGAAAAATTTGTAAAACTCTCGCTAGAGCAACGTGAGAAAGAAACTAGTCGGCTGATGCGAAAAATGGCAACTATGATGGAAGTGATGAAACCAGATTTTTTGGTATGCAAATTAAAACACACATGCTTTCGCTGCCATAAATATATTTTAAATGGAACCCGCTACAAATGCGATAGATGTGAAAGTGTTGGCCACCCGTTTAATTTGTGCCAGTCGTGCCACGATATCGAAGCAGCAAAAACGGGGCTTACGAAGACATTGCATCAAGTTCATTGTGAACGAGTCCGGGAAGATGCTGCTTTTAGTTTAGGCGGTGGCAATAACAGTGGGTTCAAGCGCTTATTAAGTTTTGATCGCGAGCATATGTCAAAGATTGCGTCAAAGAAAGCATCTGGCTCTACCGTCAAGAAAGAAGTAACTTCGTCTTCATCTTCTAGTAGTACGCATGGGGATAAAGTAACCGAATCTGATGAGGACGATGCACTTACTAAGACCACGTCTAGCCCAGTTTCAAGAAGAAGTTCCCGTCGTAGTGCGGGTGATAAATCGGCAGAGGATGTACCGTCCCTTGAGGATGTTTTGCGTAGAAATAAGATGAAAAACAGTAGAAAGCCAGAGGAAGGTAGCGTTGATTTAAATGGTGCTAAAAATGCAATAGCATCCGTAAAACCTTACACCAAATTATCCGCGAAGAAAGCTGCAATCCCTGATAAAGTTAAAGCAAACGAACAACGTAGGAGCAAAGCACTTGCTGCGAAACGTGCGACATACGAGAACTTGATAGAAATTATGGCATGGGAGGAGGACGAACATGTTATGGATACATCGGAGGAAACTACTGTTTTAGATACCAAAGACCCAGATGAAATATTAGATTGCCCGATACTAAACACAAGGCTAGCGTTGCTGGGAGTATGCCAAGGAAATCGTTATCAATTTGACCAAAAACGTCGTGCAAAACACAGCACGATGATGCTTTTGTACCATTTACATAATCCTAAAGTACCATTGTATGTACATACATGCAATGAATGCCAAAAAGATATTTTAGGAAACTGTCGCTTCCACTGTAGCCAATGCCCAGACTTCGATCTATGCGCTCGATGTTATCGCGATGTACATCACATACATCGTTTGAAACGTGTTGAAGTTGATGTTAGCGGCACTGGCGATGAAGAGACGAATAAGGAGGATCGTAAAAAGCGTTCCTTAGCATTGTTTTTAGAGTCCCTGGTTCATGCCACAGCATGCCGTGGTTGCTCGAGGCCGGAATGTAGAAAAATGAAGGACTTATTGATGCATCGTAATCACTGCAAAATAAGAGCAAGTGGTGGATGTGATACATGCCAACGTATTCTATGTTTACTACAAATACATGCACGGCAATGCAAGGTAGAGCCATGCAAAGTTTTATACTGCAAAGTCTTAAAGCGACGTATCCAAGCGAGTAAGGAGCGCAAGAAGTTAGAAAAGGCAAAGCAGGAAGCAATAGTGGGAAATAATTCATCATCTAATATTAAGAAAGGGAAGTAAATAACTTTTATATAAAATTGCTCAAGTAAAGAAACAAAATTATTTATATACGCGTATATATTATTCTTTTCATTTAAGTATTTATGTTTTATGTTTTGCAACGTTTTGTGTTATGAGCGATCACAAGTTAACTTCACCGGGATAAATATATTATATTTTTATCTAGATTATATGTATATAGATAATGCCCACTAACTACATAACTTCATTCACATTTTTTTCGTCAATCATTTATGCCTATTCATGTATAAAATATTCATACATGCAATGACTTTAATAAGCAATGATATCATTGTCATAATATTTGGTTGTTGTTTTCACGTTTTAGTTTATTATGCTAGTTGTTTCAATTTATCAGTAATAATTTTTATAGTGTTATTCCTATTCTCTGCATATTTCCGAAACAATGATTTCTGTGAACCTTCCCAGACTGTTTTACTATCCGCCGTGCGCACAATTTTAACTGTGATTGGGTAGGTTTGTTCCCCATGAGCATTTACCTCGGCATCTTTAAATACAGATTTAATACAACTAATTGCTGTATCACGCTCTTGCCCGCCACCGTCTCAGTTGAATCTATATTGGTATATATATATAAACAAAAATGTCAGTAAAATTTTGTAATTGTTAACTGAAGTAGCAACAGTATGAACTTACGAGTAAAAAACTGTAAATGCGTTGTTTGCCATATTGGGTGCGTTTGCTTTTCGTGTCAAAAATATAGAATATCGTTAGTGTTTTCGATGCGTTGGCTGTTGAATATCGTTTGTTGAATGGAGAGTAGTCAGAGCTCAGAGCGTCAGAGCAACCACCATTGAAAATAAATAATAAAAAAACACTGTGATGAGTGATGAGCACATGATAATAGAGATTGCTCATAATAATAATAATAATAATAATAATAATATAACACTGATAACAATAGTAATAGAGATTGCTCATAATTATAATAATAATAATAACACTGATAACAATAGTAATAGAGATTGCTCATAATTATAATAATAATAATAACACTGATAACAATAGTAATAGAGATTGCTCATAATAATAATATTAATAATAACACTGATAACAATACGAATAGAGATTGCTCATAATTATAATAATAATAATAATAACACTGATAACAATACGAATAGAGATATTGCTCAATATATACATTATACATTATATATACATTATACTTCCAAGTTACATGCACACACACACACACACATGTTCTATTACACCAGGAAAGGTACATTATACGTAGATGCGCCGATAATTGTTCGTATAAGTAAGCCACGTTTTGCCTTGTCCCAATGCGATCGACTATACAAGGTGGCACTGTGACGTTGCAATCATCGCGTGATTCAAGAGGTGAAAAATTTTTAAGAGCATGTAGAATTAATGATAAAAACAAAGCAATTAAACTATTGGATCAATTGTACGAGGAAAATACCAATGTTGTTCATTATCATGGTGCATTTCATGTTTGTGGTCCACACATTGCATCGCGTTACAATTCAACTGCTGCATTGGATTGGCTGTTAAATCATAATGCTGATTTTACGTCATTGACACATCCAAAGAAACAAAATTGTGCGCATATCGCAGCTGAGTTAGGCAATGTCGATGCATTAGCATGGTTAATTGAACATGGTATGTATTACTCTCTACTTACCTAAAACTTTTTAACCAACGAAACACTAACACATCATTCATTTCATGGTGTATTAGGGCAAATGCATGGTGTAGATTTTAATGCAAAAGATACCAATGGGCGAGTGCCATTGGACGTAGCTACATTGTATAACAAAACAGAGGCCATTAAATGCATTAAACATATGCAGCAACTTCAAACATTACCACATTTAAGACAAGTCGTTGTTGATGGAAAGTATAATGGTACAAAGCAGCAAAATTTAACATCAATGAACGTTCTCGATCCGACAACAAATCGACTATCTCAATTAGACGTTGTGCTTGCATTGGAAAATTTGCGTACATTACATGAGGAAGAATTGGAAAGTCGAAAGAAAAAAGAAGAAGGTAAGTTAATATAATATACATATATACATTGCGTGAAACACATATATCATTATTTTTCTTGTCCCTAACTATATATATATATATATATATATATATAAATCAATGTTGGTAGAAACATTTTGGGAAATTTCACAATTAAAAGAAGAAGTCAGAGATTTAAAAACATTAGTCCAGGCTCTAATTTCTAAATTAAAAGACGGCAGTAACAATGTAAGCAACGATGTAACACTAGACAGTTATCTTCATAAATTAAATGTTGAGCAAGCTAATAATGCAATTGATAACCCAAAAGAAGTGAACGATGATGACGGTGGTCAAGAAAA
>Ga0099797_101675_pt1 | contig 11144 bp, 9 predicted proteins | sample Uncmet_Sort48C_1_FD_89871 | JGI IMG/M metagenome (GOLD analysis project Ga0099797, IMG submission 89871) | Marine eukaryotic communities from CALCOFI LINE 67, Pacific Ocean - C012_Sort48C_1 | ecosystem: Environmental > Aquatic > Marine > Oceanic | place: Pacific Ocean: Monterey Bay | collected... | reverse complement strand
GGCTTTGCTACTCTCACTCCTGATTATCTGCATAGACTCGCTACACTTGTGGAAGGCATTGGACCGTGTAGCTGGCAATTGGAAGTGCGGACCAGAAGGGATGGCACAGGACAATGGCTCACAGACAATCACACGGGCCGACAATCACAGTGGTGACAAGGGGCATGCTTTGCACTTGGTGAAGATAAGCGACACTGAACGACCGATGACATTAAAGAGTGGGGATAAAATATACAGCACGAGTGCAAGGAAGGCTAGAGGTGAAAGAGCGAGGCCCTTAAGGGCTTCCTCTAGTAAGCTAGGAGACGTGCTAAGTATGGATGAGGCAAGCTTATCAGATTCTGGGAGAGGCAGCATAGAAGAGCGACGGCAGAGCCGTGGCGGGGCTAGTGTAGCGGGTCTGGATGAGTGGCATGATAAATATTTGCGCGCGCCAGGCAAGCCCATGGAAATGCGAATGGCTGACACGAACAAGGTGGAAACGAACAAGGGGCGCGAGCAGCAACGCAATACCGCTAATGAAGACGATTGGAATGGCCAGCGCAGTGATGCCGCTCGACGAAGAAACCAGAGACACGGCGATGACGGTATGCGGCACAGAAATGTAGATGATCGTGAAGTCGCAGCTACCCCTTCGCCTGGTGCAACTGGTGTGAATCAGGATGAGATTCGGGATGAATATGAGTTGATGCAAGACAGTCGTCATGGAAGGGCGTTGATGCGGGGCAACCGTGAGGTTAGTGACAGAGTCGAGTTGATGCGGGACACCTGTAATGAACCACGAGAACTTAGGGACATTGACGCAAAAGGAGGAAGAAAAGAGAGTCGACGGTATAGCTATCGAAACAATGGTGTTTCCGATGATAAGGCCAATCCAGCAAAAGGAACAGAGCAGGATGGGGACGTACATGGCTCCAAGAGGCTGACTCTCCAGGACTCGGCGCCTCAGGACCACAGGAGCCAGGCATCGGAGAACATTGACCAAGAGCAGAGAGCGGGGGGAAACGTTTCCGGAGAGTGGTGGGTGGTTGAAGGCGAGTGGGTAGATGAAGAGAAATATGCAGCACGAGAACGAGAGCGAGATGAAGCATGGCAGAAAATAAAGTGGGAGAACCGCCGACGTATGGATAATGTACAACGTAAACTTGAGAGTGCCTCTACGGTTGCAAGCTCGATATCCGTTGGTGGGGGCGGAGCACATGCGGACGCCAACATCATGGACGTTTCAGTTCGTGACACTTTGGGTGACACGATGGATCCGTCGCGAGATATTGAAGGTGAAACATGGATGGTGCTGTAGCTGAACATCCCTTTTCATAATGCTCATGATGCTCATGATGCTAAGTCTGACTCACAAGATGCCCTAACTTAAGCTTGACTCCAACGTCGACAGTGACAGTTTACCAACAACTAAGCCCCAACCTCGAAGGCAAGAAAGTGGATGATATCAATGCTGAGGGGACGGGCAATGGCTGTGTTGATGCCGTGCACTGCATAAAAGAATCTGCGACCGACGTCAGCAATGAAACCGATCCATTCTGGGTAGATGGTGGCGGAGCTAGCATATTGGACGATCTCAAAGAGGGGGGCGAAGAGTGTGATGAAGAGTGCGCATGGGCGCCGGGTAGCCCAACTGGAAGGCAAGGGAGCGACCTCGTGGCAGCAAAGAAGGCGCGCCAGCGGCTCCGAGACGCAGTAGCACCTTCCAAATGGGGCAGCGAGGGCATAACGGTGGGCGGTGTCGGATTGGAGGGACTCGGTCACGTGGAAGATGGAATCTGCGCGCGCAAAACCAAGGACGACTGACTCAACCCAATGTGCCATACCCAAGTGCCTTAGAACAGAACAAGGGTCTATGAGGACGGCTACCTCAACCCAGTTTGCGATACCCGAGCACTTTCTATAGACCCTCTCGTCGACTCCATTTTGTCGACTGACTCAGCCCGAATCACGAAATTCGAGTGCTTTGAAGCGATCGAAGCGATCCCAACAGCACCTATCTTCAAAAGAGTCCTTGAAAGTCGTTGGCGAAAACCCTATACCACAGCGTGGCTCTACGAGGGGGATCGGTGAGGGGAATCCAACGTCAACACGGTACCACATGGGATGGGCATGTCGTGCGGCAGCGCTTGGTGGCATGCTTAAGCCAGTCATGGACGCTCCTGTTGATAGACGGGGGCCAAAGTAGTGAATACTAATCGTATCACTGTGTGAGTGCTATTACAACGGACCTGGCCCTAATCCCCCTGGCCCTCACCCCCCTGGTCCTAATCCCCCCGCTGGCTACAGCCGTGAATACTACTCGTATCACTGTGTGAGTGTGAACAACAATATTGTATCGCATGCTGCTGTGCCATTGATACCTGATAAGCTCAACAACTCTATGACCATCTTCAACAGAGTCCTAATAATGCCCTCGGCAAGAAACCACCCAGCCCACAAAGAAATGCACTCACTGATATCTCAGCTTTAAGACCTAGGACGTCGAGATCCTGATGTATGCTAACCCCCCTGGCCTAGTGTATGCTAGCCCCCCTGGCCTAGGACGTCGAGATCCTGCATTGTAACCCTGGTCCGATTGTGACATGTACCCTCTTTGGCCACGCGGTCTGAGGATGGCTGCACCATCCATCAATTCCATGCGTGCGGATGGCCCCACAAGTTTCCAGCATGATTTTTGTGTGTGTACATATGCATATGATTAGTTACAAGTGGGTTTGTTCAGGGATGGCTCCACCACCCTCTCATCTAACTCGATCTCAGCTGACCTCTATCATGTGACGAAACACATCTTGAACGCTGTCATACTATCCGTATTTGGAGGGGCCCTATGATCACGTGGAGCTGTCACCTTCTGCGTGCTAACATACTATCCGTATTAGGAGGAGCCCTATGATCACGTGGAGCTGTCACCTTCTGCGCGCTAACATACTATCCGTATTAGGAGGAGCCCTATGATCACGTGGAGCTGTCACCTTCTGCGCGCTAACATACTATCCGTATTTGGAGGAGCCCTATGATCACGTGGAGCTGTCACCTTCTGCGCGGGAACGGTCTTATCTTTCACAGGATCCCATGGCTCAGTATGACATCGAGAGCAACCAGTGTCACGCCACAGAAGCGTCGCCTCCGACACCGGATCTGTCACGTGAGCTGATGTCGAAGGCAGTCGCTAGCGTTGATGATGAGACGCCACCTGTGACACCGCATGATGGTATCGCGGAGGCGCGCCATAGGCACATGGAGCTGTCACCTTCTTTGCGAGGCCCCTTTGATCTGCAACAGGACTCCGTAGCACAGGGCGATATGGATGACAATGGTTGCCACGCCACGGAATGGTCGCCTCCGACACCGGATCTCTCTCGTGAGCTGATGTCGATGGCGGAGGAAACGATGAAGTCCTCAGACGCAAGCTCGTCGCCGGATGGTATGAGCCTAGAACATGGGGCGTCCCCATCAGGAGAAAAATACAAGGCATCCCCCTCCACAGACGGACGTGAAGCATCCTCCTCTGCAGATAGATATGGGGCATCCCAACCTGGTGGCGACAGAGATAGAGGGTCCCCATCAGGAGAAAAATACAAGGCATCCCCCTCCACAGACGGACGTGAAGCATCCTCCTCTGCAGATAGATATGGGGCATCCCCCTCTACTGATGGGCACGGGGTGCTGTCACCCGCATCCGACGGCGCCCCGATCGGGATTGCGCCCTCCAAATCAGGGCATAGGCGAGACTTAGTGCGGGTAGACAGGCGAGGTAAACTCCGAGAATTGGAGACAGCGTTCCGTGCAACACGGCATGAAGCAGGAAAGCGGAACGTAGGCGAGGAACTTCCCAGGGAGAGGCGTCTGATTCAGTCGAAAGATAACCTCAGCTACAGGGGCTTATCGGACTTTACCTCTTCAGCAGCACGAGAGTGCAAAGACGCAGGCGATGCATTATATGCGGTGGTTACGGCTGCTGTGGCGAAGAGAGACCAGGAGCGACACAGAGTAGAAGAAATAGGAGATTATGTCAGCGAGCACGGCGTGCACGGCGTGCGAAGTGACAGAACAGATACGAAGGATGATGCAGCAGCAATCATACAAGGGGCGCTGAGAGGGCATGATATACGAAGGAAACATTACCACCCCGAAAAATCCCACACATTACCACCGATCCTGTTTGATGGTATGTCTACAAATAGCAAATATTCCAATACCAGCATCATTGCCAGTGCCAGCACTATTACCAGTACCCAGCATAACCACCACCTTTACTGCCATGAGCGTGATGTTAGTTATACACCTTCATCCACTATACAGCGCGTTGCATGCATGAATGCCGTACATGACGGCATTGTGTGCACTAATGCTGTAAATCACCATCGGCTATCAGCAGAGAGTGCTAGACACCACACACTGGTGCAGTACAAACACCGGTGTACTCTGGCAATAAACATCAAGCCGGCATTCACATTCAATCCGAAATGTCTTAAACGCGCCACGGAACCAACGCAATGAATACCGTTAAACACACACACGCCAAGAGCGATGCTGATACCCAGCCATGAACTCAGCGCCAACGCCGTGCATCTAAGAGGGAGCACCGTTTCATAGCCAACACTGGCATCGCCACAAACTCACCGCCATGCAGCACGATCACTGTCCGTGCATGATCACACATAAAGTCTCTGTATTGCAATGGCCTCACCATGATCTCGTGCCAGACGCGACTGCCATGGTCTTAGCCAAACGCTATTACCATGAAATCACGGCCGGAGCCATCACTTCCATTTTATTGCCCATTGCATCACCAGAGCCTGACGGTCAAAACGGACACCACCATGAACTCACGAGCAGCGCTACGATCATGAACTCACGGGCGACGCTATGATCATGAACTCACGGGCAGTGCTACGATCATGAACTCACGGGCAACTCTTCATCATCACAAAATCACTGTGAACAAGATTTGAATGAACCGTCCGCAGGAACCACACTCCCTGGGACGCCGAGCGCGAAGCCTCTCGCTTAGCTGCAATTCAAGCGCAAACTGAGCAGCGTCTACAGCGCATCGATGACGCCACTGCGCGGGAGTTGTGGCTTTCTCCCGAAGAGCGTGCGAGACAAGCGAAGATGCGCCGAGACGCTGAGCGCACAGTGGCGCGTCTGAAGCTCGACGAGCTGGACGAGAGCTCACGAGAACATCACGCGTATGACTACGTGTGGCAGCCAAATGAAGACGAATCGCCTCAGGTTGCCTCGATAAACATCGGAGAGTGGCACGGAGTGGAGGTAAGACGTGGTGGGGCACCGTCGGAGACTGTAGCGGAGGCACTCTCAAAGGCTGCAACTCGCCGCACGCGCGAGGATCGAGACGACCCTCTCTTCTTCACCCTCCGGCCTGCACGTCTTGGTGTTAGTGGTTTTGTGATGGAGGACGACAGCGCGTTGACGAGTGTGCGTTCGGATGGATGACATTTTGACGCTTGTATTCAGCAGATTGTTGGGGGTTCATGAACTGAGCGCAAAACGCCAGCGTTTTGTCCGTTTGGACATGAACTCTCCAACGTTGGTCATGGACTCTCCAACCGCTACATCGCCCTGCTGCGCACGCGCATGGATCTGCAACATATTATGGAGGGGTCTACAGCATAGTGGGGAGGGGGTCCTACAGCATTCTGTCGCGTGCGCGGCACTTGCGACGTATCTGGGATAAAGGAGGGAGTGTCCGGAAACGGATCGATTGGCTTTGAGAAAAAGGTGGTCACGCAGCACTCGCATTTCATCTGTTTACGACGAGGAACACAAACTTACAAGACGACGACTAGAGTAAATTGTCAAGTTTCTGTTGAGATGCATACTGCGTGAAAAAACATGCAGCAGGCTCGATTTTGGGAGTCGGTGATGAGGCTGCATACTTGAGGTCTCCGGCTGGACATGCTGCTAAGCGAGATGCATTTGTGAGTGTACCCGAATGAAGCCAAGTGTGAGTGATGAACGCTGATCATGTTTGAGTCTGCATAATGACATGCTCTAGGTGTCGCTGCGCAGGGAAAGTGATGACATAGACGCCCCTGGCCTTATGACATAGACGCCCCTGGCCTTATGACATCTCTCTCTCTCTCTCTCCTCTCCATCGAGCTGGAGCATCATGTCGAACTTGAAATCTTCAGCGCTCGACATAGTCGCTCCCGCAAACTTTTTTTCTGTATTGCTCGTGACATTGAAATCTACTACGTTCTCGAATGCTGTGTCTTCTTCCCTTTTCTTTTCTTCTTGCTCTCTCCCAATTTGGATGCCAACCATCCTCTATCCTTGACCTTATGACATAGACCCCCTTGGCCTTATGACATAGACCCCCTGGCCTTATGACATAGACCCCCTCCACATGCTCGAGGTGTCGCTGCGCAGGGAAAGTTCGCTCGAGCTGCGCGAAGACGTGCGCATAAACCCTCCCTTTCTGATGACAAAACACACAAACAAGCGCACCAGCGTCTCCTCGCTCATGACACCAGCGCCTCCTCGCTTATGACACCAGCGCCTCCTCTCATGTCACCAGCGCCCAATCCGTCGCCCCGACGCTCATGCTGGACTCATCATTCAGCTTGCCTCATCTCAACTCCCCTTGATGACAACAGCACACCCTGGGGAAAGCATGCTGGAACCAAGCTTTACTGTTGCAGGCTAGGAGGAGGATTTACAAAAACCTCTCCAACAGCCGGGGAAAGAACACAGAGTAGAGAGACACAGAGAGAAAGTAAAGGGACAAAGAGAAGAAATATTGATACAGGGATAGCGTTTACGCTGTGAGAGTTCCTGGCACATGGAATTAGCGTCGTCGGTCTCTTCAGGTCATCAATGCTTCCTGGCACATGGAATTGGCGTCGTCGGTCTCTTCAGGTCATCAATGCCCGACTCTCCGAACACGTTTTGAACGCAATGCGATCATACGTGGTGGTTAGCACCGGAACTAGTCCGGCGGGCGAGTTTCTCACTCCCTGGTTCCTGATCTTTAGAGAGAAGAGAAGACGGGAGGCGAAAACACAAGAGGGGCCCAGATAAGAAAGTGTATCCTCTATGCTGCCAGCCTCAGCGCCGGTAGTCGTTTTTAAATCTCAGCATATGAGAATGGCAAAAAATGGTATGGCATATGATTTTCATTGCCATCAAGAGCCGAATAGGCCGCTGTGATTTTGTAATCCGGGCGTGCACCTATCTGTGCCGTAAGGTCAATCTTGTAAACAGCACCGTGGTAGTCAGAATTGACTGATTGTCATCATAAGTAAGGACAATCTTGTAAACAGCACCGTGGTAGTCAGAATTGACTAATTGGTAGTCAGAATTGACTAATTGTCATCATAAGTAATTCTTTTTAAATTTGCCTTGTTTGCCTGCTTCCTTTGGCGTTGATGCCGCCAGTGTTCATGACAAAAGCAGCGGCGAGCACCATTTACATCTGATCGCATATTTTCAACACACCCGTCTCGATACATCCACCAATGCTCGCTTCTCCCACGCTTTCTGATATCGGTGGCAAAATGTGGCGTGACTACACAGCTGTGCTATTTTCTCCACACAGAATTTGAGTTCTCTTTCTGCCTGCTCGGAAAACCCAATCCTTTGCGCATGTAATTAAATGATTGTGAGACATTTCCCCTACAACCCACCTGCATATACAGAAGATAGACTTTTCAGACTTCATTCTCACAGTCAAGGCGCAATTGCGTATAGTTCGTTCTCCTCTGATCGTGCCACATTGCCAGCCTGCTCGAGTGCATGTACCAGAAGGCTGCTCGAGTGCATGTACCAGAAGGGAATGCTAGCCTGCTCGAGTGCATACGTCACGCATGTAATGTGTGCATCTAGCAGTGGGCAGTGGGTAGTCTTTACTTTGAAGGGTCAGGCATAGTTAGAGATTCGAGAATGAAATACGGTAATTGTGTTCACAGCACTTTCAAGCTTGGGCACAGTGCTCCAGGTGAGAGTGGGGCTTTGGCGCGTTGCAGTGCTCCAGGTGAGAGTGAGGCTTAGGCGCGTTGCAGTGCTCCAGGTGAGAGTGAGGCTTTTGTTGGCTTGGTGCGCACACCTGTGCGCAGTGCACAGGCGGAAATTCGTGGTAGACCTTCTGTCTCTCCCAAGGCAATACGTGGGATGCGAAGCCTAGACGCAGGACTCAACCATGTTGAGGATGTAACGGACAACTCCGTGCTGCATACGAAGGTACGCCGGGACTGGTAGTCTTATTGACACACTCGAAGGGAGGTTGGAGCGAGTGGCGTGTCGCACTTGAGGAATAGGAGACGGGAGCGACCGACATGTCAATGTGATGGATACGACGGGACTCAGACTCAACCGCGCGTCATGTTGAATGTACGACTCGATGTTGCTTTGTATGACTGCTGCCATCATTTCCTAAGTATACAGTGTCGAGGCCAGGCGTGGAAAGGCTCATACAATTACGGGCAGGCGAAAAAGGCCCGAGACGACCTAATGAAGCGCATGAGTGCGCGCGCCGCAAAGAAGCGGGCAGCTACGCCAGTTGACAACTCACACAACGATACAGATAAGCAGTCCGGTGGCCCTCTACAGTCTTTGCCAACACAATCGCTGTATCCGAGCGCCAAGGTATCTGAACAAGCCGCCTCGAACTGCGAAGTGGCCAGTGCTCCAGGGGAGACACCTCTATACTCGCGACTGCGCAGGTGGTCATGCATTCTTGATCTGATTCAACTGCATCTATGTATCTATCGTTGCGTCATCGGCGGGTACTGTCTACAAAAGTGATCGAAAGTGTGTTGTGTGCCATGTTTGGGTGGTCCTCAAAATTATGTCGTCTTTGTTTCGTGGACGTTGAATGCAGCTTCAGCCAAGCCTGATGCTCAGCAACAACTTTAGCAGATCTTCTCTACCAGTCATCAATTAGTCTTGTCGTGCTCACGATCAAAGCCAACTGCACCATAAACTACAACAGAAGAATACAAACCTTAAAACGCCCACATCCGGGCGGCAGGGCAAGCATGCAAACCTTAAAAACCCCACATCAACATGCAGGCGGCAGGACAAGCGACGCGCGCGAGAATCCGTGGTTCTTGCAGCGCTCGACGCGTGAAGAGGAGATTAGCACATGCATAAGCTGTGGCGTCTTCCAGAGCATACTGAATGTGGAGTGCACCGGCATTGATTTATTTACAGGGGACTGCACATCATACAGTGTAGCGGGATGGAATGAAGTGCGACCACACTTTTCCTTTGCTCAGTCGCGCTCAAAACATTTTGCCGGCCTCCACATATTACATTATGCCTCATGATTTCATCTCCGTCAAGCGAAGTTAGCCATGACGGGTGTCCTTTCATGTTGGGCTAGCATTTGTAGGAGCCACAATATGCAAAACACGAGCAGCAGCACAGCCAGGCTGGCCGACAAGTCGAGGAGCATCAGAAACACGGAACGGAAGTGTAAGTGAGCTAGCTCCCTTTTGCAAGCTAAGCGAAGCACAGGAAAGAGCGGGGCCAGGAGGAAGCACGGGGGTGGTGCGCTGCAAAGCACCTTCCCAGCACCCGGGGCCTGGTGCCAGCTGCATGGCGGCGGAGGTAACTACCAAAAAGCGACAGTTCCTGGTGCCAAGCAGCGCACTGGCTAACACAACAAGCGGCTGGTCAACCTTATTTGGCTTGCCTGGGTAAGCTGAAAGATGGGAACGGGTGCCCCTGCTATTCAACTGAACCAAACTTCAGTTCCTGGGCCAACACCCATGTGCCATGTGCCATGTAATTGCCACAGGAGGCCTAGGGCGCAGATGTCGGAAGTAGCGAGAAGCCGCATGGCGGGAGGCCGCGTGGCCGAGCAGAGGAGCGGAGCCAAGAACCAAGGGGAGAAAGAAAACCAAGAAAAAACAACCAAAAACTGAAAACAAGGGCGCTACACTTCAGATCCCAAGTGAAGCGTTGCACGGCAGTAGGGAACCCGAATGAGAACGAAACCGAATTGGGATATAACCGTAACGCGCCACGTTGATACGGTACGAACAATGAGCCCCAGCGGCGCGCCCCATAGGCGTATGCGAGTATCGTGATAAGACAGCAAGAAGCATGAAAGACCATGAGGCTAACGCGCCTTGCGAATTGAACAACCCCAGTTTCGAGGAAAGCAAGCGCGGCACCGCCGGAAGGCCACATACGCCGCACCGCTCCGCAGACGGGGGAGGACATGGTGCCTCGAGCGGGGTTAGTAACGAATCTGATGTGAAATTGCTCGATGTGAGCGTTGAGCAAAAGAGCAATGAGAAAGATGCAGACTCCATGAGACAACAACCCAAGACTCAAATCGAAGCGAATGCTAAGTACATCAGGACAGAGATGCTGAAAATGTGATAGAGCAGGGACGCAAGATCGAACAAGACACTTGGACGCTGAGTAAGCCCTTGGATGTAGGCAGAGCAAAGGCAGTGGGTACACGCCATCAATCAAGGCAGCACCTCAGCTGTCACAGGCCATCGCGACCATGGAGTTAGCAAAAGGCCAATTAACTGAGCACAATCAGGTCAGATCTAGATATCATAGGTTCTGGTAGGACAAGGCAGATCCACCATAGGGCAGAGCAAAGGCAGTGGGTACACGCCATCAATCAAGGCAGCACCTCAGGTGTCACAGGCCATCGCGGCCATGGAGTCAACAGAAGGCCAACTGAGCACAATCAAGTCAGATCTATCACACAGTGCTGCCGCAATCGCTCTTGTCATTTACCCTGGGATTTTGTAGGTTCGCGCAAGTGTGCGACATTGGTCCGAGAGATTTTTTTCGCTTTTGGTACGTTGTTAGTACCACCCAAGGCGACTTTGACCACGTAGTTCGATCGTCCATGGGCTGCTTGGGCTCCGAGACTTTTTAGGTTATGTGTGTACCTTTTTTTCGCAAAAAAGCACTGTTTTGAGCATAAATCTCAATTTTTGATCCTAAAATATTGAGATTAAGCTTTTCTCGTTGAAACTGTGTCGAAAGAGCGTGAATTCAGGGTTCCGTAGAGCCAAAAATATCCACCAACGGACCACTACAGCGGCCTGCAGGTCAATTTGAGTGTTTTTCGTTATTTTCTGTGATTTTCTGCTTTTTTGAATATGTCATTTTTGTCGATTACTTTCTCCAAATTCTGCGAGTTCTCC
>Ga0099797_101674_pt1 | contig 11154 bp, 7 predicted proteins | sample Uncmet_Sort48C_1_FD_89871 | JGI IMG/M metagenome (GOLD analysis project Ga0099797, IMG submission 89871) | Marine eukaryotic communities from CALCOFI LINE 67, Pacific Ocean - C012_Sort48C_1 | ecosystem: Environmental > Aquatic > Marine > Oceanic | place: Pacific Ocean: Monterey Bay | collected... | reverse complement strand
GGTTCCGGGGCCGGAATTAAGGTTTGGGGGTCTGTGTATGGAAGACATGTTCTTTCACATCTTGGGAAGTCTGTGATTTCAGAGACAAGTTGCAATGCGAGGTTGCCTGCACATTTGCAACGGGTGCCTAGACAAGGCATGCATTTCGAAACAGATACTGGTGACAGGCTAAATTAAGCAACATCCAAATCCAATTTTCCGATCCGGGGCCCCTAGGTCCATGGGGGCAACCCGAAAAAAACAAGGCAAAGTGGCCTTAACGAGACCTTAAATTACTGAGGTCCGTGTATGTGTATATATATAGTTAGTGTATATGGGAGTTTCTCGTTTGTTCCCTTACCCCAACACCGTTGCGTAAACGTTACGTAAACGGGCCCCATGGGGCCTCATGGGACCCATGGGGCCCAATGGGCCAATGGGCCCATGGCCCCCGTTTACATAACGGTCCTGGTATAAATCCCCTACAGCGAAACAAACGAGAAAACCCCATATATATACATAAACATATTTCTCCCTGCTGCTTGCAAGGCTAACCATCAGATATGACATCAAGATGAGAGCCTCGCCATTTTATGCAACATCAGCTGCAATGCCCAGCGGACCCCCTGCCTCCGTAAGTGAGACGATTTCTTCCTCACGCATCTTCACGCGCTCCTGTTGCAAGAGAAGATATGGAAGGCAAGCTGATCAATATATATATATATATACGTATATACAATTGATGTTCTAAAGTGACCAGCACTTTGGCGTCCTGGCGCTTCACAAGTAGTTCGCCACGAAAACACATTGTGGGCATTCAAAAACAAATCATATGGTGATATGTTCGTTTCGGGTGCACCTTTCGGAAATGTGGTCTCCCCGAAGCGCTGCCAAAATAACTCCCCCAAATTGTTTTCACGGAGTCAGCTTTGCTATACTCCATCATGCAATCTCAAACCTTAGCTGAAGAGCCAGCACGGCCCTTAAAATAATTCTCAATGCTATCATCGCTGTTCTCACTATCCAATAAGGAATCCATTTCTCTATCATCCATGCCCAGAGGTACTGCAGAACACCAGCCTCATCGTTGTCGTCCTGATTCACAATAAAATTAGTGTTGCGCCACGAGTCCTTTTCTCTAGCCTTCCGCATGTTCATCGCACTGTGCTCTTGCTGACTGAGCTCTGAGCCTTGCTACAATGTGGCCTCCGCGCGGAAAGAATGAAGCTCAAGCTGCACCAGAGACTGGGATCCTTGCTTCCAGTGAGACGGAGAATCGAAAAATACAAGCGTTTCCTCGTGAGACAAGATTCTGAGCTTGTCACAGTGATTAGACATCCTTTTGCGCTCGGCTGGGACATACACTGCAAATCTGCCATCAGACCGTGAGCCCAGGACATATCCAATAAGTCCGTTCAGTGTCTTCTTTGAAAGGCATTGCAGTTGAACATAGATCCCATCAAGCACCAGGGCAGCACCCACAACTTCTGCCGCATCGTTCTTGACAGCAGACTCAGCTTGCCCCACTTCCGAGATAATGTTGGCAACCGGCACCTCCGCAACCTTCGACAAAATAGCTTGAGCACTCCCGAGCCTCAGCTCGAGATCAGCAATTTTGGCATCTATGAGAATATTGCATTTCTCGATGATTCCAGATGCCGCAGAAGCAACCACACCCGAGACAGCATCGGTAAGCTCCTCTTGCTGTTTGCTGATGTCAGCAGCAGCCTTTTCTTGTGGATGTTGGGCAGTAGGGGGCTCGTTTGCCTTTATATCCGACTCCGTATTTGTACCGCACTCCGCACAAGAAACTGATAGCACCTCTGGCTGTTTGCTGGAGACAGCCGCAGCCTCTATTGGTTTTTGTTGAGCAGGAGGGACCTCGCAAGCCTCAGAAGCCAACTCTGTATTAGTACCACTCTCCGCACAAGATACTTGATCAGCTGGAGAGGAACAGCTAAGAAGGGTTGCAGCCCTCCTTTTCCCAGCGCTATCGAAAGCAAGACCCTGAGACATCGCATGAATTTGTCCAAGCAGGTGTGCAATGTGTTGCTTTTGGAACTCCACGATCTCTCGCAACCATGGCACGTCGGAGAGAGTGCTAGACACCGAATCTTGTGGAACGAAAACTGTGGCCTCCGGGTTCAATGGGGAAGACTTGATGAGCACCTCCGACAAGGGCAGCTCCACAGCACCATTATCAACCAGGGTCGAAGCACCACCACCGACACAAGACATCCTTTTCTTGCACTCTTGCACTGAGGTCACTTCAACTTTAGCAGCCGGTTTATCAATATCCACAAGAGGCGGCCAATCACCATTGTCAGCATCAGCCCAGGACGACAGCCAAGGAATACGAGTAAGTTGGAGCCACTCGCCGCTTGTCCCCTCAGCTTTATTCTCATTTACCTTACCCCCGCTGACTCTGCAGCCAGCAAGGCTCGACGCACCATTCACGTGTTCCAGCGAAATAACCATCTCGCTCCAGTTTCCCTGTTGAGTCTCACTTCCAGCAGCCCCATTAAAGAAAGGAAAGCCATTCCTTGCACATCTCGCACGGCGAGCCACAATCGCCGACCACGAGCGCCTTCTCCAGCCTGATCCCACTTCTTCAGCGGCAGCGCCGAGCACAAGGAGAAGGTACACACATAGGGAGGTTCGACTGAAACGTCGATAAGCTTGGTCCAAAATGGCGACGGACACAACCGACCGAAGGTCAGCCTTGATCCAAAATGACTACGGCAAACTTCCCCAAATTGTGAAACTACCTGAATGTGTGCATCTCGCAGATTGCACAATGGTTTTGCCCATTTCCAAATGCAAATTCAATGCACAACACACCCCACCTAAATTTGAACACGTCCCCGACCTGTTTTGAAGGTCCTCGGGGCACGAAAATGCTGCTAAGTTTGAGGGGTCCGGGGCCGGGAAATAAGATTTAGGAGTTGCTTAGTTTAGTTTGCCGCCAGTAGCATTTAGGATTGAGGATTTGTATATGGATTCCAAACCTGTCTTGGGCTATAGATGTAAGACTTTGGCAATCTTGAGCCGCGACGAAACACGCTCTAAATAAATGAAAATCATGTGAAACACAACTGCCATCACGGTGTTCTCATCATGTTCACATTTGTGTCACAACGGTTTCGTGTGTTTGGCGCATAGATGTGGTGGTATCTGTGTGTGGGGGGGTACGGAGAGGGGGTAAGCAGGAAAATCGGTCACTGGTAAATACTAACTGATCTTCGTCCTCAAGGATGGTGGGGGGGGGAGGAGGAGAGGCGGCGGGTCCCGCCTTCCCCAACAACAGAAAGAGACAACGAATCATATTATGTATACTTCAGATTTGTGTCATATGATTGCCATATCTTAATTTGTCTTTTTGTCTGCACTTGTTTGGCGCGGGGGAATACCTCGAAAGCTCAAACTTCCACCCTTGCGACAAACGGTTATAGAGTTATGGGGGAGGGAGGCCTTCGGCCGACCCTTCTGACGACAAATCACTTGGTGACATGTCATGCTGCGGTGCCCAATCCATGAATTCTACGGACTGGGCTCTGTTATACCAAGTTGGCTGCCAACGAGGTGCTGGGGTACAAGGGCCAGTGTCACGGCCATAGCTCAGCCGGAGACATCTCGACATCTCCGGGGAGGTACTAGTATGGCTCACTCTATATTGTAACCTTGTTGCGGGGCGCAGTGAGGGCGACAATTGCGAGAAGAGTCCTGGCTGTCCAACTACCAAGTTGGCTGTTTGACGGAGCTCCTCAGTGGTTCGGCCCAAAATACACCTTGACAGCCAGCCAGGCACCCCACCCCTATGCCATTGCCTTCACTCCTTTAGCATTGGACTTTCTGGTATTCCCATAGTCCTCTGTCATATTGCTGTCTCTGATATGTGCTGGTGTCCAGATATTGAAGCCAGGAGGATATGATTGATATGCCAAAATGCGATTTGTTTGAAACTGCAGGCAGACCCATCATGCTGGCAAGCACGAACTGGCCATGAAGTTCTGTACAGAGCCCAGAAGGCAGAATTTATACACCACTCACGACATGCAAAGAATAGCAACGCCATGCCATACCTTGTTCCTGAGACCCGGCCACAGAAGGTCAATTCAACAAGGTATGACATGTTATTTGCTATACCCTGCATGCCGAGCTGCTGTATAAATGTGAAAAAAGACCAATATATATATATATATATATTCATACTGCAGCACACTTGCAGACACTGCAATCTGGCCACTCGCATTATGTGCTCAGGCATGTTCGTATTCCTTCGGGTCTTAACAGATATGCTCACCATCATCTCGCCATGTAGTAATGGAGACGCCCAAAGAATCTTCACCTCCTCGTACATATTCTTGCTTACTTCTCGATGTGCTTGCACCTTTGTGTAGGGGTCATGCTAATCTTTACTGTATCGGCCCTCCTGGCAAAAGTGGCTCTGCTATGCCGTTATGTTCGCCGCAGTCATTTGACACAGCCCGTGAACCGCTGCGAAGAGGGGAATAGAGAGGCACTGGCCCTGCGGGCCGGGGAGCAAACAAGGTGTCGCAGCGACAATGAGCCACACGTGTGCAATTTCGACCAAGGCCGACCGAAGGTCAGCCTTGAGCCAAAATGGCTACGGATTAGTCATATCTTAATTCTTATTGGTTTCATAAATGTTGCGTATAAGCTTTGTATGTATAATTGGGACCCCAAAGGTATACACCACCACCGGGTTTGGGCCTAGAAAATAGGGACGCCCCCGGGGTGGTGTGTATAGAAAGTGTTGTATTTTACAGGAGTTTGCATATACACCACCAAATCGTGCACACCAGTCAGTTTCCTATTTTTTCTAGGCCCAAACCCGGTGGTGGTGTATATCTTTGGCCTAGCTGTAATTTGGTTGCTTAAGAAACTTTAAAGTGTTTTTTTAAGATGTTCGATGTTCGTGTTAGGTCCGTTTTTCGAAAATGCATTTTTCCCGAAGGGCTGGCAAAAGAACCGCCAAAATTGTAAAATCCAAAAATGTTCAGATCTTATCAGTTGTTGCCAATGATTTTACCCACTTCCACATGCAAATTCGATGCAACAAACATCCCCGGTGCATTTAAACACATTCCCGCCCTTTTTTAAAGGCTCCGGGACCGGAAAACACGAAAAAATACACACAACCTTTCATACAAAAAAAATGTCCCGAAAAAAACAGCTAGGTTGGGGTCCCAATTGTATGTATGAGCCCTTAGGCCCCTTGGGCCCCTTGGGGCCCATGGGCCCCATGGGCCCCATCGGGCCCATGGGCCCATGGGCCCCATGAGCCCCATGGGGCCCCATGGGCCCCTTGGGCCCCATGGGGCCCATGGGGCCCAAGGGCCCCATGGGGCCCATGGTGCCCCTGGGCCCCTTGGATCCCAAAGGGCCCATGGAACAACAATAATGGCCGGAACAGTAATCTGGAACAATTATATGGGCCAATGGAGTAAGCTTTGTATCATGATGTATTGCCTGGCTCAATACAGCACACCTTACGTGTTCCATATATTGTTGGGCCTGGCTCTGGGGCCGTACAGGGCCAGTGAGGAGGCCCTCAGGCCCAGGCACAGCCCTCCGGGTCCCAACATTCGGATGACGCACTTAACTCTTTAGAAGCACTTTAAAAATACAAAGTAGGGGACAGTTAAAAAATCAGTTTTTACGGTGTTCGATGTTTTTTAATTGTTTTCTTCGGTTTTGAATGGCTTAAATGGCTATTTGAACCGATATGGATCGATTTGGACCAAGTTTCAGCTCAAAGCGTCGATTCTGGACCCGAATCGTGACATTTAGGTAAATTGGGCTACTGGGGTGGGGGACCACTCGCCGAGAGCTTAAGGTGTCGGCAGGAATCGCGCCAAAAATCCAGGGGGACAGTTAAAAAAATAGTTTTTTGGCGGATGTCTGTTTGTTGCCCTCTCAACGCAAAAGTGCCGCCTTTTTTTAGCGCTTCTAAAGATTAAATTGGATATCATCTTCAGGTGTTGCTCAAAGTTGTGGATTACGAGTATGAGGCCGCAGACGGCCTTGGGTGTTTCAAATTTTGAACTGTATCTGTTGGAACTATCGGTTGTTGTTAAATGGTGGTTTAACACATGGCGGTTTAGTGTGGGGACTTATACGGTTTAGAAAATTAAAAAAACAAAAATGAACATGTAAAATCAAATTAATGGGTCTGGGCACGGACCCAAGCCCAACAATTGCGCATGGGCCTGGCCCGGACCCGGGACCGGCGCAAATTTGGGGCCTGGGTCCGGGCAACGCCACAACCTCCGGGTCCCATCATTCGGGCAATGCCACAACCTCCGGGTCCCATCATTCGGATGACACCCTGTAGGACATGTATATGGATTCTACAAGAATTATGCAGAAATGGTTGTTGGTACCCATGTCATGGGAATCTATCGGAAAAGAATTGTAATAATGTCATAATGTTGGTACCCATGCTCCCATATCCCATGCGACCATGCGCTCCGGACAGGTAAAATCCGAAGAGCTCGTCCGGCCCACAAATCTTTGCGAACCCAGAATTCCCCTCGAAACGAACAAGACGCACAATGCCATTTGGAGCCGGGAATATGCACACCGAATAGCGACCCCAGAGAATTTGTCTGCAACATATGAGGGTTTCCGGTTAAGGGAAACTGTTGTCCGTAAAAAAAGTGGCGAGCCAAATTTGTGGCATCAAAGAAAACACTGTTTTTTTTTTTTTCACGAAACCACTCCAGAACAGAGATCTCGGCGCGAGAATTGGACCACCCGAGTCCAAATTGCGCTGCGCATCTTTTTCATACACATGAAATCTCGGATTTTTTAACCCCCGGAGGGTGCACCCAAAGGAGCGGGAAATATGGACATAAAGCAAATCAGAAACCATTCTAAACCAAATAATCTCAAAAGCAAGATGCCCAATATTAATCCAATTGATTCTATCAGCCCGCCGCTGTCCGTAGACAGGCCCACTTTTTAATTAAAACTCTTACTAACCTTAACCGGAAACCCTCATATTGTGTCGCCTCATTAATTAAGTCAACTGTATGACAAAGGACTTCAGTGAACACAGAATCATATAATGATGTGAGCAGCGTAGATATCGACAAGATCTGCGGCCTCTATCAGTCACGGCGTAGGAACCTGCATAAACGCTATAGCTTTGACCAAATCATTTTGTTTGTTTGCACATGTTTACAACATGTCAGGCATGTCAAGCCGCAACTAGCAACTAAACACTAACCCGGAGGTTTAACCCGGCGATGTAATACAACTGCTGCCTAGCTGACGTTGCAGCCAAGCTGTGTATCGTCTCCCTACAGCTTCTTGCCTCTTCATAAGGCAAGTTGATCTGATATATATATAGTTTTGACCAAATCATCTCTTGATCACGCATACAGATTGGGTAGGGGGGATCTAGCTGCACAGAAAAACTCGAAGAAATTCGTAATTTCTTAGTTTTAACGATATCGTGTGCATTTTTACGAGTGTAAATGCATGTCGATTTTCATTGCTATTTATCTTGATCAAGAAACTGTACACAAGCACATGACTAACCCCCTATTATATCCCATAGCTGATATAAGAAACACTCCCCCCCCGTAGGGGGATGAAAGGGTCAGGGGTCAGGGGTCAGGGTGGCTGGTGGTCGGGTGATGTGTGAGTGTTTTGTATATTTTGTATATATATTTTTATATATATATATATATATATATATATATATATATATATATATATATATATATATATATATATATATATTAAGTGGTTAAACCCAGTGTTGGGTGCATGTGTCCTCGTAGGTGATTCCGGAGTCAACGCAAGTTGGCTTCAGCTTCTCGTAGTACTCAAGTGCCTTGTCCAGCTGCTCCTGCTGTGAATGCATTGCAAGCTGAAGCCAAACATAATTCAATGACCATAGAGTATCAGACCTCATAACCATACCCCATCAAGGCCCCTAAATTGGTTAATAAAAAAGTGGACTCCATTGGGTATGGCTACCCAATGCAACTCCACTGCGATAGGGTTGCGGCCCCCTACTGTAGTGGAATCAATAATTGTGAATGTAAAAATAATACCCACACCCAATGAAGACCATTGAGATCATTTGCATGGTATTTGAATTATTTCCGTTGTATCTGAAACCTTCTAGGCTAAATCTATGATGTTCCAACTACTCCAAACATTTCGACAATTACATGTTTGTGTTTTTTTTTTTTGGGGGGGGGGCACTTCTGTGTCTCTGCTCTCCGAAATAATTCTAAGATGAGGACATCCTGTAATACTGTTTTTGTTCACCGAACGGGCCAAGAAAAACGATATCGGGCTGATATTTGGTATACCCGGCTCCAAATGATGTTGCACATCTTTTTGGTTTCGACTATAATTCTGGGTTTGCGAAAATTTGGTGACTAGACGAATCCAGTCACCATGCAATGATTACAGAACTAATTCATATGTGCGGCAAATATGTAATGGTGATTACAGAATATGATTACTGCAAGTATAACAATTTGAATAGTATTTGGGATTCTTTTGGGCCTCACAGGCTCAACAAAGATATGCCGACAGCATACTCATACACCTAGGTTTTTAATACATGGGATTTTTAATACATGGGTGCCGGCTCGGGCCCCTGGGCCCCTTGGGGCCCAGGGGCCCCATGGGGCCCTTGGGGCCCTTGGGGCCCATGGGCCCCATGGGGCCCATGGGCCCCATGAGGCCCTTGGGCCCCATGGGGCCCATGGGGCCCCATGGGCCCCTCGGGCCCTTGGGCCCCATGGGCCCCTTGGGCCCCAGGGGCCCCATGGGCCCCATGCGGCCCGTCGGGCCATGCATTTTTAATATATGGGATTTTTAATTATATGGGATTTTTAATTATATGGCCGGGCGCGCAAACCATGTATTAAAAAACGGGGTGTAGGGCAATGGACAGAACAAGGGTCCGAGGCCTGAGGCCTGGGCCCTTGTGTGGTGTGAAGCATAATTATATGAAGATATGTGTATCTCTGTTGTTAGCATGTCTTTGATCCCAGGGTTGCTCGGGTAAACAAAATAAAATCCAAACGGGTTTTGCTGATTTTTTGCCGAATCCTGGTGCTGCACGTCTTCCATTGGATTCGGGTCGCGGAGACGTCGAATTTGCCGGCGTTGCTGCGTCTGTAGCATCCTTGACGGTCAACTTCGTGCCCGAATGCATATTTTCGGAACCCGGTCGGCAACAAAAAAAACAACTATTTTGAAGCATGCCTGAGCAATGGCGGGTGACTAGCCGAGAAATTCCAACGATTTGTGACATACCAAACAAATATGCTAGGAGGTACAAATACCCCACAAATGTGTTGGATGCAATGCAAACTACTTGTGTGTTTGCTATGAATACTGCAGAAGAATGAAGTCGGTGCGACCATAATTAGGAGTTCCTTTTTTGTTTCGGAGCGATAGTAAACAAATCTTGAAGGCCATAGCAATGCAATGCAAAGCAAAGCCAAGCCATGCAAGTCAAGCCATGCAAAGCAAACCGATGCAAGGCAATGCAAAGCAGAGCAATGCAAAGAAAAGCTAAAGCAAAGCAAAGCAATGTAAATCATAGCAATGCAATGCAACGCAAAGCAATGCAAAGCAAAGCATGGGAATGCAAAGCAAACCAAAACATTACAAAGCAAAGCAATGCAAAGCAGAGCAATGCTAAGCAAAGCCATGCAAAGCAATGCGAAGAAAAGCAAAGCAAAGCAATGCAAAGAAACGCAAAGCATAGCAATGCAAAGCAATGCAAAGCAAAGCAAGGCGATGCAAAACATAGAAATCCCAAGCAAAGCATAGCAAAGCAAAGCAAAGCAATGTAAAACAAAGCAAAACAACGCAAAAGAAAACCAAAATTATAGCAAAACAAAGCAGAGCAATGTAATGAAAAACATTGACATGCCGAGCAAAGCAAACCAAAACAATGCAAAGCGAAGCAATGCCAAGCAAAACAATGCAAAGCAAAACGATGCAATGCAGAGCAAATGCAAAGCAAAGCCAAGCAATGTTAAGCAACGCCAAGCAATGCAAAGCAAAGCAATGCAAAGCAAAGCAATTCAAAGCATAGTTTGGACAACTAAGCACCCCAAAGGAATTTGTTTGACAACTAACAACGCCAAATCAATTTGGGTTATTTGGGGATTTGAGGGCGGGGAACTAGGCTGAGGCTCGGGGAACGCAGCCTGGGAGGGTTCCCCGGGGGTTCCCCGGGGAACCCGGATCCGCCCAACCCCGGGACAAGCCACCGGCTACTTTGGGACACAGTCAGACAACCTTTTAGGCAAGCCTACTTGGGGGAAAACAAGATCACATACATGGATGACTCAAGATTGGCAGACCCCTGCACAAAGCAAGGTATGCTTCTCAAGGTTGCGGACCCTCTCCTCACCACTCGCAAGGTATGGTTACCCCCACCCCCCCCCCATACCACTCAAGCTATAATTCGAATTCTACTAAAGTATTCAAGGTTAGTATACTCAAGACCGCAGCCGAACAATGCTCATCGAACACGAGTACACAGTCAAGAACATGGCTGTCCGAATACGACAAGCGCTCCCCGAACACAAACAACAACGCAACAATATAGGGGCCAGGGTTTAGGGTTTGGGGATTATGGTTTTAAGATTTAGGTTTTGCATGTGCGACCACGACAAGCTGTCGCTGAACACAAAAACAACACAACAATATACGAATGCTGGGAGCCAACAATCAACACGCACACAAACACATCACCTTCAGGCCTCCATGGCCATCCAAAGGCAAATGCAAGCACAACACACAACTCCGAACACAAGCACAACACACACACACGCAACAAATTCAACACACAATCTCAACACCGAGCGCGGGCACACACACACACACAGACACACACACACACACAACATCGACTTGTAAGCACCAACACACTTACCCCACAAAAACATCACTAAACCACATTAACATAACCCATCTGTGATTCGCAAACACAAACACAAACATCCCCGGAATCCAAGTCTGAACATGAACATCGACACGACATTGCCAACCACAAACACAAACACGACAATGCACACCCGAACGACCCCTTGTTCTTTCCATGGTGCTGTACATTGGAATAGATTGCTTCTCGTATTCAAAATGTACTCTGCATGGGATAAT
>Ga0099797_101673_pt1 | contig 11155 bp, 13 predicted proteins | sample Uncmet_Sort48C_1_FD_89871 | JGI IMG/M metagenome (GOLD analysis project Ga0099797, IMG submission 89871) | Marine eukaryotic communities from CALCOFI LINE 67, Pacific Ocean - C012_Sort48C_1 | ecosystem: Environmental > Aquatic > Marine > Oceanic | place: Pacific Ocean: Monterey Bay | collected... | reverse complement strand
CACCGCCGAAAGCATCGCAGAATGATGAAGATCAAATAAGTGGCGGTCGTCAGAGGCCGCCGGAGGCTGCAGGAAGCCGCCCGGACAGCCGGTCAGCCGTTTTTTCTCAAAAAAATCTCAACCGCCTGGATGCGATTACCCAGGATTGCTCGGGTAAGCAAAATCAGCTTTGAACTTTGTTTTCTGGGTTTTGGGCTGAATCCTGATCGGAAAAATCTTCCATTGGATTCGGTTCCCGGAGACGTCAAAATTGCAGGTGTTTTTGGGTCTGTAGCGACCACACCGGTCAATTTTGTGTCCGAATGCATACTTTGGAACCCTGTCGAAGAAAAAAAAATGAGGTATGCCCGAGCAATGGCGACTTTTCTCAAAAACATCAACCGCCTGAATGTTGTTAACATAACAATAAAAAGCGTTGACGATTTTTAGCTCAATCCTGCCAAGGGAGGGGCACTTCAGAGCTCCCGGGGCAAGCTCGGCGGGCAGCCGGCCAGGCAGCCAGCCAGCCACCAGCCAGCCGGGCGGCAAATGTACGTTTCACTGAAACAAAACGAAATAACTGGGCTGCGCGCCTGCACGAGGGCGGAGTGGGTGAAAATCAGAAGTGTGGAATAAATTGATGTTGTTCTGTCAATTGTACATATTGCTGTGGTGAAGCGGCTGCGTATGAGGGCCAGTGGGTCCCCAGAAGGTGCTAGAGAGGCGGCCAAGCCAACACCTTGAATGTGCCGCGCACCTGTGCGACAGAGAACTTGTCCAAATCATTGACATGTTGATTTTGAAAGTGAGCCTCTGGTGGACACAAAATGTACAATGTGGGGTGCTAATGCGTTCGCCGAAGCCATTTCAGAGTTAATTTTGTGGGAGATGTACATTTTATTGAAACGAACCGAAAGGTGTTTGATGCCCGATGTGGTCCAAGCCTGCCAGCAATAGTTATTCATTAAGAAGCCACAGCATTCAATTTTACTCATGAGTTTACAAGCGGAGCCGCAGTTCAATGAAACTGAACCCACAATAGCCCATATCTGTGGGCGCATCGACACCGGTGCCGAGCCAAGCATATGCCTTTGAGGTCTGCAACCAGCATCAAGAAGCGATCCTCTGAGCACCACTAGAGCAAACCAGCTAGGAAGCCCCCTGTGCAACTGGAACGGAAGCGACAGGCAAAACCAGGTCACTAAGGCTAACCAACTAGGCAAGCCCCCCCATCCCCCCACAAAAGTGCAAGCCACCACTTCCACTAATTGCCTTGACCTCCCACGGGCCTCTGTAAGGCCTCGGCCACCCAACTCTCAAATCAAACCACAACATTCAACAACATTTATTATATATGTATACAGTGTATATATATATACATATATGTTACAGCGAGAATTTATGAAGTGCCTCGCTGACTAAATTCATGGGCAGGTCGCCTGGAGGTGACAATAATACTGCAAGTGCAATTCTGAAACATACTTCGTTGCCACTTCTCAGATTCCTATATACATGGGACTGTGGGAACCCAAAGTGGGCCTGGGCCTCGACCCAAGCCCCAAATTCGTGCCTGGGCCTGGGACATGCGATCGTCGCAGATTTTGGGCCTCGGCGGGGGCCCAGGCTCAATGTGTGGGCCCATGAGCCCATGCATATAGGAAGAAGGGGTTACAACACTTTCAGAACCTGGTATGCATGATTCTTGCCACCTCCGACATGAAATGCCCATGAATAGTATGAGTAAAAAACTTCGCCATACATGAATAGATTGAAACACCGATTGAATAAAACATAATGTTTAGTCCGGACGTTTTATGGTTAGCTGTATTTGTTAAGAGCTGTTTGCGAGACTTGCGAACAACATGGGTGGAGGCAAAACCAATCGAACCCACGCCTCATGCAACTGACCCAAAGGCACTTATATCGTAAGCAAAATGAAGAAGCGCTTCAGGAATGCGGCTTAAAAACTTAATGCAGTAATATCGACCTTGCCTGCTGAATTTCGTGCGGGGCCCCTAAACCCTATTTCTTGGACCCGATCTCCTAAACCCTTTGTTCGTTCGATTTTAATAAAATATCACTTCAAAACAGGTCGGGGACGTATCTAAATGCATCTGTTGTGATTTATGAAATGCATCTGTGGTAATTCATGCATCGAATTTGCATGCGGGAATGTTTCAAATCATTGTACAATCGATAGAATCCAAACATTTTGTGGGTTTCAACATTTGGGGAAGTTCTTTTGCCAACCCTTCGGAGAAAACTCATTTTCGAACAACAAACAAACCCAACGCATCATCCAAATATTGTATATTTATTCAAGTTCAATGACTTTGACTTTTCATGTCCGCAATAACTTTAGCACCTTTACCATGTAATTGTTTTGTATTTACAAGGGACATTATGTAGTATCCTCTGTGCCAATGTATGTGAGCGTGTGATGCATAAAACGTGTATCAATACATACTAAATGTAACATACACACCTCGTTCGCAAACCAACGCCACAATAGCACACATAATGAAAAGTATGCATAAATATAATGATGCAGAGCAAAAGCTAGCTATTTAGTTCCAAGGTGCCGCCTCAATTTGTTGAATGTCCTGCAACGACACACCATTAATTGTCATGAGGACACAAAAACACAACAATCGCATCCAAGGTGGTGGTGGCGATAATGCCCAACAGACAACTTGAACATATTTCTGATATCCGAACGGACAACTTACCATCGTAATCCCATTTGTCAGGCAAGGCCCCTAGTGCAAGTCATGAGTGCCGCAACGTATATTCATATATATATATATATATATATACATATATATGTTATATATATGACCCTCTATTGTGGCTCTGCCACCATTTATCAAACGAGTAATGTATCCTAGAGTACTCCGCCAGCAAGGGTCTTGTTAGTGGGTTTGTTTGTGGTCTTGTTTGTCAAGCGGACTGGGCCCAGAGGGCCGGGCCTGGGCCTGAGAGCCGCACGGGGGAACGGGCCCACTTCTGGAAAAAAACAAACACATAAACAAGAGCGTTGTTGCGGACAACCGGCCAACAAGACCCCCAGAAGGATACGTCAGAGAAGATTGGAACAACACGCTTTTCTATATTTAATTGATTCTCTCTCTCTCTCTCTATATATATATATATATATCGTATATACATTCTATATAATATATAAGTAATCTATTAGATATTATCTTTATTACATATGTGTATATATGTAAATGTATATATATATATATATATATCATAAATGTATATGTGTAAGTAAGTATATGTATTTTTTTATACAGATCTCTTTTTTATATCTCTCTTCTTCCACTCTTTCTGAGCACCAACGTTTGAGATTAAAAACAGAGCAAAGCGCTACTGGAACTAAGAAAACATTGGACTGGAAAACCTAGAAACATATCCAGAGCTCAAGAGAAGCAATATAATTGCACAATGGTTGCTGTCCTCAAGCCTTGAACACAAAATGCCTACAACACGATTGGTAAAAAAGCCGACGAAGCACGGGACCCAACTCGTGACACTGCCAACGATCACCAGATCAGGCATGCACAAAGGGGCACCAGGGCAATTGCACAACTTGCAAACTGCCAACTACCCCAAAAAAGCAATTGTACTATCTCACTCTTAAGTGCCAAATATGTTTCCGCATTCTCATGACCAGTATCTCCTTGGATCCACTAGTGCAAAGGCCATGTTCTCTGCATATTTGTTGAAGCTTTTCTATAGTATTTAGCATGAGCGCTCGATGTATATGATCTTGTGTGCCCTTATCCTTTTCCCCTTTATCCAAAGGCCTACATGTTGGGGTATACGCGGTCGAAATAGGCACAGTCATAGTTGTAGTTGTAGTCATAGACATAGGCATAGATGTAGGCAAACTGGTAGGAGTATAATTGGAGGATATAGTACATGCCGATGAAGAGGATGCCGACGCGTGTTCCTGATGGGCATTTCCAGGGCTTGCAAATTGACTAGTTTGTTGCTCTTCTTGCCAACATTCTGACTCGCTGTCAAGGTATATGTCGGCATCTGAGTCATTTATATCTATCTATATATATATATAAACTAGTATACAACATATACGTGTATCGTGTGGTCACTTTTTGCATGTGGTCCCCTTTTCCATGGCGCGGCCATTACAAAGCAAGACATCGGGCCGAGCCTTCTTCACCCAAGATGCCTGGGCCTCTTTTGCCTTTGGTGCGCCCTTTTGTCGCTCCGCCTTGCCACCTTTCTTTGACTCCTTGCCTTTCTGGTCGCCGGCCTGTGCGTGGCAACACAATAGAGTGGGGTCCCACGGTAACCCAGGATTGCTCGGGTAGGCAAAATCAAGTTTTAATTTTTTCCCCTCCAGGATTTTGGCCGAATCCTGGTCCGGGAATTCCGTAGCACGTCCGTAGCATTTTTGTCGGTCAGTTTTGTGCCGAATCCAGATTTGGGAATCCGGCCGAAGAAAAAAGTAAAACAGTGTGTGCAAGCAAGACCGGGGTAAGGTCCTGACATGAGGTACAAGTATCCTCTGAAGGAAATTAGGAGAACAGTAACAATATAAAACAAATCTCCGAATTTGTGCAATGATCGAACTCCTGATATGCGCATACATATGTATATATATATATATATGTCACAAATTTCACTACCATGAAACTGGCAAGGCTAACAGCCAAGACATACATGGAGACGGCGGCATTTTAATGCGGCACCTTGCCACGTTCAAGTTTGTTTGCCTCCTTGTCCTTCTGAAGGGGTTTCATATGCTGCACGGGTTCGAGTAATCTGCGATGTGGATGATGTGCCAAGGTTCTATCTCGAAGCCGCTCCTCTGCAAATGTACACGTATCCATTTTATCTGATCATCCTCAGATGTCCAACTGATGCAGATAAACCAACACTTTCATTGTGTAGGAAGCTATTCGGTTACACTGGACTTTCAGACAAGTTGCAAGGCGAATATTGTGAATTTAACGACCTCACACATTGTCGTTGGGAACACTCAATCGGCTTGAGAATGCAAACAATCACACGCATGTCTGTCATTGATAAGTTGTTGCCCCCGCCGGGCTCATTACTGAACTTCGTAACACATATCATTATCCCCCCTGGTTGCGGATACTTGGACACACGCGGCTGAAGTACATGGCTAACTGGTTTTGAACATGTCCGAAAACGCTTAGCCACCAAATTTGGTTGAGCCACTTCGGTTCAAATGAATTAGCCACTGGCTCACACGGTTAGCCATCGACCCGCTTAAAGTGTGTAGCCAATGTCTAACCAAGAGGGATGCATCATTGCGTGTGTCGTAGTTTCTAGATGTCAATATATCATACGCAATTTTCGGGCCAACGATGTTGCTTTCAAGGTCGCATTCATGAATTTCAAAAAGTGTTGGCCGCCAAGGGTAGATGGGGACAAGACATCACCATCACCAATCCATAACAACAGACAAGCTGCGGCTCACTGTCATGTCCAACTCATTCGATTACACGCATATGCTGTCAACATACATGTCCTTTTTGGGCCTCGGAGGCAAACATAATTAAGACCAACAAAACAAATGACATTGAAGGCCCCTGCAAGGAAATCGTGAAGATTAGTTACATAACTATATTATACTGAAAAGACCAGAATACTGGACGGGCAGAATACTGGAATACTGAATATTGTACTATCTCAAATTACTTCGTCTTCAGCCCGGATCTGCAAAACACTAGCGGGTCCACAGCCCAATGAAACCAAATGCTGTAGTGACCCGTGTTTTAGTGGACCCTGGAAGTGGTTTAGTGGACCCTCGGGGTGGTTCAGTCGACACTGGAGGTGCTTTAGTGGGCCCTCGAGGTGGTTTAGTGGACCCTGGAAGTGGTTTAGTGGACCCTCGGGGTGGTTGAGTTGACCCTGGGTGGACCCTCGGGATGGTCGAAATACTGGTTGGTCAAAATACTGTATATTCCACTGTCTCGAATCCATTTTGGCAAGGTCACAAAAGCCAAACACTAACGAGCCCCCAAAATCAAAATACTGTCATGGCCCGGGCCCGACTAATATTTTGGTCTTCCATGTACTAATTATGATCATCCAACGTGCATAGCTCCCCAAAAGCCGTAGCCGCTTGTACTAATGAAACGAACACATCGGTATATTGTTCGTAATTCCCGAAATTCGGGAGGGAGCCTGGGACTAACCCTTGACTTCTAGCATGTCTTAGGTATGTGGACCACATATGAACGCATCAAGCAAAATATTGAAGCATTGGGGATTGGGGCGGTATTGAAAACGAGTATTTACCAGACTCCACTGATGAAAGGTGAAACACGTATATGCCAAATCATATTGAATTCATAATATTTCTATGTGTCATGTGTTGAAAACCAACATATGACAGAAATCTAGCAACTATAAGACACATACATGAGTGTTGCTATGTATATATATATATATATATATATGTATATGTATATGTATGTAGAATGGCATTTCCATTGAATTCGAATATGATGGGTAATTCCAGGAACTCCTCACATCTGAATACTGCACAATTTATTGCAGGCCAGAAAGATATACCACTAATATGCTGGATCCTTTCCGCAAAAAAAAAGGGTTGTGCTGGTACTAGATTCGTATATGGGGCCTAACAGTATGTGTGAAGTCGAGCAAGCTATAATCCGATGCAATACAATGTTTTCGAAGAAAGAACAGCACAATAGAAAACGACAAGACAGAAAACATATGTGGATACAGAAAAAACAATAAAACATAGCAACACGAGATCAGAAGAACAAGCAATCGACAGACGAACACTAACTCACCACTACGGGAAGGCATAATGACCAAAACACTAAATACGAACACACGGACAACGCACAAAACAGATACAAAACACACAATACAAACCAAAACAATACTACTGAACGAAACAACAACCCATGCAAAACCTACAGACACAAGGAACGACCTAAACACATAAACAAACACAAACTAACGAACTAACTACAAACGACGAAACATTACAGATCACCACCTGCTCATGTAAAGAAGATGCGAACACATCTACATAACGAGCAACAAACATGAAGGACACACATAAATACAGACCTTGATACATACTGAGATAATCAATAAATTGCATCATACATAAACACCTGAAGAACTAATGAACGACAGATGTAATACAAACATAGACCAATACAGACATACAGAATGTAAGGCACAACTGAAGAATGGTCTAACAATCTAATAAACGTGAATAGCTCAAGAAACGAATGGACGTCTCTCTCTCTCTCTCTATATATATATATACTGCATATGTAACGAAATGCAAAACTGAAAAAACAACGACCTAAATACTCAACACCAATACATACATAAATACAAACAGAAATAACTAAATGAGCAAGTAAAGGAACGTGACGAAGGCCAGACAGAACGAACTGACGAGAAGGCACACTAGAGAGATCGGCATACCGGAATAAATAAAGAAGGAAAGAGCTAGCAACAGATACAACGACAAAACTATGCAATGCATTGAGACATACTTGACGAAAGAACGATCGACCTCCATAAAGTATGGGACAATGATAGTCAACGAGCGACAGAACAAAGGACACACCTTACGCCGACATGTACGACAAATAGAAGACGACAATCGGCGCAACTAACTAATGCAAACACAAGTTGACTCCAACACCAACAAACAAAGAACGAAACACTAAACAAAGACAAGCATATCTAACGAACGACATCAATAACAACAAACACTAAGACGTACCGAACGAGCTGCATACAGAGGTAACGATTGAACTATATACATAGTACAACTAGAGAAAGACAGACAAACCGAACGAGCAAACAAATTAAAGACAGACATAGAGGCGACACGAATCAATGAATACATAAACCCTGCGAGAACGAACACACTAACCACCTACATAGGTAACGACAGAACAACCGCCAGACATAGCAAACACATGAAAGAAATAACTACATGACGCCCGACAAATACCGACTGGGTACACATGAAGAACGAACACTAACCACATAACGAAAGAACCGACACACAAAATAACGAAATACTGACATCAATGATGAAATATATACCTGGACAAAGACAAGCATACCTAAAGACGGAACTATATAAATAAATGAAGAACATATATAGAATGTACACCACATGCATAACCGGAACCACGACCGAAAACACACACACACAAACAATCACTAATGTAATGATCATGAAATATCGAACTCACATAACGAAGGGGACCACACAATACATAACGAAATAACGAACGACCGAACCAACTCATGAGCAAGACATGAAATACTTAAAAAGCGAACGATGCACGTACCGAATGCAATACCGACATAAATAAACACTTGAAGAAAGACACGACGACAACCATCACGACCTAACGAATGAAGTAATAAACACAGGGGCGGCATAGAAGACGCAGTGAACGACAAAAAGGACACAACTAACTACATAATTCAACAACTAACGACGGAAAGAACAAACGAATGACATCAAGCAATTCAGAACGAACTACCAACAAACTAACGAAATACATACCGATCGAACGAACGAACGAACACACCGAAAGGAATAACAAACGACGCACACATACACCTAAACAAAGAAACAAGTCAAGAACTAACATAATGCATAACGAACAAAGAACAGAAACATGTACCGTGCATACTTAAGTAAAGACACATATAACGAATGAAAGAACATTAAAAAAAATTCAATGTGAAGCTCTTCGATAGGCGATCACATGATAAGTGCTACAGGCCATGGACGGGCCACAACAAATGCAACACCTAGTTAGCCTAAAGGGACGATTACTGTAGAGTATCTATACATATGGAAACTGTGGGCCCCTCTGTGGGCAACTGAAAGAAAATTAAAACATAAGTAACACATGAATAATTCGCTCAGAAATCGAAGAACGAATCACGAAATAAGGTGAACAGAAAGACCGCACTAATTAAAGCAACAAATATGTATACAAACGCAGCGCTAATCAATCAATAACTACAGAAATACTTAAACAAACACACGAATGAACGACATCACGAAACTAATACGTACCGTAATGAAACACGAAATGAACCTATACAGACAGAGACACACAAAAACAACAACCATCCAAACGAAACTAACTGAATGCCATGAACAGCAAATCAAACATATAAATAAATACTTAAAGAGAGGCGGCGAGGGAAAACCTAACACACCTGGCTAACAAAATCCCGAACGAACCAAATACGGGAAGACCCAAAATAAAGAAAGATAGAAGGACGAACGCAGAGAGACAGAGGGAGAGAAGACAACGACATACATAACTACGTACTTGAATATATATATATATATATATATATATATATATATATATATATATATATGTAATATCGAATGCAAAATATACACGGGATAATGAACAACCGGAATAACAACCTAAAAAACAAATAGGGAACGACATAACTAAAATACATAAGGCGGACGATCACGAACTAATAACATACTCCACAATCACACATCAACAGAAATGAGTCCAGACAAACAACGACACACCTACACATCGAACCAACTATAGAATAATTACTTCCTAAAGAAATACATAAATGCACAAATGAAGACATAGTCATAAAACCAATAACGGATCTAATCAATAAGTAAAGAATCATAAAGGAATACATACATAAAACAATAAACTCAATTGAGAAGTAATGTAACCCAGAAAGAGCATGTTGACATAACGAAAGAAACACCGAAAATAAAGAAACGCAAGAACAAACATACATAGTTAAATCGAATGCATCGCGGACAGTGTCTTCGAAGGCACAATCGCATCGAAGGGACCCATCCGAAGAAGCTTGCTATGCAATGTGATTTTGAAGTTCAGCCGAGCGGAAAATGAATTTACTATGTTTTCGAATGCTCAATCGAGCAAAGTATAGTCCTTCGGGAATGTGTTTCTAGGCTTTCCCTTTACGTGCTACCTCAATCTCACTTTTTATACAAGACCTGATCTAGTTCAGCGATTTGTGCATACACAATTTGTACCGCGCGTGCCCATGCTGTAGCGCTACTCCGCATGCGCACCTTCTTGCCGCCGCCGCCACCGGGGTCTTTCTTGGCATTCTCAGCCACAACGGCGTCCGCATCCATGGCCGTGCCACCCCCGTGCCCACGCCGACAAAAGCTTTCGTGGCAGCGGTCGCACAAGAATGCACAAGAAACGGATGCAAGCAGAGGAAGCACATAAGCAAAACATATGAAACATCATAGAACGATGGAAACATGCGAATATCATACAATACATATATGCAGATACCGGCATGTAGATACACATGTAACAACTTGCATAAAAGGTGCAACATCCAATGTAAGATATAATGTATTGCATTGAGTCGATGTGTGTATCTGGTGTAATGATTCATTTCGCGTATCAAACACAACCCACCAACAACACACATTTTTTTTAAATCTTCCACTCCCCCAGGAACTCTAACACAGGGACGACAAAAAAAAAAGGGGAGGACAGAGAGAAATATACATATATATATATATATTCTCGATTTTCGAATCCCCGGAGGTCGTACCCACAGCAAGGAACAGAGAGGGGGGGCTGACTGTAAACAAAAACAGACATTTCAGCTTATATATGTGTATATATTAATATGTTTTAAGAGTCTCTTGCCTTGGAGGCCAATTTCAAACTGTTTTAGACTGCTTCGAGTAGTTTCAAAATTATTTGGGCTGATTTCGTGACGTGTCAGCTTGATTGCATAACGTGTCGGCCTGATTTCGCACACGTGTTCAAAGTGTTTCATTGACGAATACTTTTGAAGAAATTCTTAAAACTTGTTTAACAAACTTAAACAATTTCACAAAACTTGTTTGTCATTTGAAAACACTTTGTGAAACATACATTTTCGTTGATTTCGTTAACATTTGGGCTGTTTTTGTAACGTTTCGGCCTGATTTCGTATCGTTTCGGCCTGATTTCATAACGTTTTCAAATTGTTTGATCGGCAAACAAGTTTAGTGAAATTTGTTTAAATTGTAAAAAACAACAAGTTTACCAAACATGTGTGACGAATTGAAACACTTTTAGGCAAATCAATTTTAAACAATTCGAGGCCCCATCAAGAAGGTCAA
>Ga0099797_101672_pt1 | contig 11163 bp, 5 predicted proteins | sample Uncmet_Sort48C_1_FD_89871 | JGI IMG/M metagenome (GOLD analysis project Ga0099797, IMG submission 89871) | Marine eukaryotic communities from CALCOFI LINE 67, Pacific Ocean - C012_Sort48C_1 | ecosystem: Environmental > Aquatic > Marine > Oceanic | place: Pacific Ocean: Monterey Bay | collected... | reverse complement strand
CGGAACAAAACCCGGAGCGGGTCCCTTTGCCTTCGGAACGAGACGGTCTCCCGCCTTAGGAGCGAGACCTTCTGCCTTAGCCATAGGAGTAGGAGGACCAAACTTTAATCCGAAAGTCCGAATCTTGCCATCATTATTATCATTGGCTCCTTCTTGATATATCAGTTGACGTTTGTTGGATGGGCCATTGTTATTATCGTTGGAGATTCCTTCTTCCTTCGTGTCAATGAGGGGCAACATCAGTTGACGTTTGTTGGATGGGTTGACTTCACTCAGACTGTTATGACGGATTTCACTGTCAAGAATGAGGTGTTTGGATTCAGCAATATCAGATGCGGTAGCATCATGATGCCCTGTGAGATCATTTTGAGACTTTTGTCCTTCGGGATTCAAATTATCGAACTTGTGATCTTGGGATTTCTGAGATTTATCATGAGATTTCTGTTGACTCGAGGAAAGAAGACTTTCGCTTGGACTTTGTTGAGAGTGAGGCGGACTTAAGGCAAAACTTGAAAGAAAAAAATCCAGCCCCTGCAATGTCATTACTAATGACACGTTCAGGCCTTTCAAAGGACTTTTGGACAACATTGCCATCTTTTTTTTGTTCAAGAAATAGTGTCGAACAAAGATACGATGTTGACGACGAATGAGTGAATGAATGAATGAATGAATGAATGAATGAATGAGTGAATGAATGAAGAGATACGATGTTGACTAACACTTCCAAAAAAAGTTAAAACGATTAAGACTTCCAGAGAATCACTTCCAGAAAATTTGAGAAAACTTAAGTCTAGAGAACCATGACAGTACTGTTGAAGGAATTCAATTCTGATTCAAATACAATATGCTTGTTGCAAGAGGAATAACAATCAAAATGCAATGAAATGAATATGGAATACAGGACAATTCAACTCATAAGAGGAGTCCAAACTTGTTTCAAACACTTAAGCAAGACTATATCATTGTTGACAGAAAAAGTTTTTTTCAATTCTTGAAACAGCAGACAAAAAGCAAACAAAGTTAACAAACACGATGTATCATTGGACAAAACGAAGACAAAACGAAAAAAATGATTCCATATGACTCAAACTCCCTGAAGAAAAAGGAAAACGGAGACTACTTGTCATCGTGTTCAATGGGAATCCTTCTAGACTTCAACTTGTGCCGCAAGGAACTTAGGAAGATTGCGATGGGTATTATGCCATTATGCCGTATGGAAAAATTATATGGAATTCAAAAATTCAGGATCATTGCTCTCAAGTAGTATACCAGTCGCGAAAAGCCTTGGGAACATTCTCTCAATTGGAATCCGCAAGGAAGACTATCGTCAGCGGCTCGCCGAAAACTTGCACCCCAGGAGAACACCAACCCACATCGCCAATGAAATGGAAGAACCTCCATACGAATTTCAATTTTCAGATTTTTTTGATTTTTATGATTTTTTTGAAAAATATGTAGAAGATCGATCTTCTACGAAATAATATTGACAGTCTGCAGATGCAATTTGCAGATGATACAGCTGACAGCAAGACTATCACTGTCAACTGCTCAGCATTATTGACAAAAGAGATTTCCACAAGGATTGTGAAGACCCATGGCAGAGATTTTGAATTCAGAATCGATAACTTATGGATTAGAGCTCGACTCTTTGAAAGAAAACCACTGAAAGAAAACTTGCAAAATCATGATGGAAAGTCTACTCGCAAAATCTGATCATACAAAAATCGAGGTGAAAAAATCAAGGTGGAACTACACCACCCGGCTTTACAGAGTCTACAATTCATGACGCATGTGTTCGACCCAGTGACTTCTGTCAGTGTTCTTGTTCTTCTTAACGCCATAATGATGACTCTTCGCATAATGGTCATGAGTCGACAGCATGGCCATACGTGTCTATGATAGATCGAATAAACCACGGACCACTTGACTTTGCAAAAACCAGACCCAAATCCCCGTACAAAGGAGATTACTTCTCCTTACATAACTTCTCCTCACCATCCTACGGTCACACGACTGTATACGACGGCGAAGGTTTTCAAGTTTTCAAATTCGTGACTGTCTTGATTTTTCTTGATAGCCTTAGACGTAGGGGACTCAGGATGGATTGCTATCTGAATCTGTACAATGAGTATGACTGCACTCACCTTTCTTTCTTTCTCCAGCCCAGGACTGCACTCACCTTGAATGCAGCAATTTGAATTGGTACAATGGTATCGAGTCTCTGAAAGTACACACACATATGACAATGATTGAAATCAGATTGAACTCCAAAAAGCCAACTTATCCACTTTGATCTATCGCGTTTCACTACGCCTTTTTTTATTGCTCTAATCAAATTCCGAATGCTCAGACTCACCAATTTAGAAACGCATGATGAGAAGAGACAAAAAATAATGCTACATTGCTAAAAAAGGATCTCAAGATTGACTCATACAATGAGCCTCAATACCATTGCTCATGGGCTGACTCCTCAGTAGATTAGACTCTCTGATTGCCCGCCGTCCCAGTTGTTTCCTCCGGTTTTGTATTGTCGCGAGCTCCATTCGCCAAAGGCGGAATAGCAGGAGGCGAAAGCCCGCTCACATCATACAAGTTGATGAAGTTGTGATTGGCGAGCGTTTGCGTAATACCCGCATCATGCGTCATACAGTTATGGTCATCATCTAACATGTTCAAAGTGTCAGAACGTGTAACCGTTCGCGTAACTGGATCAGAAGTTCCGAAGTCATCCACTGAAACAGTTGGCGTTAAATGGATCGTGTCTGGTGATGATGCTTCTGTTATTTCAGCAGTTCTTTCTGCTGCTTGTACTAGGCCTTCTTCGATTTCAGGACCTCCAAGTTCTGGACTCTCATGCAGACTGCTGTTCACGTAGTAGTTGTTGCCTCCAAAATACCGACTCAGACCAGGCAGACGCGAATTGTAATGAGAATCATAATTCGATGAGAAATCATGACCGATCAGATCATCGTGAGTATCATCGCGACTAATCGTACGGTCGTGAGTCAAGTCACCATGAGTATCATCGCGACTAATCGTACGGTCATGAGTGTCACCTTCGCTGGCACCAACAGAATCAGCACCAACTGAATCCCGCTTGACATCCCCTTGTACCACCATACTATTGCGCGGATAATTGATTTCTTCTCCGGTTTGTTGCTCATTCATTTGGTCAACAAATTGTTGTCGTGTCATCAGTCGTCCATTATGAATCCATCTTGACGCTGTTTGTTGATACACGGGAACTGGAGTCCCAGGCAGAGTAGATCCAGGACCTCCAGGCTGTCCAGGCATAGTAGAGCCAGGACCCATATTACCAGGAGCACCCACCACCGGTAAATTTCCGCCATTCGCGTTATTCGTATTAGCATAGCCCGACTTCCTTGACTTGCACCGCCCATGAACGAAGCCCAGGATGATGAAGAAGATGCCTGCTGGGATGATCAGAGCAAATGCCCACATCCAAGTGTTGGACTTTTTCGAAAAGGATTTTCCTGTGTTATTGGACCTGGAAGAAATTTTGGAATTTCTAGAAGAGTCAGGACCACTACTGAGTTTCCTTTCACTATCCATGGGCCCAGTAGCATCACTATCACTATTTCCGTGCCATCTACCGAAATTTTTCCACCAAGGTGTGTGAGTTGGACTGTCGGGACTTGACGTCGCGCTATCATCGGAATCAGCGTTCCTATTCCAAAAAGAAGCTAAAAAATTATTTCTTCCCGTTTTCAAATCTCCAGTTTCTGTCGCGGTTTCCTCTGTAGTAGTTTCTCCCGTAGTTTCTCCAAACTTCATGAAGCCACTTCCAGCTTTCACAGAGCGTCCATCTTGCCCAATACTTCCTGTGTAACTCGTACTATCCCGATTCGTACTACTAGCATCTCCATTGGAATTAGAGCCTGTATTTCCTCTGTTAGCATTCCCACTCCCATCTGCACTAGTCCCACTTCCAGAAGATTCCCGCTCGGATTCATCCTTCTTCCCAGAAAACCACCTCTTAATCCCCCTTCCAACTGCTTTAAACGGCCAACTCACCGCTGTGAAAATGAATCTGAAATATTTTCCCAACATTTCACTGGCCACATCCGGGTGTGATCCATCGAATAGTTTCATTATCACAATCGGAACGATCACAAACACAATCCCCGCGCCCTGTAATGCGTATAACCCGGCTCTCCGCGCCCCTTGCCACGCGTTGTAGCGGACGCGTTGATATCTTGTTGATTCCGGGTTGAGATTAGGGTTGGTGGTTGGGTCAGTGTTTGGAGCCATCAGTCCATGGGGATTTGCGAGGGTCTGAAAAAGAACAAATATGTTATTTTCTCTGATATTAAATTCTCCGTCCTGCGGATTCTGAAATTCCGGCGGAGGTGGCGCTTCATACAACACCCGCCTACAAACTGGGCATTGTACTTCCATCCCTTCGTCCTGTTTCTGTTTCTTCCAGCGGTCAAAATGCTTTGCACAATAATGATGGCCACACCGAGTTGTGGCTATCTTTGGCGGGTCCAGAGGTTTATGACACATATCACAGGTCTGGTCAGCAGTTGGAATCCGATCAGGGTCTACTGTTAGTGGCCTAGACTGCCTAGTGAAAGAAGGTCTGAAGAAGTCACTCGGTCTAGTACAAGCTGGACATTGTAAACTTGTGGTCTGAGCTCCTTGCGAGCCTTCTCCTTGAGAGGAGCCTTCTAACCCGTTGAAACACTCTCTGCAAAAATTATGACCACATACTGAGGCCACATTGTTCAACGATGCAAAAGGCTCGTGAAGAATAGAACAAAGTTCCTGATCAGTGAGTGATGGAAATGCAGCTTGCCATTCAGGAAGCGTGCGATATGTTACAGGCTCATCATTTTCACTTTCTCTTTGAAGTTTCTTTTGCAGTTTCTTTGCGATCACGCCTGTTATGCCTCCATACATTGCTGTTATGTCTCCATACATTGAAACAACAGTCGTGACATTGATCACAGTCGTGACATTGAAAAACAATGACCACAACTGCACTGGCATGATGAGGAACGACCATATTTTTGCCACCATTTTGCCTGTCTTAAGTAGTCTTAGACTAAGTCTACTGGTTACCCGCCCGCGCTTCTATTGGGCACAAACAATGGACGAACGTCTCTATGACTCCCTTCAAATGTTCACTCACACCGTTCTTTTTCTCTCTTCTTCACGCCTTTTTCTATTAACCTTTTTCTGTTCAGATGTTAACTCCCATCAGACATATTCAAAAAAATACCAGAAAATTTCCACACATAAATCACGCAATTTATCGAGAAACGTCACGCAATTTACCGAGAAACGTCACGCAATTCAAACGTCTTATCCAACTGGCATATAGTTTTTTTTGCCTCTTTTATCGAGAAACTTCTTTTCAAAGCGGGGACCAGGAGTCTTCTAACTCAGTTAAAGCAATATGAATCGAATGACAACGTATCGCATGAAAATTTATCTAAGAACTCGAGACTCGATGTATCTATAAACTCGAGATTCGAGATATCAAGAAAAAGCAAACCCTGTAGAGTCAGCGACTCAATCATGGATGGATTTTGAGAATGTCATGATTGGATTTTGAGAACGTCATGATGATGATTTTGAGAAAAATTGCTTTGGGGATACGAGAAGAAAATGCTTTGGAATCGATGAAAATCATATGAGATTTGAATTCAAATTTGAAAGTCGCGCACTTCGCTGCTGCTCCGATTACTCTAGTCCACAAGATGAGCAGAAAAATCAAAAGAGAAATCAACTTTCTAAAATTATTTTTGCAGATACAAAATTTCACGCTCCCAAAATCGATGATAGGAAAAAAACTTTTTTCAAAAAGTCTAAGATCAAACCAAATTCGCTGCCGGTGGCTACAATGAACCTGTTGCCTCACTTCCGAATCCCTACATAATTTCTGTTGAAATTGCTCCAAACTTATCCAATTTACACGCTTACCAAGTTTAATCATATGGTTCCCACATTATTATCGAATTCCGTTGATTTGCGCCGTTGTGTCAATATTTGCGCCGCTTTGTCAATATTTCCAGATGAAGCCAAGTTTTGACTCTCAGACTGAGACTCTGAGTCCATCACCAAAGTTTGAAAGGAATAAAGATCCCACACAATTTGAATTACTGTCAATTTGAATTCCATATGATTTCGCATGAGCTCCGAACGAAAGAACGACCTCCGACCGAACAAACGAGAAACCAAATTCAAGTTCAAAAAACTTCCATTTCAAATTTTCGTGTGCCATCAAAATTATGTCTATTTGAAAATTTTCATGACTCCTTATCCTGCCAGTGGCGCTTTTCCCTCTGATAAATCATTTTCCAATGATAAACAGCGCTGCCCTGACAAGGTTATGCGCCTGCCATTGCTGACCAGGATAATATCCACACTGCGGCAAAAGTTAAAACTGCACGTGGCCGCCCTTGGAAAAATATTCGATATTTTTCCAAGGGCGGCCATGACAGTTTTACTGGGACGGCCCGATAATCGGACCGTTCGGGAAAACCACTGCCTCTTTGAGCGGCTATAATAACAGATCGCATTCATATCGGCAATACATAATAGAATGTTAGTGACATTGTGACTCACAAAAACTATAGTATTCAGGCTTGAAACGCCGCGGCGTCTCACCTGCCACTCAATCTCTCCAGACAATCTCTCTAGACAACTCAAAGCATGGTCAAAATGGTCTTTCTTTTCTTTTTCGCAACAGATTCACACAGGACACCACTCGGAGATAATAGACTCAATCGTTAATATCAAGAATCCGACTGTATGATCATGATCCCTAATGAAACCGCAAAGATTCAGACACATTACACAAAAATAGACCTATTATCAACAACTGGCATATACTCCACGGTCGATTCAATGATGATTGATCTGTGATCGTATTTCATGAAGATTATCCGACATGATACAAATTCGTATCCACAATTTCTGAGCCTATTTAAAGAAGATGATAATTTCATCCAGGACATCGCCTGAACTCTATTGAATGAATCTACAAAACAGGAAAATACTGAGACATTTGATTACTTTCTTTGGCTTTCTACGATAATATTCACACCTTCAAGGAATCTAGATTCTATCAATGGCAAAAACTTTTTAAAAAGGAATCAATACCCTTGATAAGATCATATGGTCTTTCTCGAGTCTCAAATTGAGACTCAACTTAAATTCCGAATCGGAATCCGATTCCGTACAATGACGACTGTCACGACACAATGTGTCACGACACTGCACAGGCATAACATATCGCGCACGGCGACTGCAACACTGCTCCTTATTCAAGCCCGGAGTAAACACCGCCAGTGCCCAGACACATAGGGGCAGGCGTGGATAGGGTGGCGGTAGCCCCCCCTACAGCAAGTGTAGGGGGGGCTACCGCCACCCTACCTACCTACCCCTCCGTGCCTGAGCCGGTGGCAATTGCAAGGCTTAATACGCTGCAGTGAATCTCCAGAAACACTGGCAGGAAGAAATTACATCCTGACTAAATCATTCACGTGGTCAGGCCTAAACTGTAGTCATCAGAATGAAAAATCTTGGAGATTTTCAAACGCGACAGACCTCTACAGATATCATTCTGTAGGGAAATAATTTCCAAACGCACAAATTACGCCTCCTATCTCGGCGCTCGCAAGACATTTCAGAGTCTCGTTTTCAATTCAGATTATCGTACTCAATTCAGATTCTCATTTTGGATTTTTTTTTTTCTTTTCAATTTTCTTTCTGGATTTCAGCCTTCAATATCCGTCATATTTCACCTTTTTCCAATCATAATGCTAGCCTCCCTAATAGGGCTAGGATGAATAAAAATACAGGGCACAACCGAATCAATGCTTCAATTAAAATCTATACCGAAAATAAAGGCATACTCAGTGTGTCAACACAACTGACATACAACTGCTCGAAGGGCAATGGTAAATAGGAAGAAATATGCTTTCTCATCGTTTTCATTCGATTTTGGATGACTGAAAAACCATCTGGATTTTGGATCTTGTTTTTTTTTCATATGCTTTTGATTGCGAAATAACTCCGAACTTCTCACCACATTATTAGTCTGATCAAGACCATCCAGAAACCGTCATGGATGGTCTTGATCGGACTCTACCAATCTGTTTAAGCCCAATCATACAACGTGATCCACAACATCGACATCGTCTTTTGACTCTTCTTGACGTTTTCCAGCTGCTTCAGATTCATCGTTGAATGTTCCGTACCCGACCTCAGATAGGGTCGATTCGACATCCACAACACGAGTGACTCGCGTTGTCTGTTTCTTTGCAAACTTGCACTTCCTGTCAAAAACCTTGCGCCCCAAGACCACAAACAAAAAGAAGAAAACACAGATCAAAACAGGGTTGAAAAAGTCGAAACGGAATCCGGATGCTATTGCTGTCGAGCCTGTGTGGTGCTCATTTTGGAGGAAGCTGGCAGGAATCTGCTGCGACGAGTCTTCAACTTGCCCTGCCCCGATTTGTTTTGTCAGGTAATCTCGTAGTCCAGGATTTATTTCCGTTTCGTGTGCAGCCGGTTCGGTATGCGGACTTTGTGCGACACTGTTAACGGTGGATGAGGTCTCGGATTGTTCAGACTCCTCCACCAGGAGCGCAGCAGAAGCTTCTTCGAGCGCCCCGATCGACACAGTGGAACCAGTGCTGTCTCCTCTGTTCATATCCGGTCTCAGTGGGCTTGCTTTTCCAGTGTCAGAGGTCGAGGTCTCGGAGGCAGTATCATCACTGTGACTAGAAGTCGAAATCCCATCCAATATCCGATCGATTGAATCCTCTTGCAAGTCCTCGCCTGGGAAATTTTCTCTGTCGAACCACTTATCACCGGTCAAGGTGATTGGTGGAGCATTTATTCTCAGTAATTTTTTTTCTTTAGCAAGTAATTGTGTTTCTTCAGCAAGTAATCTCTCTTCTTCAGCACTGGCGACGTCGTGAATTAATTTGGAAAGATTGCTGTGTTTGTTCGTCAATTCTTCCCGGAGGTTTTGTCTGCTTGCTTCGTCGACACTGTTGGTCCTTTCGAATATTTTCGCGAGCTCTTTTGTCAGATTCCGCTTCTTCTCGGAGAGCTGGTTTCTGTTTGACTCAGATTCTTCACTTTTGGCATCTACATTTTTGTTGTTGAATACGATCCATGCATTGTTTACCTTTTCGAACATCGGGAAAAGCTCGTCATAAACCTTATCAGCAATGTCGAGCTCCATCTGGCGTTTCAGCTCGACGATATCCTCGAGAGTTCTTTGCAGTGGATGCAGATCCAGTCGCAGTGGGGTTGAATTGCTCACAGTATTCCTCTTTGTTGTTCCACTTTCGATCTCATTTTGGATTTCCCATGCGATGTCCTCCAAGTGCCATTTGATATCAGACTCAACATTCTCACGACCTGGAAGCAGCAAAAGTTGATCATGATTTTTGAGTTCACTCACCACTCTGTTGTAATCGTCCACCTTGGCATCCAGCTCCGGCGTCGCTTCGGGGAGATTGTCATCTAGTCCGATCCTGATCTCAGCGAGCTTTGTCGCAAGATCGTTTTCTGCTTTCTCCAGCCTAAATTTGGGGCTTCTTAGCTTTGCGATGAATAATTTAGACAGTCTAGATTCAGCCTCGCCTGTGTTTGTTGCACTCTCTTCATCACGAGCGACACTGGGAAACGGCGCGCGCAGCGAAAGGGAAGTATGCGCGAGCGCGCATTCCTTGCTCCCTAGATTGAACGGTGATAAAAAACATCTTCGTATCGCCGATGAGAATGAGGCGACAGTCCAATCCTTTGATTGGACTGTCGTAGGGGCAGCGACATCATCGAGGGAGTGCTTTTCGTCGCTGATCGAGCCTTTTGTGGGTTGTGTGTCGAGTGCGGTTTTTGTAGATGTGTCTGATCCGGCAGTGGTTTCGTCCTGTTTGGTTAGTTGATCAGTTTCTGCGCTGTCAGAATCAGCGTTGTTTGTTGTCGCTGTAGTAGCTGATTGCATTGGGAGTGAAGATTCCTCATCCTCAACATGCACTTCCATTTTTGCATCTTCCGAAGGTGCCATTGGGCTAGTGATTTCATGTTTAGAGTTGGCATTGATATCAAGGACGTCGCTGCGACCTGATTGCTGTGCGTCAGTGACATCAGGAGTCTTCTGAACTGTTGACAGCTCCGATGCTGATTCCTGATTGGAAGGCTGGACAGAAGGCGCGAAAACTGACTTTTCCAGTTTTTGTAGTTGTTCTTCAGCCCCGGCAATCCCCTCTTCGGACTTCCGCACCGATTCAAAGCCTGTGATTGTTTCTTTCAATTTCGGGTCAGTCAATTCGAATTGTCGCAACATTCTGTCGCGACCTTGTTCGAATGTCGACCGCGTGCTGATGGTTCCAACAGAATTCTGGTCGTTTTCGCGAGAGATCTCGGCATGTGGTTGCGGCGAGCCAGGAGATTGCGAGTCAGATTCAGTTTCAGGATCGGTTTGCGTGCTATCAGGGAGGACGCCTGGAACATTATCGCTGGAGTTTGGCTGAGATTGATGTTCCTGGGACAGGTCATCAATTTCTGAATCTACAACATTAGATCCAGAAGGAATGGTAGCAGCGACAGACCCTTGCATTTCCAGGGCATGCACACGGCCAACATTGGTATCAGACTGCGAACGCACAGGAAACGCAGGCTTTTGTTGATCATGCAAATCAGATCCAACAGACATGGAGCGAGTAATGCTGCGATCAGACGGGAATTCGTTCGATTCTTCACCATCGAACTCTGATCCTGCCTTCAGGGAGTTAGATTCAGTTTCAGAATCGGCATCGGTTTGCGAGCCATGAGAGAGCGCGCCTGGCTCGTTATCGCTGGAGTTTCGTGAAGATCGACTTTCCTCCGATAGTTCATCACCTTCTGAAGCTGCGACGCTGGAAGTAGACGCAGTTACAGAAGCGGCAGACTGTTGCTTTTGCAGTGTACGGACACGGTCATTCAATTGCTTAGCATTGGTATCAGACTGCGAACGCACAAGAGGCGCAGGCTTTTGGCGATCTTGCAAAGACTCAGATCCAAAAGACATGGATCGCAACATGCCAGGACGATACCGGAATTCCTTGCGAAGTGAGTCGTTGGAGTCAGTCACAGTCTCTGTTGACGTCTCCGATCCCGAATCGGGAGCCTCTGCAT
>Ga0099797_101671_pt1 | contig 11169 bp, 17 predicted proteins | sample Uncmet_Sort48C_1_FD_89871 | JGI IMG/M metagenome (GOLD analysis project Ga0099797, IMG submission 89871) | Marine eukaryotic communities from CALCOFI LINE 67, Pacific Ocean - C012_Sort48C_1 | ecosystem: Environmental > Aquatic > Marine > Oceanic | place: Pacific Ocean: Monterey Bay | collected... | reverse complement strand
TGAAATGTTTGCTCGTAAACATATGGATTATGGGTTAAATAACATAGCATTAGGTGGAGATATCGTTAATAATAGCGATGATAAAAAATTCTCATTAACTGGGTTAGCTATTAGATTAACGGATAAAATATCGCGTTTAAGAAATTTAATGGTTAATGGTAGAAATTATGTTAAAGGTGAAGGTATGGAAGATACTTTTATAGATATAGCCAATTATGGTATTATCGGGCTCTTAGTTGGGCGTAACAAATGGAAAAAATAGTTTGGCAAAGAAAATCCCAAAAATAGTAAAGGAGATTAGAAATAATCCTCCACCACCTGTTAATTATGCATATCAAAAGAATATATCCTATTCCCAGATGTCTATATTTAGAGGGTGCCCTCATAGATGGAAACTCCAGTATAAAGATAAAATTAAAAGATTTACATCTTCAATTCATACTGTATTTGGAACAGCTATGCATGAATCAATGCAATATTATTTAGATTATGCTTATGAAAAATCCTTTGCTGCCGCAGATAGAGAAATAGATCTAAAAGAAGATTTTCAAGGTAGATATATAAGTGAATATGAAGTACAATATAAAAAGAATAATGATTCTCATTTTTCGGATGCAGTTGAAATGAGAGAGTTTTTTGAAGATGGGGTTGCTATTTTAGAATGGTTCAAGAAAAAACGTAGTAAATATTTTAGTAAAAAGGGTACATATTTAGTAGGTTGTGAAATACCTATTGTAGTAGCACCAAATAAAATGTTAAATAACGTGTTATACATGGGGTATCTTGATGTTGTCACATATCATGAAGCAACAGAGACATTCAAAATAATCGATATAAAAACAAGTACTGGTGGTTGGAATGATTATGCCAAAAAAGATGAAAATAAACAATTTCAATTATTACTATACAAACAATATTTTTCAGAACAATATGGAATACCTTTAGATAAGATTGAAATTGAATTTTTTATCCTTAAGAGGAAAGTATTAGATCCAGATGATGAAAAACTTATGTCACCATATCAATCTTATAGAGTGCAACAATTTACACCACCAAGTGGTAAAATTAAACTATCAAGAGCAAAAAATGCTATTAATGATTTTATTAATGAATGTTTCAATTCAAGTGGAAAAATAAAAGAAGCGGATTACCCAAAATCACCTTCTAAATGGAATTGTAATTTTTGCCCTTATGGAGAAGAAAAAGAGTTATGTGGAGCCAAACAGCATTTTTCGTAGGTTCACACATACGTATATATAATAAATAATGTTTTAATAAATAAAGACTATGAGTAATTCAAAAAAGATGACACTAACTAGTGTTAAAGTTCAAGGTGATTTATTCGAAAATTTTAAGATTGAATGTGTAAAACGTAAGTTTTCATTTCAAAAATTAGCAGATCGTGCTCTATTTTTGTACCTTACAAATGAGGATTTCCGTAAACAAATAACCAATCAAATAAATATCGAATTATAATTTTATGAATAAAGATTTTAATCATATCCCTAAGGATAAAAGAAAAAAAATACTATTAATTTGTGATGATATTAGAGTACACTCAGGAGTAGCAACAATAGCAAAGGAAATAGTATGTGGTACTGCTCACCATTTTAATTGGGTTCAAATGGCTGGTGCTATAAAACACCCAGAAAAAGGTAAAAGGTTAGATTTATCTCCAAGTACTAATGAGGAAGTAAAAATAGATGATGCTTCTGTATTATTATATCCAACTGATGGTTATGGTGATTCCAGAATATTAAGAGAAATACTTAATATTGAAAAACCAGATGCTATTATGTTATTTACAGATCCTAGATATTTTACTTACATATTCAATATGGAACAAGAAATTCGTAAAAAAATTCCTATTGCCTATTTAAATATTTGGGATGATTATCCTGCCCCAATGTACAATAAACCATATTATGAGGCTTGTGATTTACTAATGGGTATTTGGTAAAAACCCGGATATTTATTTTCCTTTAAATGAAGAAACAGAAGAATTTAAATCTTTTAAGAAAGAATTATTTAGAGGAGAAAAACCAGAATTTGTAATATTATTTAATTCTAGAAATATTCGAAGAAAACAAATCCCAGATACTATATTAGCCTTTAGATCATTTTTAGATTCTTTACCCAAAGAAAAAGCTAAAAAGTGTAGACTTATATTAAAGACTGAAATGGTTACTGATGCAGGTACTGATTTAGATAAAGTTAGAGAATATATTTTAGGTGAAAATTATTTAGATAATTGTATTATATTAGAAAATAAGTTTTCAGAAAAACAACTAAATTATTTATATAATATAGCAGATGTTCAAATTCTATTAACTTCAAATGAGGGTTGGGGGTTAACCATTACAGAAGCTATGCTTGCAGGAACACCTTATATAGCAAATGTTACAGGTGGAATGCAAGACCAAATGAGATTTGTAGATAATAAAGGTAAATGGTTTGAACCAGATACTAATATCCCATCAAACCATAAAGGTACTTATAAGAAACATGGTGAGTGGGCATTTCCAGTATATCCTACATCTAGATCTATTCAAGGTTCTCCTTCAACTCCTTATATTTTTGATGATAGATGTAAATGGGAAGATGCTTGTGATAGGATAAAAGAAGTATATGCTTTAAGTAGTGAAGAACGAAAAAGTAAAGGATTAAAAGGCAGAGAATGGGCTTTAAGTGATGAAGCTGGATTTACATCTGACCATCAATCTAATAGAGTAATAGAAGCCTTTAACGAATTATTTAGTACATTTAAACCTAGAGAAAAATATGAGTTAATTAATGCTACTGAACATAAAGGAAATTTTTTAACACATAAAATAACATATTAATGAATAAACCAAGATTTGTAATTTCATCCCCTTTTGATACCTACAGTGGATATGGAGCACGTTCACGTGACATTATTAAATCCATAATAAAAAGTGACAAATATCAAGTTGAATTATTATCACAAAGGTGGGGAGATACTTCATGGGGTTTTTGTAAAGAACACCCTGAATGGGCCTTTTTACTTAATTATTTAGGTAATAGAGAATGGCAACAAACACCAGTTGATTATTGGATGCAAATAACTATACCAAATGAATTTCAACCCGTGGGTAAATTTAATATAGGAGTGACAGCAGGTATAGAATCAGACCAAACAAAACCTGAATGGGTTGAAGGACTAAATAAAATGGATTTAAATTGGGTTTCTTCAAATCATGCAAAGACAGTATTTGAAAATGCTTCATTTGATAAGATTGATAAAAGAACAAACCAAAAATCTGGGGTATTAAAATTAGAGAAACCAATTGAAGTTGTATTTGAGGGTGTTAATTTAGATACTTATAAGACATTGAAACATTCAACTAAGAGTGTTGATTTATCTGATATAAAAGAATCTTTTTGTTATTTATTTGTGGGGCATTGGATGAATGGTAATTTTGGGCATGATAGGAAAAATGTAGGAGTTTTAGTAAAAGAATTTTATGACACCTTTAAGGATATTAAAGGATCTAAGCCCGCTCTTATTCTAAAAGCTTCTGTAGGAACTTCTTCCTATATAAGTAGAGAGGAAATTTTAAATAAAATTGCTAAAATTAGACGTAGTATAAATTCTAAAAATCTTCCTAATGTATATCTTCTAAATGGTGATTTTACTGATAAAGAAATGAATGAGTTATATAATCATTCTAAGGTGAAAGCTATGGTTACAACTACTAAGGGAGAAGGATTTGGTAGACCCTTATTAGAATTTTGCACTACAGGAAAACCCATTATAGCTTCTGGTTGGTCAGGACATTTAGATTTTTTAAATACGGGTTTCACTACTTTACTTAAAGGTCATTTAGAAAATGTTCATCCTTCTTCTGTTAATAATTGGTTAATAGCTGAGTCAAAATGGTTTCAAGTTGATCCTAAAGATTTAAAAAGTTCTTTAAAGGGAATGTTTAAAAAATATAAAGAATATTCTATAAAGGGTAAAAAACAAAAACAATATGTTAAAACTAATTTTAGTTGGGATAAAATGCATACTCTTATCCATAATATATTAGATGATAAAAACAAGGTTCCGGAAATAGCTCAACAAGTAAAATTAAATTTACCTAAATTAGGCTTACCTAAACTTAAAAAAATATAAATAGTATGAATTTTGATGCAATAGTAGATTGCCCAAAATCAGGGGGCGACTTATGTTATAAAACAGAAATAAATAAAGATATTACTAATTATTATAGTTTATCTTGTGGTTTTTGGACTAATACTTTAATGTTAGAGGGTTCTGAATTTTACGAAGAACAAGTAAGTATTTTACCTGAAATTTACAAAGACTTAGCATGGATTGATCCAAAAACTAAATTAGTATGGCTTCCTAATACTGTTAACGTTAAGGAAAATGGAATGATATTCGCCTCAGGTACAGATATAGAAAATTGGAATTGGGGTGCAGTAAAAGCGATTTCAATACCAAAAGAAGAACAAGAAAAATATAAAGGTGAAAAATACAGAGCCGATATGACTACCATAAAATATTTTAAAGAACGTGATTTTATGGATGCTCTTTCGTATATTGGGTTATTACCAGAATAGATATGAAGATAAGTTATGCGATAACAGTATGTAATGAGTTTCTTGAAATACAGAAACTTATTCCATTTCTGTTAGAAAATAAAAGAATAAAGGACGAAATAGTTATTTTGTATGATAGCAAAAATGGTGACCCTGAAGTATTAAGTTATTTATTAAAATTTAATAAACTACCTAATATACAAACATGGAGGGGTTTTGATTTTAATGGGCATTTTGCTAATTGGAAAAACGAATTAACTGAATATTGTTCAGGGGATTATATTTTTCAAATAGATGCAGATGAAATGCCCCACCAAGTATTACTAGGCTACCTTCCAGAAATATTAGGTAATAACCCTGATAATGAAGTATATTTAGTTCCTAGAGTAAATACAGTTGAGGGATTAACTGATGAACATATTAAAAAGTGGGGATGGAATGTAGATGATAATGGTTGGGTAAATTATCCTGATTACCAATGGCGTATATGGAAAAATAAACCTGAAATTAAATGGAAAAATAAGGTACATGAGGTTTTAGAAGGTTTTAAAACCTATGCTCCCATTCCCCCAACTGAACAATTATCTATATACCATCCTAAAACAATTGATCGTCAGGAAAAACAAAACGCTTATTACGATACATTATGATAAAAAATAAAAAAATATTCATTACTGGTGGAGCTGGATATTTGGGTAAAAGTTTAGTTAAACGTTACTATAAAGATAACGAAATTACTATTTACTCCAGAGATGAAGCAAAACATTATTACTTAAAAAAAGAATTCCCTAAGGTTAAATGTGTAATAGGAGATATTCGTAATTATGATTTATTAACTCGTTCTGCTTTTGGGCATGATATAGGAATATTTGCTGCTTCTTTAAAACAAATTGGAGCCGTAGACCAAAATGTTGAAGAATCTATAAAAGTAATTATTGATGGTGCCATAAACTCAAGAAGAGCAGCAGAAGATAATAACTTTGAAGCAGCATGTTTCATATCCTCGGATAAATCAAGAGCAGCAACTACATTATATGGCGCAATGAAGTTTGTAGCTGGTGAATCATTTATAGTTAATGCAGAAAAATCTAATGTGCGTTTATCTACCGCAATATACGGTAATGTTATTAATTCTACTGGTAGTATTATACCCTTAATTTGGGATTCAATTAATAAAAAATACCTATTAACTTTATATTCAGAACAAATGACTCGTTTTGTAATTGATATAGATGGGGCTATGGATTTAATTGAACAAGGGTTAAAAGTTACAGGATATAATGTAATTCCTAATTTAAAATCATTTAAAATAAAAGACTTATTTGAAATATATAATGAAGAATTTAATTTAGAATATACATTAGGAACTCCTCGTATATCAGAGAAACTTCATGAAATGATGATTTCAAAAGAAGAACTACCAAGAACACATTATAACTCATCGAATAATACCTATTATATGCATTATAAAGAAACCCAAGAAAAATGGGATACCCGTGAATTTACTAGTGATATTGTATGTATGTCAAAGAATGAATTAAAAAACTTATTAAAAACTTATAATTATTTTAAACCATGAAAGTATTAGTATTAGGACATAAAGGAATGTTAGGACATATGGTTAGTAAATTACTAACTAGTAAAGGTATAGAAGTTGAAAAAATATTTATAACTAAAAAAAATAGATGACCTTCTTCTAACCTTAAAAATGATATAAAAAGTTTTAAGGGTGATTACATTATAAATTGTATAGGTGCTATCCATCAAAGAACAAACCAATTTAATATTAATTGGGAGCTACCTCAGTGGTTAGATAAAAATACTAATTGTAAAATTATACACCCTGGTACTGATTGTGAAATGGATGATGATGATTATGGTAATTCTAAAAGAATAGCAGCAGAATGGATTAAATCATCTAGTAAAAATACTAAAATTATCAAAACTTCTATTTTGGGTCCTGAACTTAATACTAAAGCGAGTTTAATGGAATGGTTTTTATCCCAAACAGGAGAAGTAAATGGGTATTCAGAATATTACTGGAATGGTAATACTACTTTAACTTGGGCTAAATTTTGCTTACATTTAATGGAAAATTGGGATAGTGAAGATATAGAGACTATACTAGAAGGTGAACGTATTTCAAAATATCATTTGTTATTAATGTTAAAAGAGGTTTATGGTAAACATGATATTACAATCAACCCTATTAACGAGCCTACAATGGATAAATGTTTAAAGGGTAAAATTAAAACCCCTAAATTAATAGACCAATTAAAGGACATGAAATATTTTTATAATATAAATTCTTAAAAACTTAAAACTATGGAAAAATACAATCGTGGAACAAATACTAACAGCTAAGAGAGTTATGAATAAAGATTTTACCCAATCCTACGTATCCCCTGCATTAGTTGACTTTAAAGAAGGTTTTAACAGTAAGTGGGAGTTAGATAACTACTCCGATACAAATACTCCTACAGTCTTCCTAGGAATGTATGGACAGAGAGATGCAGAAGTTTTTATAAACCATAAAGGACCTAAGATTATGGTATTTGCAGGAAACGACATGCACCCACCCCAACTGAACCTCCTCGCACAACACATAAACAACCCTAATACCTTTGCAATAGCTCCTCCAGGAGAATTTTCAGACACGTTAACAGCTTTTAACATACCTCACAAGAAAAAGTACTGGGCTGTAAAGAGTTACGATAACCTAGCCCCTACTACGTTGGGAGAGAATATTTACATATATCTAGGGAGACCGGATAACAGGAGGTTAGAGTACTTTAAGTATAACGAAATAGTGAAACCACTAGTACATGTATTCGGAAAAGATAGAGTACATTGGGTTACTGAGGAAAAAACTTTACCTTTTAATGAGTTAAAAAACAAATACTACGAAAATTCTTTTTGTTATGTACGACCTAGTGCTAGAGGAGGAGCTACAGCAATGCACGAATTAGCACACATGGGAAGAAGGACAATAGGCTTAGGTTTTCCCGAATTAGAATACTCTACAGAATTTACTAGTATTGAAAACCTAATAGAGCTAATAGTAAAAGAGTCTGAGTACATAGGAAAAATAAGACCTGATGTAGCAGATAGTGTTAAGAATTTATTCGTAGGGGAAGAGTGGTTAACATTACAATATTATAGAACATGATGGAATTAGTAAAATGTACACCACAGTATTGGGAGTTTGTAAGAGCTCTTAGAAACGATGAAAGAGTATTAGATGGATTCATTAAATCAGTACACATTACTGAAGAGATGCAAATCAAATATATGAAGAATCATTCTGACTTTTACCGTATAGCAAAAGTAGATGGAAATCCTGCGGGATATGTGGGAGTTATTGAAGATGATATCAGAGTATGTACTCATCCTGATTACCAAGGTAAAGGAGTTGGTAAGTTTATGATTAATGAATGTACGAATGTATGGCCAACTGCATTTTCAAAAGTAAAAATGGATAATGAAGTAAGTATTAAATTGTTTGAAGCTTGTGGATTTACCAAAAAGTTTTATATACTAACAAAAGATTAAATTATGTTACACAACCCATACAAAATAGTAAGAATGTTCGAAGAGGAGATAGCAGAATATACTGGTTCTCCATATGCTGTATCAATAGATAGTTGTACAAACGCATTATTCTTAGTTTGTAAGTATTTGGAAGTAACTGAAGTTACAATACCATCACAAACTTACTTATCAGTACCCCAATCAATCACACACGCTGGTGGTGAGGTTATTTTTGATAAGAGAGCAGAAACAAATCATTGGAAAGGTATGTATCAATTAAAACCATATCCTATTTGGGATGCGGCTAAGAGATTAACATCTAATATGTATGTTCCTAATCAGTTTATGTGTTTATCATTTCATATTAAAAAGTTACTTCCTATTTGGAAAGGTGGTATGATTCTAACCGATGATGCTGAGGCAGCTGATTGGTTTAAGAAAGCAAGATATGAAGGTAGAAGTGAAAAGTACTATAAGGATGATGATATTACGTTTCATGGTTGGAATATGTATATGACTCCTCAACAAGCAGCACATGGATTATCAATGTTCCAAAACTACCCAGAGAGTATGAGTGATTTAGGTGAAGATAATGGTTACAGAGATTTAACTGAATTCACAGTATTTAAAAAGAATAAAGTAATAAATTAAAAAAGGAGTACTCCAAAACACCATAAAAATGAATTACACAATTGAAAAATTTAACCTATGAAAATATCTTTAATACAACCTTCAAGAAACAATTTAAAATATCTTAAATGGTCTTACGATTCAATCCGTAAAAACCAAGGTAGGCATGAAGTAGAAATCTGTGTAGCAGATGACTTTAGTGATAAAGACGGGACTTGGGAATGGTGTGTTGAAATGATGGATAAAGATTCTAATTTTAAGGCACTCAAATGGGATGGACCTGAAAGAGTGGGGCATACTATTTTATATGATAGATTAATTAACGAAATAGCAACAAATGATATTTGTATGATATATCATGCTGATATGTATTTATGTCCTGGTGCCTTAGATTCTATTGAAAAAGAACTCAAAGACAAAACAATAGTATCACTTACTAGAATTGAACCCCCATTACATCCAGATGGCCCAGAAAAAATTCTTAGAGATTTTGGTGTAGAACCTGAAGAATTTAATGAAAAGGGGTTACTTGAATTTTTAAATTCTAGAGTACCCAATGATGGTATTACTGAAGGTATATTTGCACCTTGGGCTTTTTATAAAAAAGACTTTCAGGAGATAGGTGGACATGATCCTTTATATGCTCCTCAATCTAAAGAAGATAGTGATATTTTTAATAGGTTTCAATTAAATGGTATTAAATTTATTCAAACTTGGCATGGTTGTGTATATCATATGACTTGTAGAGGTAGTAGACGTAATACTATAGATAAAGCAAAAAATATATATGAGGACAGTCCAGAATGGTTAGAACAAAATAGGAGATCAACTCGTAATTTTATCCGTAAATGGGGATCAGCAGTGATGCATGACTCATTAATGAAACCTATTATACCACCTAAATACGATATTGGTTTTATTGTTAAGAATTGTAATGCTTCTTTATTACATGCCTTAGAACCGTGGTGTAGTAACATTTATATTGAAGACAAGGGGCAAGTCCTTACTTTTAATTATTTTGAAAAAGAAAAGAAAAATACTTTATATGATTTAAGCAGAAGAGTACTTCCTTATGATAATGAAAAGAATAATGAAATCTTAGTTGAAATAAATAATAAAACATTCAATGAAGAAGATTGGAAAATCATAATACAATTATCCGAAATAATTAAAGACAGTGGTAGTGTGGGAAGATTTTCATTAAATAATATTATAATAGAAATAATTCAAATGAATGAATATCAAAATAATTTGATTAATAATATATCTTTCTAATTAAAATTTTTCTTCATATATTTATATATTGCAATTTAACAACAAAAAATAATAATGCTTAATTAATAATGACAACAAATAAACAATTAAATAACGGACAAACTCAAGTTAATAGTGCTAGAGAAACGTTTAATGCAAAAGTATCCCGACTAAGTATGTTAGGGAAATCTAAAAAGGTTGCGTGGGATAATGTAAGAAGAAATAGATCAATTTAATAGTTAAAAACAATATAAAATATGAAAATGATTCCTTGTATTAAATGTGGAGAAAATATGCCTGAACTAAGATTAACCCAATATGGTTATAAGGTATGTGTTAATTGTTCCACTGTAAGTACTAAACGTGGTATACCCATAACAAAGGGTTCTGGTGATCATACTTGGACTGAAACTATAATAATGGAAGAAGATCAATACGAGTCTTTTGTAAGCTCAACAGCTAAAGAAAGAGGTACTAGTGACACCACAGTAACTTTTAAACTAAATTAATGCCTAAGGCAAAACCCTTATCTAAAGAACAAATATCAGCAGCTCAAGCAAAGACTAAGTCCAATATGGCTGCTGCTCGTTATCTTCATGTGTCATATCAACATTATAAAAGATATGCTAAACTATATAAGTTATTTGAGGGACATAAAAACCAAAGTGGTAAAGGTATACCTAAATTTTTAAGAGGCCCTAAAAAAATGCCTCATATGTTAGAGATAATTGAAGGTAGAATAGCGGCTTCATCCTTTGATCCTAATAAACTTAAATATGCCCTAATAGAACAAGGATATCTATTAGAGGAATGTGCTGTATGTGCTTTTAAAGAAAGAAGGGTACTTGATTACAAAATGCCTTTATTATTACATTTCCAAGATAACAACAGCAACAATTATAGTTTAGACAACGTTCAGTTATTATGTTATAATCATTATTTCCTTAATGTTGGAGATGTTTTTAATGAGAAAGATGTAAAACAAATAGAATCTAAACAAGAACACTTTGGTACTAGTGAAAAAGTAGAATGGGAAGTAGATGATTATCATTTACAACGTTTAAAAGAATTAGGTTTAGATGGAGATGATGATGATGATCCTAACCAATATATAAGTAGAGTATAAATGAAAAAAATAAAGTCATTAGATAAAAAACATCATAAGATTACTAAGGATTATGATAAACA
>Ga0099797_100667_pt1 | contig 11169 bp, 5 predicted proteins | sample Uncmet_Sort48C_1_FD_89871 | JGI IMG/M metagenome (GOLD analysis project Ga0099797, IMG submission 89871) | Marine eukaryotic communities from CALCOFI LINE 67, Pacific Ocean - C012_Sort48C_1 | ecosystem: Environmental > Aquatic > Marine > Oceanic | place: Pacific Ocean: Monterey Bay | collected... | reverse complement strand
CGTGGAGTCCCCGGAGTCACATCACTAGCATGACTCATGCAATACGTCAACGTTCCTTTGGAGATTGGTGTTCGCTCGCTGTTTACATTTTACGTAAGTTACTTTTTGAATGACATGACATAATGACAGTATCCGAAAGTAAAGCAAAGACATAATGACAGTATGTGACTTTTTGAATGACATGAGACATGACATGAAGAAGCAATTTAGACTAGGCAGTTACTAGGCAGTATGTGCTACGATTCATGAAATTTAGTTTAACTAAGTCGTAGACTTAAGTTTGGAAATCACTGGACTTCGAAATCGTATCTGCAGGTCTGAATCCAGCAAGTGACTTTTTGAAAACCCCAGGGGATTGCCATTGTCAATGTTCCATGATGACATTGATGGTAGTGTGTTCGAATCTTTTTTTTTTTCCAAATTTGGTCTTTCATTTTCCTCTCGAGTCGCCGTTAGTGGAGGTGTTTCAATTTGTCTTTGCTTGATTCTTGACACACAAAAAAAAAGATTTTTTCGTTTTTAAATTGCGATTGTGGATTGGTTTTTGCGACCATTGAGTTCAACTTTTGCGGAGTTGTGTTTGCGAATTAAATTTGTGATTGCGAAATTCGGAATTTATGATTGTTGTGACCCCATTCACCTCTTTTTGCGAGTGGTCTTGTCTCGAGGTTCATTTTTCATTGATAATTGGCCCTTCAAATTGCGAGTCTATGATCATTTGTCATGAAGAGACTGGTTGTCTCCTTCTTCATGAGTCGTCATCTATAAATGGTCATCTATGAATGATCATCAGAACAGCCTCCAGGGCATCAGGACAGTCTAAATTTCTTGGGATTCCAATTCTGAATTCAAGTCTAGTCTCGGGATTCTAATTCTGAATTCAAAATTTAGGTCTTGAGAAGAATCCTCAACGGCAAGTGAGGGGCTTCTTTTTTTTTTTTGTTCAGTTGGGGCTGAGAAAGCGAAGTGGCAAGTATTGATTTCTACACATCCATCCTTCAATTTGAATCTTGATTTCAGATTCATCTAAGATAAGTAATGTGATTCATGTCATTATGTGCATGCTTCATGATTCCGCGACTTTATGACTCCACGACTTTTCTTGATTTCCATTCATGATTCCAAATCGCCTCGCCTATAGTACTATGTGGCTGCCGCTCTAGTACTCACACCCTTAAAGCGGCTTAGTAAGCTCGTACCAATAATTTTCACAAACGTTACCTGAGACTCACCGAGCCAGACTGGCTTAGTTAGCCTTGCCTACCCGATTTTTGAATTTATTACTATCTCTCGGACTGTCATTCAGAACTCTCAAATTTTAGTCACATATACCGATACGCATGCCGTCATTGACCTTGTAGTATAAGATACTTGTGTGTACAAGATACTTGTGACAGTCGTCGTTTTTCGTAACGGTACAGGAGGTGTGTGCTTTCTATTGATCATAAAAATTGTTTGTTTATTCCGTATTCTCTACAACTCTCTACAGTTCTACCAGTGCATTGCCGACATCAGTGCCGGAATTCAGAATTCAATTCTTGTGTTACTGTAATTTTTTTGTGAGTTTGCTTCTCTCGAGAATAAAGTTTGAATTTTTCAAGAGTTGATATAAGTTCTTCAAGAGGTATAGGGCCGATATTGAAGAGGTGACATTAGTTCAAATCGTTGCTTTTTTTGGCGACTCAAAGTCGCATTGATTTTTTTTCAAATATAGTTAACTTCGACGATGATGTCGTTACTCTTCGTATTATTGTCATCGGGGGTATTGCCTGATGTATGCATTATGATTTTCCTGGTTCTTTTTTCTCAGCCCGTTCTTGGGACGGCGATGTTGTTTTCCGAATCTCATACTATCGGAACTGGGGCCGGTAACGGAAATCATGGCGGCGGTCCAGAATCTGGAAATTCTGCAGGAGGTGACGTGGTTTTCGGTCGCGAAATAAGTTCGACCGATGCAGAACCTGCCAATACTAACGGTTTGCCACTTCTAAATTTGGCAAATCTTGAATCGCAGGGTGCACGACCGTCTCACAAAGATACAGACAGTTTGTTCCAGACAGATCCCCCTGAAGATACATGGGGACCAGAAACATGGAACTTCAACCTCGCCGCTGAGGTGGCAAAATTGAGAGTCTCGGACCGTGAACACGCAGAGTCTAACTCTTCTAGGCGCACTGCACAAGGAAACTCTTCTGGGACGCAACACGAAGGCTCTTCTGGGGCGCAACAGGGCAGATCGATGCGTGAACGGAGGGATAGTGAACACGGACATGGTGAAAACAGAGACGATCATGATGTACACAGGGATGGTGGTGAACACGGAGACAATGCGGACGACAATTCCAGCTTATACGAAGGGTATTCCGACGGTCGCAGAGATTCGAAGCCTGACGGGCACAGGAAAGCATCATACGAAGATATCAGAACCCCATCTTACGCGGGCACGCCGCGACTTTCTCGGGTACCTTCGCACAACCAAATGTCGCCGCAGCTTTCCAACGTCCCTTCGTACGAAAGAATGTATACAGACGGATCGGTGGCGTCGTCTGTGTCTGGAACTGTTGGACCAGGAACGTCACCAGCAGCCACTACAAATCCGGGGACATATTTTAATGCATTCAACACGCACATGACAACGTGCCATGACGGTTTGAATTCGTTTCAAGGACATGACAATCCATACTGTGGCCCATTTGACACAAATGTACATGCCCAGCAGTGTCAAATGTCGCCACAAATGGCGCCTCATCAGATGTCGCCCCAACAAATGTCGCCCCACACCTGCCAGCCGCAAGTCGTGTTTTTGCCGGTGCTGCAGTGTTTTACTCTGCCTCCCGCAGCAGCCACTTCGTCCAGCAGCAATTATTACCCAGAAACCGCGGTTCCTTACCCCAACGCGAATACTACTCAGGACACCGTGTATTCCCAACAGCATTATATTGATGCAAATGGCCAGCAATGCTATTTAGGAAACGTATCTTCTGACACAGTCAATATGGCCTCTGGGACCACATTGTCCTCTGGGACAGGCCCAGGGACTAAAAAATTTCCCATGACAACAACCTGTCAGGAATGGCAGCAGTACATATCTCAAACAACAATGTCAAAAGGCGACAGTCAAGAACCCTCATGGCCAGGCGAATGGTGGCAGCAATGCCAAGGAGCGAATATGCAGAATCTTACAGGTGCGCAGGGCAATACTCAAACGCAAGGGCCGAATCTCCGCAGAAAAGAATTTGCAGCGAATCAGCATGAGGTCGGGGCTAATCAGCACGCAAAAACGAACCTGCATCCGGCAAGAAATCTCGCTCAACAGCAGGCCGCGATGTCACCCACTATTTCCCCGAACAATGCCAGTCATACGTCTGAATCTGCATCATCCATGCCGAACATAAATTCGCCAGAAAGCCCCTCGTCCAAAGACTTTGGCAAAGTTTGGGGACTTTGTCAGGATCTTATTCGCAAGGCCGCCACAGGTGACGCTGCTGCAATCCAGTCACTAATCCAATATGGCATACTGCCAGGAACAATGCCTGGATCAGGAGCAGAACTACTACATGGAGCAGCAGCAGCAGCAGTGGCAATTGGAACAGGAGTACATGGGTCAGTGCCTGTTCAATCAGGAACATTGCCTGTTCAATCAGGAACACCCGCTGGAACGTCTCAAAATAACTGCTCCAGAGCCAATTCCTCCAGGGCCACTTGCCCAGCAACTGGGCAAGATTTTCCTATGGCTAGTACCGGTCAAGGTGACATCGATTCTTGTCGCTCTCCAAATTGCGAAATCGGGGCAGATGGCAGAAATTTCGAATTTCGGAATTCCGGAGCAATGTCGGTGACTACGACCCGAGAAACATTTGGTTCTGGGGGGAGAGACGTTTTTGATCAGTGTGACCAATACAGAGATAGCACTGAACGGGATTCATGGTCCAAGTTCGGAAGTGTTAAAAGTCAAAGCGATAGAAACACTTTCGACGAGAGTGGGAGAAACACTTACGACGAAAGTGGAAGAAACACTTACGAGGACAGTCAGAGACATGATACCTTCGACAACGGTCAGAGACATGATACCTTCGACGACAGTCAGAGACATGATACCTTCGACGACGGTCAGCTGGGACATATAAACACGTTCAATAATAGGGATTCGTATGAGTCGTGGCAAAATCAATGTGACGCGCACGCCAATCGTTTGCAAATGTTGAAGAGACGTGCTTCTCAAAGAGACAATGACATTCCCAAGGATTCTTGGGCTTGGGGTGAGAGAGACCCGCAAAAAGATTCTTCGTGGGGCGAGTTTTGGAATGGTTCGGAGAGTTCTGAGATGGTATCTGAGCGGCCATCTTCAAGACCATCCGATCCGTCAAGACGAAATTTAGATTTCAGAAGACAAGACGACTGGAGAAACGATTTCAGGAGACAGGACGACCCATCAAGCCCATCAGGCTCAAGGAGACCGAGTGACGCCGCATCGAGTCGTGGGAGCCATGAGTTTCAGGAATTTCAGACTCGGTCCTCTGGTACAAGTGGCAAGCCGCCGCTTCTGAAAAAGAACAACAATCAAAATTCGAATTCTCACCCGCCAGGACAGTTCTATGAGGGGTCATGCAATTCGTATGATGGATCAATGCACTGGAAAACTCAAAAGGACGATGGGGCAAATTTGCAATGGAAGACTCAGCCGAAAGACAGTCCAGGGCAGTCGGAGGCATCAAAGACAAGCAAAGATTCTTCTCAGCCCAAACCAGGCACTTTTATCTTTGGTTATCCTAGCGGCGGTTATGATCCTAGCGGCGACTATCCTAGCGGCGGTTATCCCAGCGGCGGTTATCCCAGCGGCGGCGATTATCCAGGCGATACCAATGGCAATGCTCACAACACACAGAAAGAGTCACATGATGCATACAACACACAGCAAGAATCCGATGACACGCATCACAATGATGCTCACGACACGCTGAGACGAAGTTTGGATAAGCAAAAGGAGATAGAAAGTCAGGTGCGCATTGCGGAGGGCGAACTGCTAAAAATGCAAAGGGATCTAGAATCCTTGGAAAGACTTTTGGCAAATCAGGAGAAATACATCCAGGGGAAGCGATATCGGGAGAGAAATCGCATTCGATTAGAACAAGAGTCAGAATTTTTCCCAGAATCAGAATCCGGAAGACGCCCACATAAATCGCACAAGAAGGCAAACGTTGACACAGTCACCGGCAAAGAATACGACGCAGTAACCGGCAAGGAATACGATCCAGTCCCCGCTGGCCCGCCAGGAGGAATATAATCGACCTTGAAACGAAGTTTGGCTTCATTTTCTGCATTTTCAAGGGCCTCAGAGGCGAAAGCAGAAAGTAGATTTTCTGAATTTCTGCTGGCAGAAGCAGACTCAGAAGCAACTTTCCCCCTGTCAGAAGAAGCCTTCTGACCTCTCCCAGATTCAATCCTGAGCTTCTCTGCCAGCAATCCTTTCACCATTGACCTCACTACGATCTCCACACACGTTTTCCAATAGAAAATAGCAATCCGACCCTGCTGGACGAGATGGTGGATTTGAAATTTTAAATGGGCCGGCATGGGCTGAACTGTTGCAACGCCACTCTCCGCATTGATCTTCTCCCATCTACTTCTGACATCCAGTGTCTCTCCCTCTTTCTCGAATGGGAGTTTCAACAGAGTCAGTGCAAGACTCAGAAATGTGGCGCCAATGTTCAAGAAAAGACGTTCAAACGGCGTGAAGTGTGCCAGTTTCAAATTGATCTCCAGCCGTTTTGATTCCATTTTTTGGGATTCCTGAGAGGTCACGAAAAAGGAGTTATCGTTTTGCTGTGTTGTGGGATTTCTGACTCCCGAGCTGTACTGTGTTGTCGGACCTCTGACTCCTGAATCCCCTGAGTCATTATGTTGAGCGGCTGCTGTCTGATGGATTGAAATTCCGCTTTTTGCTGTTGGTGTTTGATGGCTGCTTTTCGCTGTCGGTGTTTGATAGTTTTCGTTCGTAGCGAATTTCAATTCAGGAGTCTCATTTTCACCCCCCAAAATGACCTTCCGATGATCAAGGAACGCAAACCCACCCCATTTGTCGTTAATTTGCGCTTTTAACTCTGCTGATTTCGCTCTAGTTTCTTGCGACTCCGCTAATTTCATCGCCCGTGCTGACTTTATCCCGTGTGCTGATTTCATTGCCCGCTTAGCCTCTTCGGTTTTACGGTGAGGAACCGAATCAAAAACCTGCGCTCCTCGTTGCTGCAAAGGGCCGAGCAATCCGTTGTTCAATGGATTGACCTGCAGTGAGCCAAGCACTTGATAATCATGTCTCTCCGCTGGCAATAACTTCTGATTCTCGATTCGCATACCTCTGATACCCAACAATCCGGTGGACAGAATCAATGTGCGAAGATCCGCACTCTGGTGACCTGGAACTTGGTTACTCGTTGGATTATAGAGTTGGTTATCAACATTGTTGTCCGCAGTACTGTCAACAGACATAGCACTTGAAGATTCAGAGTCGTCATATTCAGAATCCTCATCCATGTCAATAGTTTCCGCCCCCCTAAGATCCATCCCCCTAAGATCCGCCACCCCACTCTGAAAGCCAGTCCCTGCAAAGACTTTCTCCTGCAGCTGGCTATGCAAACTTTTCAAATCCAAAATAACTTTCGATTGCGCGTCTGCAAGACGGTCTTGTTCCGCCTCCCATTTCACCTGTTGAATGTAATGCGAGAGGAGGGCTTGGGCTTTGTCTTCAAACACGAGTCTGGTCAGTCGAAGTTTCACAACACCACCTTCGTCAGATTCACTCATTCCGGTCACAACACTCTGAGCCTGTGTCCAATTATCGATTAGCGTTTCCATGTTCCGATGGATATTTGGGATTTGAGGCCAAAACTCGCCAGCTTCAATAGAAGATGTTGACTCCAATAGAAGAAAGGAATCCACGAAGTTTTTACTTCTTTCAGAATCAGTATCAAAATTCAACGTCTGAATCGCCATTTCCATTTTGTACTGCAAATCGTCGGAAAAAACAGGCATCAGGACTGAGTTTGACGCTGGCATCGAACTCGAAGAACGTTCCTGATATCCACCTGGACCACCACCACCAATCTGAGTTGGCAAAGGCTCAATCCGACTAACCAAACTCGCCGTCACATATTCCAAAATTGACGCGGACAATTCCTGGGTTCGCTCTTGTTTTGTTTTTTGGATTTCTATTCTTTTCTCCTTCACCCATTGCGCGATTTTCCAAAAAGCGATTCTTTGCGCGATTGTATGGCTAAGTCTCATAACTTGCTGGAAAAATATTTCGAAACCTGGCTGTCTGCTGGCGTCGGTGTGTAGCGCACCGGTGTTAGCAGACTTGCCATTCAAATTCTCGGATCGTGACTGTCTGGGCCCCCACTCAGAAGGTTCTGAAATATCCGGAGACTCTGCTGCGGTTGCGTCGGATTTCGTTAAATCCGATTCCAAGTTACAGTCTCCTCTCCCTTCAGTCCGTATGGTCTCTGCACCGACTCCGAGCGGACTATGACTCCTCGGACTATGACTCCTTGTCATGGATTCACAAAGCACAAACGTCTGTATATAATCCAGGTAGAGAGAGAAATCATTCGAAGTTGTAACATTGAGACTCATCGGACGGGGTACAGCTCTATTGAAAACTTTTTGTGTATCGGTCCAAAAATCTGAATCGGGTTCGATATGAAGTGTTGTGAAATCGGAAATTTCACTGACGAAATAATTTCCGAAATAACCATTCCTGTGAGCCGCAGCGTTCGCAGCTTTCCTCTGAGTCTCGGCAGCTTTCCTCAACAGAAATCCATTTTGTGTTTCGGTTGGAGCCTTGTCGTAGAAAAAGTCGAAAATATTCGGCATATGCCGAGTCTCTGGCCGCGAGTCGATGTATTTCTCCTGCATATAAGAGATCACATGGTCGAGAACCTCGACTCGCAAGTTGGGGATGTCGTTTTTCAGGGAGAGGGTGTGGGATCGAATATTCGAGTTGTCAGTTGTGACTTTTACTGAGGCAGCGGGAATTGTGATGTCTGGTAAATTCTTACTGAAACCAGTAGTATGATCATCCCGGTGTTTAAAATCACTGGAAGAGCCGGGAACTCCAGAATTCACCGAACCATATCCCTCAACGGGCACCTTGTGCCCATATCGCAACAATTGTTCTCTCACTGTTGTCCCCGAATTGCTTGTTCCTGAATTCTCGAACTGGGTTCTAGAATTTTGTGGAATTTTCTGAATGGCCCATCTGAATTTGTCCGATCCCACAAGTTCCGCCATCGTCAAATAGGATTCTCGAATCTTGTCGTGAATACGCTTAAACGAATTGTGAATATCAACAATTCTGGCTTCTTTTGTCTCCTCGTCTGCAATTTCCATTTTTTCCAACTGTGAAGTTTCAGCTTGTTCCGCATCGTCCTTCGGGGAAAGATTCGCTTTTAATGTGTGCATCGTTGACGATTTGTTGAGCAGCGTGCCTATGCCATTAGTGTGAATTGTCAAAAAAGATGACAACGCTTTGGCGATCAAGAGGATTTCTAATTCTAATTCCGCAAGGAGTGATTTTTTGATCCAAGACAGGAGAAATTCGGGCTTTTTGTTGAAGTCGTAATGGATGGTCCTTTTTGTTATTGAGTTCTGATCATTCTGACGCCATATTCTTGGTTGTTGTAATCGCGACAGTTGCTCCTTCCGTGTATGCTCTCTCAGAGAGTCGAGCAACAGTTTCGTGGTTTCGTTGACGATGATTGGACTGGATTCGACGGGCCGCAAATTTTCTGAATCTCCGTGAGATTCAGGCTGGGAAGAACTCGAAGCACTATGAAGGGAGTTAGCCGAATTTGACGCGTTATGAAGCGGGACAATGCTGGAGATACATTTCAAAACCGATGTACAATTGAGAAACGCGGCTCCGGGTATGGACGGTTTTCCGAAGGATGACGCTCCATTGCCCTTGCGGGACATGTGGAGGACATCATTTGTGTCATTCTTCGCATCTGCAGCCCCTAAATCTTTCTGCTCTCCTCCTGCAACAGAGTCTGCTCCTGCAACAGGCTCTGCACTTATCGCTGCTGTGTAAGTGTTTTGGAAAACTGGTTTGCAAAACTGAGTGGAAGATTCTGGAACTGAAAACTGGCTGGAATCTGGCATTGTAGAAGACAAGGGACAGGGTGGAAATGACCAAGGAGTACCTGCAACAGGACTTTGAACCGCACCAGTCTCACGAGGGTCCGCAAGCCTATCCGCCAGAGTGACTTCACGTCTATCCCCGAGACTATCCGCGAGCGTGACTTGAATCGGGACGAAACTTCCCGGCTTAATGTCGTGTCCAACTAATTCCGGAGCGTGAACCTGATTGATGCTTATGCCCAGCTGTGGAGTATTTCCCAGCTGCGCAGTATCAGAACTTCCAAATGCGTCTCCGATTGCATCATTCAAGGTTAGGACGGTCTTTCCTGCGTTGCTCGTTCGTTCTGCTGCATCGCTCCATCGTCCCATATCGTTGCTCTTTCGTTCTACGTCTATTCGATCAGTACCTCGTTCGCTCTCGGCCAGATTGGCGGCGTGTTCCAGATCTATATCTTTTAGATCGATCCACCCGTCAGAAATCGCATCGCTTGCTTCGTCCTCATCGTGCGAGTATTGCGAATCTATCGGACTGTGCTGCATTGAAAGCATCGGACTTGGCTGTTTCGACAATGCTGGACTTGGCTGTATCGAAGATAACGGACTTGGCTGTATCGAATACACGGGACTGGGCTGCATCGAGTTTGGAGGTGACATGTGCATTACAGATCGACATTCCAATCCGTCAGGAAATGACTCCGTTACAGCATCACGGTCATTGCCAACAAATCCACCCCTGCCAGGCCCGCTTCGATCAATTTTCACTAATCCATTGCCGAGGATTTCAAAATGTCGAAGATTCTCCAAATCAGAAGACTCAAAATGAGAAGGATCTGACCTCAGCATCGCCAATATTTCGTCCTGATTCTCCTTCAAAAAATGTTCAAACGCTGCATTTTCATCCTTATTCTTAAAAAAATGGTCTGGCTCCCAGCTGGCTGTCTTGATGATACTTTTGATGTACAAACCCCGTATTCTGTTCTGTATTCTGGCATTGATTTGTTGATCTTCAGAAATGAGTCGTGTAATTTCATCCTTATCTTTCCCAATGTCTCTCACCATATGGTGAATAAGCGAGCGCAGTTTACGTTTGTTTCTTGTTACACTGGTTCCGACGCTTGGTGTTTCACCAGCAAACAATTGCTTCTGGTCGTACTGATAATCTGCAAGCGTCACTTCATTGCGTTTGATTCTATTTTCAAGGATTTTGATTTGGTTTTGCGTTTTCAGCGACAGCTCGCTTGTAAGATGCTCTCCGTTTTCAATATTTTCATTATGATTATTTTGGGTTTTGGTGCCATTATCTTGTCTTTTGTTATCAGTATCTTGTCCCCCACCAACATCTTGCGACCCATTAGCATCCACTGCCATAGCAGACTCTGCCGCCGCTCCTGATAGTATCATAGCAGTCTTAGTACCAATATCAGCCGCTCCGCTCTCCAAATTCGGCTGCTCCAAGTTCGAACCCGCCTCCTCCTCCAAAGCCGCCTCTTCCACCACTGCCTTCTCCAACGCCGCGAGCTGTGCCTCGTCGTTTCTGATTGCGGTTTCCATGTCGGCGATATTCCGATACAGCCGGTTTAGGGTTTTTATTTTTTCCACATAGGTTCTTCTTTTGGAGAGCTTGTCCAAATAGTTTTTTGTGGTACCCTCTCTTTGCACGTATTCATTGAGATGCGTCTGAAGATTGTCCCGGTTTTTGGTCAGCGCAGCCAGTTCTCTCTTCTCCCTCTGCACCTGTGCCTTTAATTGTTCCGCCTTTTTTTTCAATTGTTTTGAGCCTTGTGTTGCGAAATTTCGGGACGGTTGTTGTTGCGAGTCTGGGATATCTGTTGTGATCTTTCGGTGTATATCGGACGAGCTTTTATCTGACACAACGCTTTGTGTCTTTTGACCATTTTTGTGATTGACATATGGAACATCGCCCGATTCTTGCATATTATGAAGAATTTGTGTGGAAATTTCGGGAGCTTCAAAACTTCCAGTGGCGGTCCACAAACCACCTACACGGCTTTCTTCTTCTTTAAGATGTTTCAA
>Ga0099797_101670_pt1 | contig 11171 bp, 6 predicted proteins | sample Uncmet_Sort48C_1_FD_89871 | JGI IMG/M metagenome (GOLD analysis project Ga0099797, IMG submission 89871) | Marine eukaryotic communities from CALCOFI LINE 67, Pacific Ocean - C012_Sort48C_1 | ecosystem: Environmental > Aquatic > Marine > Oceanic | place: Pacific Ocean: Monterey Bay | collected... | reverse complement strand
TGCAGGCTTCATTATTCGCAGTACACGCGGGACTCATATTTCCCGTAATATAGCTCCGTAATATAGCTCACAAACGCTTGAAAAAATGCGATTCTCAGTGACAATTTTCGTCAGCCTTTTCAGTCTTGTTCGTGCGTTGTTCGCGCAAGAAACTGAAGAGCTGCGGTTGTTTCTGGAACAGCAGAGCCCGTCCGTCTGTGCGTCTGTAGATCCAGGTGATGCAGTACGTTTTACAGAGCTCTTGTTTCCGCTGATGTTTGGACCTCAGCCGCTGCCATTCGAAAAGCGGAGTTTGTTCGAGGGATTGAAGTTCAAAAGCGGATTTGCAATTGATTTGGCTTCGGTGGGTAACGAGTCCGACGGCAAAGTGCAGGTGTCGGTTCTAGTGTCTGGGATCACTACAGCAACCCCTGGAGCCGCAGGACGAAGCATCGAAGTGTCAACCCGGTGTCCGCCGTCGGAAACGGACAAACACCGGATGAATTGTGTGCAACTGGATCTGGACAGAAAAACCACAGATCATCCGGAAAATTCCGCTTTGCACATCGAAAATCTTTACCTGCCCCTAGAGGAGATTTCTGAGGCGGAGAAGATTGCGCATTTTGGTCAAATGGGGCTCGGTACGCAGCTCGTGTCGTTGGTAAAGTGCGCAGCTTTGCTGTTGTCCAAGCTGAGTTCGCTCAGGAGCGCGAGTCCCGGGAGCCTCAGCGCGTCGTCAATGGTGCCTGTCACCCTGTACGATCAGTCCGATAGGGGTTTTTTCTTCTTATTAACCCGTGGCAAGACCTACTATGAAACCCGCGGCTTCAATTACGTCGAGTCCTTGGAGCGTACCGGGCGCCCTAGCCAACCTGCAGACATGAAGGAGTGGCGGCGCGTGGGCGAAATCCGGATTGAGCAACAAAATTTTGTCGTCGCAGAAGAACGGGTACGAACAAGCCGGAAGAAGTTGTTGCCGCGTTGTTGGGAGTACAGCGCGGTACCACTAGGGAGATTGGGACGTTTGCGGGCAGCCTGGGACAGACTGCGGGAGAAGACCGCAGAAGAAGAAGGATCCTTCAGCTGTCAGTTGTCAGAACTGGCGTTAGAAGCTGGTCTAGAAATTTTGGATTTCCCTTCTTCTCCCGAGCGTTGCCTCGAGGCTTTTCTTCCCAAAAGTGATTGGCCCAGTGTGTTTCACAAGTACATGGAGTGGTGGCCTAGCGCTGCGGACCTGGGGCGGGAGGTCAAGGCAGAGACGCTTCCCATCGACTCGGCGGCGCTACCGGCTGCCGGGAACGGTTCCGGAAAATCAAACAACGACGGATACGCCTCCGCCGCGGAGGTGTCACCCGCGGGCGAAGTCTCCGGTGCTGTACAAGACGTGGCCCGTGTCGTTCAGTAGCTACCAGGCTAATAGCAATTGTCTCTGTTCAATAGTTCTGCTTCAATTTGAAAGCTCTATTTGATTGTCGTCGATGAGAAATATTGGCGTGAGTGTGCAAAAGGAATTTCACTGAGTTCTTCGCAGGCTTCATTGTTCGCAGTACACGTGGGACTCATATTTCGGTCGCACACATATTTAAATGGTAAAACATATTTGTAGTGTCCAGGAGAACGCTCAACAGTGTCTCACAAATGGCGCTCCTCGCCCACGCGTAGTCTAATCCAGAAGATGGCGCGCCGTATGACCGTATCGCGCTCCTCTCTGCTGGCCTGCGTGATCAATCGCTGTGTCTTCGGTCGCGTTGCGGTGAAAAGCACAAATGATGCCGGCTCGTCGGAGGGGTTTCCGGATATAGACTCTTTACTACCTGTCAGGAGGACTGCGGAGCTCACGGAGCAGGAGCGCAAGGCCAAGGCGGCCGCGGCTGAAATGGAAGCTGAAAGAAAAACGCAAGTGCGGAAGGTCAAGGCAGCTGCCGCGGAGCGGAATGCGGAGCGAGAGGCGCACAACAGAAAAGCCGCCAAGGCTGTTGCCGGCAGAAGTGCGGAAAGAAAAGAGCAGATTCGGAAAGCCGCAGAAAAGGCTGCTAACATGAATGCAGAGCGGCAGGATCAGATCAAGAAAGCCGCAGAGGTCGCCGAAAAAACTTTTGCTGACAATGGTGTCCAGGCGGGAAAAGTGGCCGGGAAAACGAGAAAGTCAAGCAATTCAGACGGAAAAGAAGAGGCACCTATTGGAGAAGAACAAAAGCAGAAGAACAAAAACACCAAAAACTCTTCCCCAGCGGATGTGAAGAAGAAATCCAGTCCTAGCCGTGCGCAGTCCTCTAAAACAGATCCAAAAACGAAGCCCGGTCAGACCCGTCCCGTGACTGATTTCGTGGAAACCAAATGCCCCGAAGACGGTCGCAACCGCGTATACAAGGAGTTTCGCGGCGGTACGAAAACTGACAAGCGCGCTGGTTGTGCGCAGTCCTGCCGCGCTTCCGAAATTTGCGACGGGTTCAAATTCCACCCGGAGCAGGCGGATTGGTGCAATTTGGTGCTGAAGAAGGACGCAAAAACGCCCACCGAGGTGGAAATGCAGCAAATGGGGCAGGGGTGGCACGCGCCGGACGAGAAGGACGGTGCGGCGTTCGATCTGATCACACCCTGTTTCATGAAGAAGAGTAATTCAAACACGGACGAAACAACTAAGAAAGATGGAGGGAACCCACGATTGACTTCTCCTCCTCCGAATAAAGATGACTCTTCCTCCTCTTCTTTCGTAGAGGAGGGGAAAAAACTGTTGGTCAGTAATGAGCCGGATTTCACGGAAAGCCAGTGTCCCGAGGATGGGCGCAAGCGTGTGTACAAGGAGTTCCGCAGCGGATCTCAAGCTGACAAACATTCTGGTTGTGCGCAAACGTGCCGCGCGCACGAAATTTGCGATGGGTTCAAGTTCCACCCGGAACTGGCTGACTGGTGTAATTTGGTGTTGAAGAAGGGTGCGGCGGTGCCCACCCAGGTAGAGATGACGCAAATGGGCCAGGGCTGGTCCGCGCCCACCGATGGCGACGGCCAAGCGTTTGACCTAGCGGGCTCGTGCTTCATGAAGAAGTCTACTGGAAAAAGCGAACCCACAACGGGGCGGACGAACCGGCTGGAACAGCCCGGCGAATTCGTTTCTCGGCCGTGCCCGCACAGGGGCCCCAACGAATCACATCGGCGTATGTACAAAGAATTTTCGGCTAAAACGTCGGTCGCTGAAAGGGACGCCAGCTGCCGGGCGGACTGCGCGAAGGTGCACAAATGCGAAGGCTACGCCTTTCATCCGGACCTGCCCAACTGGTGCAACTTGCTTTTGGCTGATAATAAGCGCCTGAGCACGGAAGAAGTGGCGCTTCTGGGCGAAAGCTGGACGGTTCCGACGGAGGAGCAGGGAGTTTTCTTCGAAATCGAGGGCCCGTGTCAGATGAAGGAAAATGACAATTTGTGGAGTAGCGGGAAACTTCCAGGAGGTGAGGTAGCGGCCATAAGCAGGCTGGCCACTTCCGGCGGTCGGAGCAGCAAGGAAGCCCAGCAGTGGACGGTGAGGCGGCACGAGGACGAAGCGGAGGTGCGGATCAGTTCAGATACTGCGAGGCTCCGGAACAGTCCGGATGACTTGTCCGAAAATGCCGACGCTCACGTCGCCAAGCCCGCAGAGGCCCCCGCCGACGCGGCGCTCCAAGAGGAGCAATCCGAGCTGGCCCCGGCCCGTCCGGAAGACGTTCAGAAGGCTGCGGTGACGGTGGCCGCACTCGCCATGGGGCCCCACACTGCCACGCCAAAGGTTCCGACCGATCGGCAGACATTAGAAGGCTACAAGCTCGAGCATTGCCCGCCCGCTACAGCCGGCCGCGGCAAAATCTATAAAGAATTCCCGAGCGGCCGGAATTCTGTGGCGAACGCGCAGGCTTGCCGCGCTGACTGCGACAAGCTCCGGAGTTGTGCGGGCTTCAAGCTCAACGAGGAGATGCCGACCTGGTGCAATTTTGTATTGGCGGAAAACTCCAAGCAGCCCACGCAGCAGGAGCTCCGCGCTTTAAGTAACGGCTGGACAGTGCCGACGGAGGCGGAGGACAGGCTCTTCGATTTGGGGGGGCAGTGCTGGATACGGGAAAATGATGGGGCGTCGTCGCACAACCGGGCGGTGTCGCGCAAGGGGGTCGCGCAGGGAGGAGACGGGTCCCTGAATAAGAGCCCGGTGGCCAAGCTCTTGGAGAAAGTGATGAAGATGCCGGAGACCGCGGAGGAGTTTGTAAACTCAAAGAAGAAAGAGAAGGAAAAGAAGGCAGCCGAAAAATCTGGAGTGAAAGCGCAGGAGGAAAATCCGGCACTGAAGCGCATGGTCAATTCCGTGAGAAAGAAAAGTGAGGACGAAGTGAAGGCTGATAGCGCCCTGAAGGCGCACAAGAAGCGGCTGGAAAAGGCGGCCTTGGAACTCCAAGAGAGGCAAGAACGCGCCGCTAAACTGGAAAAATCCATCGCGGAGAGCCAGAGCGGGGCCACGGAGACGGCGTCAGAGGAAAAAAGAAGTCCGCAAAAAGAGCCGGAGGACGAAGCACGCGAAAAGGCGCGAGAGGAACCACGAGACAAGAAAGTTGCGGAGTCGAAGGAAAAGAAAACCGCAGCGGTGATGCAAAAAAAGAAAATTGCTGCTGCGAGGGATTCTCCCGGGAAGAAGGACCCTAAGAAGCCTGCAGAAGAGGAGCAAGACGAGAAAAAGGGACCGGTCGGCGAAGAACAAGAGAAAGAAGAAGAGATCGAACAGCAGCTTCACGACGCCGAGGAAAAAGTTAGTCAAAATTCCAAAGATACAGCGGTCAAGGAAAAGCCAGGTTCAACGCAGTCTGCTCAGAAGAAGGAAAAAACCAATGAAAAGCCGTTTATTGTTCCGAGGAAAGAGACGCTCTCGGCTGAGAGTGTACAAGAAGAGACCTCTTCCGAGGAAGAAGGGCAGCCCGAAAAGACAGTGTCAACGAAGAAGAAAAAACGGAGCGAAGAAAGTTCTGAAGCGCAGCCCGACAAACCGTCCTTCCCGAAGAAGCAGAGACTGAAGGAGCATCTCGAGTTTGAAATCGAGCAGCTCACGCATCATGCCGAGATTTTGCGCAGAGTCAACGACAATCTGGACGCGGAACGGGCGGAGAAGCGAAAGTTCGCAGAGGAGTTACGGGAGAAGGACCGGCGCGTGCGCGAGAAGGAGAAACAGCAGGAGGAGGCGCGCAAACGCGAGCGAATGGAAGCAGAAGTCAGAAAAAAAGCCGAAGAAGTGAAACTTTTGAAAGAGCGGAAAGAGCGCTTATCCAAGGACAAAAAAAGGGCGGAGAGGGAGATCGAGCAACTCCGCGAAAACCGGCGTGTGGAGAAAGAAGCGCGAAAGCGCAAAGAGAAAGTGCGAGAGAAGCTTGAACGAGAGAGGATAAAACAGGAGTGGGAGGAGCATGAAGACGAGGAAGACGAAAAGCGCATACCAATGAAGAAGGCACAACAGCAGCCTGAGCAGAAGAAGGGCACAGCCAAGGAGATTGACAGTGGTCAGGAGGCGAAGGTGGCAGAGAAAAAGAAAGTCGAAGAGAAGGCCCCTCCGAAAAAGAAAGAGGAAAAAAAAACTGCAGAAAAAAAAACTTCTCCTCCGTCTACTGTGAAGAAGATGAAACCCTCTCTTCCGATCATGAAACCGCCCCAGGAAAAAGACGTTCTCGGGTTGGCGGCGACAGTCCCCATGGAAATTAGCTTTGGGAACTACTTTGACAGCACCGCGCTCTTTCCCGCCGCTGCTACACAGAAAAATCTCAACGAAGAGGTCGAAAAGGCTGGCCGCGGTCGCTCTGCGTTATTGACGCAAATGTGCACTGCGTTGATTGAGGGACCGGGCGCCAGCGTCCCGCTGGCGGGGGAGGCCGTGGACACGCGTTTGTGCCAAGTAACCCAAATACGGTTGGATGGCACGAAAAAGGCGCAAATTCCGAGTGGCAAGAACGACAAGGAGGCACGGAGCAGGCTGGAACGAATGGACCCCTTAAGTTTGGGCGTTTCGACCGCTAAAACACCTCTGTTGGGTGCCGATGGTAAGTGGAGCGGTAGCGAAAGCGAGGAAGGCAATGGGGTTCCCGAGGTGGGCGCCGGGTCGTTGCAAGTAGATGTTCATGAAAACGACGGAGCAAGTGTGAATGACGCAGACGGAAAAGGTTCTGAAAGCCAGGAAGTCGTGCTTCTGAAGCCAGGAAGTCGCGCTTCTGAAACAACGGGCGGCGGATATAAGAAGTCGGAGAACCGCTTTTGCGATGGGAGGAAGTCGAAACGCCTTGCAGAGACCGGTGATAATTTCGAAACTTGCAAGCAAAAGTGCGACAGTAACCCGGAGTGCAAGGCGTTCGTGACCTCCAAGCGTTACAAGTGTCTGATCCAAGCGGCCCCTTGCGAACTTTCTGCGTTAGCCGGCTTCACCACATATGAAAAAGTCCAGGCCGCTGAGCCCGAGGAAGAGGAAAAACCTGTGGAAGAAAAAAAGCCTGTGGAAGAAAAAAAGGGCGGCGGATATAAGAAGTCGGAGAACCGCTTTTGCGATGGGAGGAAGTCGAAACGCCTTGCAGAGACCGGTGATAATTACGAAACTTGCAAGCAAAAGTGCGACAGTAACCCGGAGTGCACGGCGTTCGTGACCTCCAAGCGTTACAAGTGTCTAATCCAAGCGGCCCCCTGCGAACTTTCTGCGTTAGCCGGCTTCACCACATATGAAAAAGTCCAGGCCGCTGAGCCCGAGGAAGAGGAAAAACCTGTGGAAGAAAAAAAGCCTATGGAAGAAAAAAAGGGCGGCGGATATAAGAAGTCGGAGAACCGCTTTTGCGATGGGAGGAAGTCGAAACGCCTTGCAGAGACCGGCGATAATTTCGAAACTTGCAAGCAAAAGTGCGACAGTAACCCGGAGTGCAAGGCGTTCGTGACCTCCAAGCGTTACAAGTGTCTGATCCAAGCGGCCCCTTGCGAACTTTCTGCGTTAGCCGGCTTCACCACATATGAAAAAGTCCAGGCCGCTGAGCCCGAGGAAGAGGAAAAACCTGTGGAAGAAAAAAAGCCTGTGGAAGAAAAAAAGGGCGGCGGATATAAGAAGTCGGAGAACCGCTTTTGCGATGGGAGGAAGTCGAAACGCCTTGCAGAGAGCGCTGATAATTTCGAAACTTGCAAGCAAAAGTGCGACAGTAACCCGGAGTGCACGGCGTTCGTGACCTCCAAGCGTTACAAGTGTCTGATCCAAGCGGCCCCTTGCGAACTTTCTGCGTTAGCCGGTTTCACGACATATGAAAAAGTCCAGGCCGCTGCTCCGGTATAATTGTTCTCTTTGGATTGGTATCAAGCCAAGCACCAAATATGTCTGGCATTGGCGTTGTCTAGGTGCTTAGCCTTTGTCATATCGCTGGGTGAGCATTAGGTACGTCCGCGTCGAATCCCTGGCCTCCGAGGGTTTCAGCGCTAGCATCCATATCTGTTGTCGGATCCAGGTCTGGGGATCCGCAGTGGAGGCACTAGCTTTCTGACTTCTATTGGTTTCTTGGAGCAACGTTTAACTTTATTATCGAGGTTTGTAATACGAATATTGTCTAGTACAGCAGTCTGTTCCATCACAGGTGACACTTTCTCATATGTCTCTGTATGATATATATCTCAGGGGCCCAACGGTTCGCCGTCGATCGTGGCTGGGGACAGGCAGAACTGTAAGGACGCGTGCGAATCGAAAAAATTGATGTGCGACGCCGTGGCTGGCAGCCAGCTGAACACTGAGGCCAAGGTTAAGGATGCAGCAGAACGAGGTGGTTCTCCGTGCAAATCGATGACTCCGCATCCGGGTGGGGCGTGGAAAAACTGGGACGGCCCGTGGCAGGCCGCGGGCAACCGGTGCGGTTGGGCCAGCGGCGCGTACACCATGACCTGCGAGAAACCCGGCTCCCCCGGACACCGCCGGATCTGCGTGTGCAAGGGAGGGTCTGAGGGAGCTACGTATGAGAAGATCATGGGGTGGCCCAACAATGCGAGCTTGTTGAGTGCGCATACGGCTCCGTGTAACGTAGCCGAATTCGTGAGCAAGTTGAAATCCGGCGACGGCTATTTTTCCGACCCTGGCGTTTCCGGGGGCCTTTGCAGAAGCATTTCCGGGGCAAACATTGCGGCCGTCCGAGAGCAAAAAAGGAGCGGACAATGGACGAACCACAGAACTGGGGCGGTCTTCTTTCCGTACGGCCGCACGCCCAAGGTAAAATTTGTTTCTTGCAGCTGCGCAATTGCCAATTTCATCCTGTCTCTCACATAATGCAATAAACTCTTTGAGTTTCGTCCCTTCCATGTATTAACTCATGAATTCCCTCATAGTCATACAGTATGAATTTTCTTTCGGAATCGTGCCTGACGGGTATCGTCATACATCTGTTATTAACAGGAAGAGACGCAGGAAGCTAGGAGGAAGAGAGAGGAGGAAGACGCGAAGAGGGAAGCCAAGGGGAAGAAGGTTGAGGAAGACCAGAAGAAGAAGGAGCAGGAGGAGAAGCAAAAGCCCGAGGAAGAAAAAAAATCAAAAAAAGAAGAAAAGGGGGCCGGGGGACAAAAGAGGCCCGGCGAAGAACAAAAGGCCGCCGAGAATGACAAAAAGGTCGAGGAAGAAAACAAGCCCGACGAAGAAAAAAAGCTCGACGCAGAAAAACAGCCCGAGGAAGAGGAAAAGCCCGAGGGAGACATCAAGCCCAAGGAAGAGAAAAAGCCCGGAAAAGACGTATCAACCAACAACAACATGAAAAACTCCTCTAAACAAACGACCGCAGGAGAGCAAGAAAACGCGAAGAAACACGAGCAAGAGAAGCAATCAAACGCGAAGAGAAACGAGCGGGAGATGACACGAAAAAAAGTTGAGCGGGAAAACGAGATAAAGGAGCTAAAGAAAGCGCACTCTCTCGCAAAGCAGCACAACGAACAGCGCGACTTTGACGCGGAAGTCAAGAAGTTCGAGAAGTTCGAAGCGCAAGACAAGCAAACAACCAACACGGAAGCTCTTGCGAAGGCAGCGGCCGAAAAGGATCTCAAAGCGAAGGCCGCCTTTACCTATGTTTCCAGCGTCAAAGTGCAATTCGGGGTGAAAACCATTTCACGACAACTGCAAGAGGAGGTGGCGGATAATTTGTTGTCCAAGAAGCAAATTGACTTGTTCCGAAAAAATTTGAACGCCGCGCTGGAAACGAAAAAGGAAACGCAAAATGTAGTCATCTGGAAAATGGCTCCCGCGACCTCCCAGTCGATAACATTCAACGAAAAGTTTTCGCAAGAAAAACCGAAAAAGAAACCAGCAGGTAAAGGTACGGAAAAACAAGACAAGAAGACGCTAAATAAGCTGAAATTCATCTATGAGTTGGAAAAAAAATTCGCTAAAGACGCCGGAAAGAGTTCCGTGTCGCGGGGCGAAATAATGGAGGATATTGGAGCTGATGAAGAGGAGGATTTTCATAGTGTCGATGACCGAACACGGCTGGTACGGGACGACAGAGATGATAAAGATGAGTCTGAGCAGGATGAATTCAGCTACGGCAAATTTGAGGGGGTCGTGGAGGACGCGGGCAATCAATCTTTTATCAATAGGTATGACATGTCATTGTGGTTCCTAGATTACCTCGTAGAAAGTAGCCGCCCTAAAGATTCGGTAGTAGTCAAAAATTTTGCGGTTCCCTCGCTTTTGAGACAGAACACTATTATCCGAATCGGAAATGACAAAAGGCAAGCTGCTCGGGGTGCATTCTTTCGGCGATACGCCGGACGAGTGCAAGTTCAAGTGTGACAACGATTTCGATTTGAAAGGCACCTGCAACAGCTTCGAAGCTTGTTATGCTGTAAAGAACTGCCATTTTCGGGATAAGGTCTTGCAGGGAGACGAGTCCACGAAAAAATTGAAAGGCAAGCTAGTTGATTGCCAAACGTTTTACAAAAAGAATAACGGGAAAAGTCGGACGCAAGCACTGTCGGTCGAAGAAGAGGCTCTTTTGTCGGAGAAGGATCCGGACGTGCCACCGGATTTAGCAGGGTGATTGTGAGCGAAACGTTAACCATCTTTAAGAAGCAGCCATTGTCGCATATTCCTTGACATATTAAAGCATAACATGGGATTTAACATATTGAACGTCGAACTATTTACGAGATTTATTAACGTGGGCCCCTGAGGGGCACCATGCTAAAACAGTAACACATCAAATGATAGCTTGTTATCTGCGACGACGCATTCTGCGTCGAGCATTGTTCAATGTATTCAGAAACAACCTGAAGTTTCTGGTACAATGACATCTCATAGGATTTTTGGCTCTAAGGCTCCAGAGCATGTCCATATCGGCGCAACATGATTTTTGAAATACGGATAGTAGCAAGGCACGCATCTCTGTCAGCCATATCCGCATCATAGCGGGCAGTGTTCTGGGACCTTGGAAAACTGTGTGTGGTCATGTAAACGTGGATATCAGCACCATCGGAAGCGCAAGTGGCGCATATTCAAGCTAAAAGCTCAATTCTTGGTACGCAACGCAGCATGTTTGTAAGTCAATCAGCACCTAGTGCATACCCAGTCCTTAACGTGGTCGGCCGACCGCTACCGAGTATCCAAAAACAGAATGGTGCGTCTACTGTCGAAGCTTCTATTGCTCATAAATCCCGTCCTCATTTGTTTAGTACTCAGCGTCTTCCTTGAGGCTCCCCAAATTCTAGTCGAGGTGACGATTGGGCTCTCGGCTGAAGATGTTTACACGCACGAGTTTGCTGCTGAAGATGTCGTGCACGCCGTGAAAAAATGGGTGGCCGAAACAAAGGGGATTCCGTTCGTAGCGCAGAAGTGGATCATGGGAGGTAGTATTTTGGAAAACGATGATGATGACAAGCCTCTCGCGGCTTTGGTGGGCACCGGCTCCGGTGCAGCGATGAACCCGCAGTTACTACAGCTGCAGCTGCTGGAGGTGCGGCCGCCGCGTCTCCAGCTGTTTGGCAACGACCCCGAGAAAATGATCGAATTGCTCAAGGACAAGTGCGGCGCCCTCGGCGCGAACGTGCTGGCCCCCGAGTTAAGCAAGCATTGGTCAAGTATCTACGAGCAGATCGCCGGCTTTATTAGGGAGATCGACCCCCCCATCGTCGATCCGGATTTGAGTGATGAGGCTGAACCTGAAGTCTTTGGCAAGGCGTTTTCTGGGTTTTTTTGGAAG
>Ga0099797_101669_pt1 | contig 11185 bp, 5 predicted proteins | sample Uncmet_Sort48C_1_FD_89871 | JGI IMG/M metagenome (GOLD analysis project Ga0099797, IMG submission 89871) | Marine eukaryotic communities from CALCOFI LINE 67, Pacific Ocean - C012_Sort48C_1 | ecosystem: Environmental > Aquatic > Marine > Oceanic | place: Pacific Ocean: Monterey Bay | collected... | reverse complement strand
CGAACGCGTTGATGAGAGACGTGTGGCAGATCGAGAAAAGAAGCTCAGGAAGGAGTTGGAGCGTTATCGCAAGGACAACCCGAAGATCACCGCACAGTTCGCTGACTTGAAACGGAACTTGTCTGAGGTGTCTGATGATGCTTGGAATGCGATACCTGACATAGGAGACTACTCCATCAAGAGGCAGAAGAGGGAGAGGTTTAGTGCAGCACCTGATAGTTTGTTGGATAGAGCGAGGGGGGAAACTGGCGCGCAGGCGTACGATGCGTCGGTTGGAACTAATGGAGCTGATAGTAGTACAGGTCCATCAGTTGGTGGAGGGCTGGCTGCAGCTGGTAGTGCTACGACAGATTTAACGGGTATTGGTGAAGGTCAGCGTACAGTGCTTTCATTGAAGCTTGATAAAATGGGTGACTCTGTGTCGGGTCAAACAGTGGTCGATCCGAAGGGTTACTTGACGGATTTGTCTTCGATCAAAGTAACTAGCGACGCAGAGATCGGGGACATTAAAAAAGCACGATTACTGCTCAAGAGTGTGACTGCCACCAATCCTAAACACGCTCCAGGGTGGATTGCTGCGGCGCGTTTAGAAGAAGTCGCAGGGAAAATGACGTCGGCGAGAGCTATTATACAGCGTGGTTGCGATGAATGTCCGTTGTCTGAGGATGTTTGGATGGAGGCGTCGCGGTTGCAGTCTGGCGAATTGGCCAAGGCAGTCTTGGCGCAAGGCGTGCGCACCATCCCACATAGTGTTAAGCTTTGGCTTCAAGCGGCGACTTTGGAGAGCGATATCGAATCCAAGCGTCGCGCATTCAGAAGAGCGTTGGAGCAAATCCCATCTTCGGTGCAACTATGGAAGGAGGCTGTTAGCCTTGAAAATGAAGAAGATGCACGCGTGATGTTGGCGCGTGCAGTCGAGTGCTGTCCACAACATGTTGAACTTTGGCTTGCGCTTGCACGTCTTGAGAATTATGCGAATGCCAAAGCGGTGCTCAATAAAGCTCGAAAAACTATTCCCACAGAGCCCGCAGTGTGGTTTACTGCGGCAAAGTTGGAAGAAGCAAATGGGAACTCTAGCATCGTTGACAAAGTCATCGATCGTGGAATGCGATCTTTAAAGGCCAACGGTGTCGTCATAGAACGCGACGCGTGGATGAGCGAGGCCGAAAGTGCTGAGCGTGCAGCCAGTGTTGCTACATGCGGTGCTATTATTCGCGCGATTGCGTCGTTAGGTATTGAAGCAGCAGACAGGAAGCGCACGTGGATGGCTGATGCCGACGAGTGTATAAAGCGCGGCAGCATTGAGACTGCGCGTGCCTTCTACGATCTCGCTATGATAGAATTCCCAGATCGGAAAGGTGTATGGATGCGTGCTGCACAGCTTGAAAAAGCACAATCGAATCGCGAGCGTCTTGATGACATCTTGAAGCGCGCTGTGCAAAATTGCCCGCATGCAGAAATCTTGTGGTTGATGGCAGCTAAGGAGAAGTGGCTTGCTGACGATGTCCCTGGCGCTCGATCGGTTTTGCAAGAAGCGTTTGCATCCATGCCTGACTCGGAAGCAATTTGGTTGGCTGCCTTCAAGCTGGAATTTGAGAACGACGAGCCACAGCGTGCGCGACTTATTCTTGAGCGTGCGAGACAGCGCGTTCCCACGCCGAAAGTTTGGATGAAGAGTGCCATTGTTGAGCGGGAACTTGGCGACGCGGATGCGGAATTACAACTTTTGACTGAGGGATTGACGAAATATCCCGCAACCACAAAGATGTGGGCGATGCGTGGACAACTCCACGCTCGTTTAGGCAACACTCAGTCTGCCCGCGAGGCGTATCAAAAGGGTGCTATGCTATGCGCGCGTGATCCAATCGTTTACATCTTGTGGCTTGGGCTTGCTGAGCTCGAAGAGACTGCTGGCCATGCTGGTAAAGCTCGTGCTGTACTCGATCAAGGTCGTGCAAGGTACAAAGTTTCGCACGATGGCTTGGTTGCGCCTCAGCTGTGGTTGTCGGCGGTGCGTGCTGAACTTCGCGCCAGGAACGAAAATGCAGCCAACGCTCTTTTGGCCAAGGCATTGCAGGAGCTGCCTCAGTGCGGAATATTATGGGCTCAGGCAATTCATATGGTCCCTCGACAGCAACGCAAAGCAAAGTGCGCTGATGCATTGAAGAAAGCTGACAATGATCCACACGTTGTCGCTGCTGTCGCCAATCTCTTCATCTCTGATCGCAAGATTGACAAGGCCAGGTCGTGGCTGAACAGAGCTATCATTTTGAACAAGGATATTGGGGACTTCTGGGCGGCGTTGTACCACTTGGAGCTCATGCACGGAAGCGAAGACTCTCAAAATGAAGTTATGAGAAGATGCTGCGAAGCGGAGCCTCATCACGGCGAGTTATGGCTGACAATTGCGAAGAAGACGAGCAACGCGCATGATAAGACAGGGACGCTATTGAAGAAGGTTGTGTTGGCGATGGAGCAGCAGCAACAGTGATAAGGCAAGTATCGATGTCTTTCTTTATTGAAATTTTATTTTAATACACACAACAAACCCCGTTCGCAGGAGTTATATTTTTCACTATGGCTTAGATATCTGCAGTGACATCTTTCAGGATCTCATCTGAATCAAACGCACCATCAAGGGCGAATGCCTGTGTCATTCGCAGGTACCTCTTTCTCTTTTGCCTTCTGTGGAACTCGAGACCGGCCAATCCTCCACCCACCGCCAACAAAAGCAATACGATGATAACAATTGCGTTACTTCCACCACCGCTTTTACTTTTATCGTCGCCACCACCACCACCACTCGCACACTCAAATGTTGGAGGCGGCGTTTTTGAACTGTGCGGCGTGCCCGATTGCCCTCTTGGAGACCTATCTGGTCGGCACTCACGAAACCTCCCCGAATCACACACTGCTGCATCGCTCACATCCACGCTAAAATCAAGCCATATGTGATCCTGCCTCGATGTCTTCGAATGGCTCACGCTGAAATCTCCCGAGTCACCGGGCTCGTGCGCTAAAATTACTCGCCGCCATCCTCCGCCTAAGTCTAAATCCATCTTGTCAGGTGCTTTGACGCTTCTCACAAACGCCACTGTGGTGACCCCACTCGTCGCATTGGTTTCACCATAAGAGTTCAAGTACTGATTCCCACACCCAGAGCAGTCACTGTCCAGCACGGGTGCACCATTAAGCGGCGCATGCATGTCTTCTAACACCAAACCTCGCTCGCTATCCATGAACGCCATGAACAAATCTGTCCCCTTCATCTCGTCTTGCACTTCATCGTGGTGCCAGCCCATGCCAATCCATCCCAAACTCTTCGCACGAACCAGCACAGTTATCGTCTGGGCAGAAGTGTCATGCTCCCAGCTCACCCACGCGTGGTCGGGCCATGCCTCAATTGCTTTCGCGTTCAAGCGAGCGATATCTGTGGAAAGCAACGTCGACGTTGTCGCAGCTGCAGCAGCACCAATGACAGCAAGCGTCATAGCTGTGGTAACGACGATGGCGACAACGACGCACGCAGCAGCAGCAGCAGCATTATTATTACTACTATTACTACCACCACCACCACCACCACTACCGTCGCTCCTTCTCCTACGACTCACGCGGTCGCGCCTCATTCCGCACAGGTACGTTATAGACCTTTATTTTTCTTCCCCTTTGAAAATGGGTGGGGAGTGAAAGTATTGTTTGTTGTTATTATTACTATTACTTAACTTTTTTTTTTCCCTTTCTTTTGCGAAGGCTTCTTTGCTAACCTTACCTACCGGCAGTAGTAAGTACCCCCTTCCAAAGTAGTAATCTATGTTGTGGCGTCGTGCCTGTGACGCAAAAGGCGTTGTTGACAATGTGTCAACTTTGTCGACCAAAAACAAACAACAAAAAACAAACAACGGGATACTAATTTTTTTCCCTTCCTTCCCAAGGGAATAATGTTGTTTGATTGCCTTATCCAAAAAAAACCAAATCGCCAAATGGTTGGTCTGGTGACAGAGGTGGAGGCCCCCCGCTTTGCGCCTTTTGTGGGCTGGGGGAGGTCTCTATCTATCTAGAGGTAGGTTGTCTTTTTTCGTGATTGTGAGGGAGTAAATAGTAGAAAGGCAACAGCAAGAAGCAAAACAAAAACCATCTTTCACGTTTTGAACTCTTTTTTTCCTTTTTTTTTTCTTTTAAGTAGGTAAGCGAGGATATCTCAATCAATGTCTGATTTGGCGTTGGAGTGGGCTTCAGCTGGGGTCGGATGCGCGTTGGCGGATACGATATTCAATCCGCTCGAGGTGCTCAAGGTGCGTCGACAGCTCGTGACGACGAGAACGAGGCTTGGCGTTATTGGTCTGGCGAAGAATGCCGTGGAAAGGGAAGGGGTGTGGAGGGGTTTGTGGGAGCCTGGTTTGCTCGCGACGTGGATGCGAGGTCTGAGCTACACGGGGTTTCGGATTGGATTGTATCCGACGGTGCGAGATCGTGCAAAAGAGTTGTGTGGAGGAGATGATGGTCTAGCAACAAGAGTATTGGCAGGGGCAGTGACAGGTTGCATCGGTTCCATGGTTTTTAACCCAGTCGATGTGATTCGGATACGAATGCAAGGGCCATCGCCGTACACTTCTACGGTAGGCGGCTTTGCGCAGGCAACAAGGGAAGGCGGAGGTATCGCTGCTTTGTGGAGAGGGTGGGCACCGTCAGCGTGTCGAGCTGCGTGCTTGTCAGGTGCGCAATTAGCCACGTACGACACAGCAAAACGCAATTTGAAACGCATGGAATTCTTGCTTGATGCCAATGGCAACGAGACAACCACGTTGCATCTGGCTGCGTCTCTCATTTCGGGATTTGTGGCGCAAACTGTGGCCATGCCCGCTGATGCTGCGAGAACGATAGTTATGGCAGACACAAGTGGTGTCGGGGCTGGACAAGTGCTGCGTTCAACCCTGGAATCACACGGAGCATCAGCTTTCTTTAGAGGATACTGGCCGGCCCTCGCAAGGCAAGGTCCTGTGATGCTCGTTCAAATGCCGATCGTTGAACAGTTACGACGTTTTGTTGGCCTGGATTACTTTTGACTTTTAATAATTTTATTTAATAGCCCTGAACATATTCATGCACCCATCCACACCAACGCTCACCAGCATATTGCGATGAGGGTGATGCGCCATCCCTACCAACTCTTTGTCACCATGTGGTTCCTGAATGACACATTCCGTTCGTCCAATGCCAGCCAATCCCCCAGTCAAAGAAAAACAAGCAAGTGATCGATCGGCAGCAATTGCGTATAACAGAGCTCCTCCAGGGCTTACCATGCACGATTCGAAAGAGCGCAACTCACCCATCTTCTCATCGTCGCGTTGTATGCTATGAAGGAGTTCGCCAGTCAAGCTCATAATGTGAATAGTCGCGGATCGACTGCATACGACGAGCGCCTCCTTGGTTTCCGTTAGTCCCTCCGCGGCGCCCATGTCGACGATATGAAGCGCCAAGACCGGTGCATGAAGAGCCTCAGTTTCCTGTGGAGGAGTAAATGTAAGCAGACAGTCACCGCTCTTGGCGTCCCATATCTTTATCTTGCCATCTCTACCTGCTGTTGCCACGCGCGTGCAATCTGCACTATATACTGCTGCTGCGAGAGCACCATCATGTCCACGCAATTCTTTGAGCATCCGCCCCGATTTAAGTCCGTGGACACGTGCGAGACTATCAGATGACGAGCTCAGCAGATGCGACCCATCGCGACTAAATTGAAGTGACACAACACCCCCGGAGTGCGCCGTGTCGTATTGTCGCAGGAGTTGTCCAGTCAGAACCTTCCACACCTTGATGCGTCCATCTAACGAACCACTCGCCAAGAGATCACTGTCTCGCGAAAATGATAAACAGAGCACCGAGTCTTCATGCATCATGAATGCATCATCCGCCTGAAATTGCAAATCCTTTCGAAGCTTACCTGTTTTCCAATCCCACAGCTCGATAAAACCATCGCTGCTGCCTGTCGCGAGAATGGCGCCGTCGCTCGAAAACGCTACACACTCTCCGTGCGCTTTCTTACTCAATCTAATGCTGCGCTCCCTCACAGAACAAGGTCGCTCTTCCTCGGCAATATGTCTTTGATTCGATGGTCCTTCATCTGTTTTTTCTCTCATTGCCGCGTTGGCGAAGAGATCGAACTTGGTACCCGGCGGCAATTCGCCTGTGTTTTGCTGCCACTTGAGCGCTTGGCCAATCAGAGCTAATAATCTTCCTGGTGCAACGTCCACAAGTTCTTCTTTGAGAAGGCCTGCAACTTTCTCACGCCTCTTTTCTTTGCTTTCTCCGCCATATGCGTCAAGCGCATCAAAGTATGGTGTGCTAACAATCTTCTCAAGACGCGCGTGCCGCTCAATCGATCTTTCCTTCATCGCCGCCATAACCTGCGTCTGCCTCAGCAGCGCCCTCGCCGTATCCGCCTCCTTCAACTCCGCCATCTCAAGAATAATTTGTTCATAGAGCATCTCAAGCGTGCTTCTAGGCAGCTCCATTGTCGCAACTTGAGGCAAAACTGCATCCCATCTCCCTCGTTTCACATCGCCCAACAACGCGTCTCTTCCCCCCGGCGATGTGTTCAACGCCACTCGCGCCTCCCGCTGCAACGTCGTTGCTGTCTGCTCCAAACCAGCCTCGCGGCACCACTGCAGCACCACCTTCACCACATCAGACGCCTCAATCTCTACATTCATTTTTATTTCTCTCTTTTATGACTTTATTTACTTTGAATAAGCACCGACAAAAACTTCATACAAACAGTTTTACAACTACTCAATTCTTCACAACGTACGTTGTGGCAAATAACAAAAAGCCATCTGGCCCCCCACAGAGTGCCACACCGTACAATTCATTCGTCTACTACACTCACCTTGGTAGGTGGTGCTTCGCAAATAAGGAATAAATTTAGAGATCCAACCAACGCGACAAAACGTCGTTGTATCCAAAAGAGCGAGTGAGAAAGAGCAGCGCGCTTACTTTGTTGTGATCGTGCAAAGAATATACGAGGTCTTGTTTTGATGGGTCTGGTGCCGACAATTTCGCCGGGGAGCGTTGGTGCGCAAGGGCAGCAGCATGGAAGATGTACAAGCCCCACTGGTGGAACGAGCAATGTTGGCGGTCACCAGCAAAAAGTCGGAGGAGGAGGAGGGGGGATGATTGCATCGGATCCCTTGCGATCTGGGGCATTGTTTAGAATGGCAAGTCCCGCGCCAAGGCTGCTGAAACCAGCTGTGGCGACGGTGCGACAGCAACAGCAGCAACAGCAGCAGCAACAACAGCAGCAACAACAACAGCAGCAGCAGCAGCAGCAACAGCAGCAGCAGCAGCAGCAGCAGCAGCAGCAAGTACAAGAACCTCATGGAGTCCTTCCATTACCTCCATCGGAAGTAGCTTCTGTTCGAGGTGTGTCGTTGGGTTCGCCGACTGGCTTGCCTCGACCGAAAGCTGTGCGAACAAGTGATGCTAGAGCCGAGGGATTGTCGATGTTGAATAATTATAGCCCTGTTGTGCAACCTCATCGTCAACGAAGTCCTATTGTTGCCGAAGCGTTGCCTTCGTCGACCACTGCGACGACTGCTCTTGGCTTGATTGCGCCGTCTTCAACATTGCAGCAGCAGCAACAGCATGACCTTGGTGGGATGATGCCCCCACCACCTCCGCAGCAGCTGCAGGCAGCATCATCGCAACAGAATAATAATAATCAGCAGCAATCAAGAAGTGGTGGAGGGGGTTACTTTTCTCCTCTGCGACGAACGATAGCCGCAGAGGCTGTGCAAATTCGGGCGAATTTCGACGCATTGGTGAGAGCCTCACCTGCCCCGAGAGTCTTGATGTCGGTGCTGGGAGTGACGCCGAAGAGACCAGCATTACAAACTGTTGTCGATGCGACGTCTTCGCCACCGGCGATGGAGGGCACGCCAGATTTGAAGGATGGGAAAAACCCCGCTGCTCATGTGGGCACGCCAGCGTCGTTACTTGGCGGCATCGTCGCTGGTAGAAGCAAAGCTGTTGCAGTTTCATTGACGTCATCTGAGACGACATGCGCTACAGAAGAAGCAGAATCGTCAGATGACGATGCGGACGCTGAGGAGCCAAGTGCTTCAGAAGAACTGGCTTCTGCTGTCGTGTCGCCCAAGAAGAAGGCGTTAAAGGTCAAAGGTGACAATCGTGGTGGTCCGGCTACTACACAGAAGAGCCCAAAGAAAGGTAAGAAGGCGATGATCACAACAACAAGCCCTTCCCCCCAAAAGAAAAGCAAGGGTGCTACAGTGGGATCTCCTCGTAAAACTAAAGGAAAGGGCGCGGCTACTGCTGTTGCAATTGCCAAGTCGCCGACGAAAAAGACTGCTGCTGAAGCTGGAAAATCAGCGGCGACGAAGACAACGTCCACTCCCAAGAAGGCAGCGGGGAAGACGAAGACTCTCAAGCGCGCTCCATCACCAGAGGTCATTGCTACTGATGGTGATGATGATGAAGGAACTGACGATGAAAATGCCGAAGCACCCGATCTGGCCCCGCCTGGATCTGTCTGCGTGTTGTGCGCAGGAGCGCCAGGCGATCGTTCGTCCAAGTCGACTGAGAGTGATCCCATCGTGTTGACTGATGGTGTGTGTGTGCATGAATCTTGTGCTGTCTGGTGTCCCGAGGTATTTTATAGCGATCGTGGTGCGATAATGAATGTCGATAAGGCAATCAAGCGAGCGAAACGTCTTCGATGCGCTCACTGTGGTGTTGCCGGTGCAGCTGTGGGGTGCCAGTCAAGAGCGTGCAGGAAGAGCTTTCATCTGTCTTGCGTTAAACCTGCAGGTGGAAGCACGAACGAAGAACTGTATGTGGTACAATGTGTAGCTCATTCTAGTGGAGGGGGTGGAGCCACTCCTACGAAAGCTACTAAACGCGCTGCCAAGCCTGCTGCAGTGGTGTCGCCGTTGGAACCGGCCTCCCGTCGCACTCGGAGTGGGCGTGCATGTATACAGGCGGTTCCTTTCTGGGAAGGCGCTGTTTTGGAAAAACGTAAAGATGGTTCTGTTGTGGGCGTGCGTCGTGGTGCAATTGGCGATTACACTGGAACTTTTAAAACTTCCCGGACTTCTTCAGGCGGTAATGCACGCACAGCCACCTCAGCACCATCGCCTAAGTCGAAACCGTTGAAACCACCTCGGGCAGATTCGAAGAGCATGGCCAAAGAAGCGGCCAAAAAATCCAGCGCTGATAAAGTTTCTACTGCCTCAAATGGGAGGAAGAAACGTCCCGTTGCCGGTGATGCTAAGTCACCAGCCAAGCGTGCTAAGAAATTGTCGAAAAAAGAGGAAGCTGCTGCCGCCGCCGCTGCTGCTGCTGCACTTACTTCTGTGGCGATGCAAGAAGATGAGTTCGAAAATGATGAGACGAATGATGAAGAGATGGAAGATGATCAGGAGGAAGAGCTAGACGCTTTGGGTTGGAGCGTGCGTGAGATAGAGGCGCTTTATGCTGCGCATGCACGAATACCGCCAACGACGGCTAATTTTTGGCAAAAAGTGGCTCGCAGTGTTGGCGGAGGGCGGTCATCAAACGATTGTTTTACGCGCTACTTTGCCACGCACCCTACGCCGGCTGCGGGGAACGGAGGCGGTGGCAAGTCGAAATCCAAGATTGGCGGTAGCAGCGATGGTGGTGGCAGCACTGACGTTACAAATCCTGCTGATGCGCTTGCGGCAGCAGCTCCGGCACCTAAGCGCGTGGGCGATACGATGGCGGCCGTGCGCAAGCGTGCAAGGGAACTGCACGAGGAAACGCGCGCAGCTGATGCAGCACATGCGTCTGATTTACGCGCTAATATGCAAAGTAAATCGAGCGTTTTGACCGGCTCTGATGTTCTTCGCCGAACAGACGATCGCACGCATGTTAATGCTTATGTTGAAGGATACTTGAAGCGCAACGCCATCGGCAAGCGAAAACAGCAGCGGCAAGGGGGGAATGCTTCTGCACCTGGTGGGAAAGTTGCAACAGCCGGACGAAGTGGAAGTGACGGTGGACGGAGATTTAAGAACATGGCATCCGTGTTGGCTGCTATCCGTTCAGCTGAGGCAGAAAAGCGCAATGCCGAAGACGCCGAAGATGACGCTCTCGAAGGCGACGAGGATTATTATTTCGAAGACGACTCTGACTAGCCACGAAAATAATTTTCGTTTCTATTTGTTAAATAAAAATTCTCAAGAGTATTATATACATTTGACCTTCGTCGTTTGGTTTCTCTCTTCCCGTTAATTCACTGACGCTACCGTGCCCTCAGCTATGCCCGGTCTATAAACTGCAACTGCAGTTCGGAGTTTTTGAATTTGATCCATGAGCGCTCGCAAGCTCGTTCCGCCAGGTTGTCTTGCTCCTTTGACAAAGGTCACAGCCATTGGCAAGGGTCGAGTTTGATATTTCTTCAGCACCGCTGCCAGTGCATCTTTTTCTTTGGTCAGTCGTTTCGCATGATGCTCGAGCCACGCCACTGTCGCACCATCAGCTTGCATAAGCGTTGTCGCTTTACCCAGGATATTGAGCTTCGCGCCGACGTGCAAATCCCAGCACTGCACTGGCATTCCATGTTTGGCCGTCACACCAGACAAACTGTACAGATTCACAGTGCGGTCGTTGTCCAAGTGCAGTTGAAACGTCTGCTTCGCCACGTCGAACTGCACCGTCACGTAGTGCTTTGTTTTGTTGTCGTACCACCACGATCTGAACGTCAAGACGTCCAAATCCAACGCGCTCTTCACAGGAGCTGTGCCTGGATCGTACCGGGGAATTTCTTCTTCATCCAATTTTGGAATCTCCTTGCCTCCGCAACTTTGTTCAGTCTTGCCCGTCGCGAAATCAAACCAGTACTCCTTCCCATCCTCAGCTTCAAACAGCATCCACGACGCAGAAGGATCAGCAGTTTCCTTCATGCTTTCTCTCTTCGTCTTCACTAATTCCAAAAACTTCGAATCAAGAGGATGCCGCCTGCTCGATTTCTTCGTCGCCCTGTTGTAGTAATACGCTTGTCCGTGATGGTCTTCGAGCTCCTGCCACGGAGGCAGCAACGGCGCACTCACCGCCTCCCGAGCTATTGTCAACAAATGATACTCGTTGCTGCTCGCACCACCTTTATCACCACTTTGCTGCAACGACACACCCAAGTACGTTGCCATCGACA
>Ga0099797_101668_pt1 | contig 11187 bp, 9 predicted proteins | sample Uncmet_Sort48C_1_FD_89871 | JGI IMG/M metagenome (GOLD analysis project Ga0099797, IMG submission 89871) | Marine eukaryotic communities from CALCOFI LINE 67, Pacific Ocean - C012_Sort48C_1 | ecosystem: Environmental > Aquatic > Marine > Oceanic | place: Pacific Ocean: Monterey Bay | collected... | reverse complement strand
GCGCATTGGACATCAAGTTCGACAAGATCCGCACAAAGTTCGAGAGGCTTTGGAGCACGAAATGCTGCACTTGCTCAAATTGAAAGGTTGCGCATCCTGCGACGCTGGGAAAATCCAGAACAAGCCTGGCAGACGCCTGGACATTGTTGCCTCAAAGAAGCCCACCACTCGGTGGGGCGAACGCACTGGTGGCGACCATGTCATTGTCAACAAGAAGTTCAACAACTCGGCCGAAACAGTTGCAATGATTCTCTATGATGAATTTACTGGCGAGCTTGCGGCGTTTCCAGCGAAGGATCGTTCCAAGGAAACTGTTGAGACCGATCTCCTTGCCTTTGCTGGTCCCGACAATTTCATCACCACGCTTCGCTCAGATTGCTCTGGAGAATTTCGCGCAGCGCTGAAGGCCTTGCGTGTGCACCCGGACACATCCATTCCCAACAAGATGAGTTCGAAAGGCTATGTGGAGCGAAGGGTTCGCATGGTCTGCGAAGGTGCTCGAGCAGTCCTTGCCCGGTCTGGGCTTCCAGTCAGCGCTTGGCCCTATGCCCTTAAGCACTGGGTGCAGTCGCACAATGCCATTGTTGAGTACAAGCAAGCAGATGGCGAGTACAGAACCCCCTATGAGGTAAAGCATGGCCACGTGTCGCCTTCGCCGAACATTCCTTTTGGAGCTGAGGTGGTTGTTATGCGCTCGCCTGAAGAGTTGAAGGTGCAGAACACTTTTGAGGCCAAGACCGTGCGTTGCGTGTTCCTTGGTTGGAAAGCGAAGTCTGGAGGAGAGACGACAAATCGAGGTCTGTTTCTTCCAATTGATAAGTTAATTTCCACTGACCCTCTAAGTCAAGGTCTCCCAAATCATATAGACACAAATAATTTTGTTGCTTTTCGATTCGAAGATTTGAAATATCCCATGGCCCTTGCCCGGGAAGATGCCATCAAAACGTTGCAAGTTTCTTGGCACAAATCTCAAATTGAATCCATGTTGCAAATTGTGAATCAGTCTGTGGGCTCGGTCTTTGACGCTCCGTATGCAGTCGAAAATGTTGGGGAAACGGGGGGTGGAGAAGAGGAAGTTAATCGTCAAATTGATGAGCTCAGGCGCCTCGATCATGAAGAATCGAGGCGGTTGCGCGCATCAATTTGTGGATATACACCTCGCCGAAAACGAAAGGACTCAGCACGCCCTGAGGACGTGTTGCCAGTCACCTGGAATTCGCTGCCTCCGGAGGGCAAAGACTTTGAAGTTCAGAGATATGCCGACAAACTTCAGGCTAAGAGATTGTCTGCATCCCAATCCTTGAGTAAAGTTTTGAGTGAGAAACCCGAACAGGCTGAATCAGGGGAGCTTAAAAATGAAAATAAAACGGAAATCGAGCATCAAGCCGAACCCGGAGAATCAGGTTTAGTTTGTTTGAACTGCAACATTCCCTTGATTCAGCACCAGTGCTGTCCGAAGTATGCGCGCTCGTCTTGCGCTTCTGCTTCGCCTTGCCAGGCCTTAGGAGGCAACAGCTTGGTTGTAGCTCCGAGCTTGTCTGCAGCTCCAGTTGCTTGTGCAGAGAACAGTGCTAGGGAGAATTTGCATAGCATAAAGGATGATGGAAACAAGCATATTTTCATAGAGTTTTGCTGTGGTCCTGAATCCAATATTGCAAGAAATGCCCACTCACATAACATGCAAGGGTTGAGGTTGTCCCTAGAAAGGGGAAATTTGTCGAATGATTCGTATTTTAAATCGGTCCGAAGTGAAATTGAATCTTGGCTCAAATTGGGATTCCATATCACGCTTTGGGGGGCCATTCCGTGCACTGCATGGTCCTCTTGGCAGCACATTGCCATTGCTAAGAAAGGTCAGAAGTATTTGGAAAGTTTGGAAATCCGGAGGGAGGCCTCTAGAGGCCTGTTTCGGAAATTTGTTGACCTCTCTAGCTTGGTAATTGCCGCCGGAGGCGATGCAGCGTTTGAATGGCCCAGGGGTTGCGATGGTTGGAATGACCCAGAGATCCGGGATACATTTGAGCGGCTGGACTGGGGTACAGCCAATGTTGATGGTTGTTCTGTTGGTGTGGTGGCCGCGTGTGGTGACCCAATGTACAAACCTTGGACGTTTAAATTGTCGAACCCTAGGGCGCTTTCCCTTCTCTCTAATTTAAAGTGTGATGGCAGCCACGTGCACGCACGCTGTGCTGGAAAGGACACCAACCTTTCGGGATTTTACCCTGAAAAGTTGGCCCACTTAATCTTAGAGGGACATGAAGTCGCGCAAGAACATTGTGCCGACACAGCATGCGTCAGTATTGTTTCGCCTTGTACGCCTAGTAGTTGTTCAAAACCACCCAAACAGTCCAAGAAATCCATCAGTTAAATGCCCATTTAGAACGTATCAAAGAGATCCAAAAGTCTGCCAGAAAATGGGGAGTCGGTGACCCCCATCGCCCGAAGCAGCCTGAAGATGGTGATGACTTTTGGTGCTCATTGGTCACGCTCAACATTTCTCCAAAGGATCCCAGGTTCCATTGTCCTGAGGCCACGAAGGCTGTTGCTCAAGAAATCGATGACCTTAGGGACAGGGGTACTTGGGACGAGGGGAATGTAATGGAGGCCGCTAAGGCCAAAGAGTTGTTTCCCGAAGCTCACTTTGCAGATATCTTCCCACTTGTGGGCATCAAGGGTTTTGATGGCCCCAAGGATGCTCAAAAGTGGAAGGGTAGAGTTGCTCTAGGAGGTCACAACATAAGATCTGCTCAAAAGCAGAAAATAGAGCTGTTTGAACAAACCGCATCACATCCGTCGACCATGCCTGCCGCCAGGGCCGTAGTTGGGTATAGTTTTCTGTTGCCAGATGGCATTCGGCTTCAAACCGATTGCCGAAAGGCCTACACTCAGTCCTACTATGACGGGCCACTTACTTTTGTGCGCCCCCCTAAGAGGTTTTGGCCGCAGGAATGGAAGGACAAGGGTTTTGTTGATCCCGTGTGCCGCTTAATCAAGAACCTGTATGGGCACCCACGGGCCGGCAACGGTTGGGAGCGCCACTTCGAGGAGATCATCAATAGGCATGGCTATGAGAGTGTTCCGGAGTGGCCTTCGGTTTACTTCAATGAACAAACGGGGGTTGCCTTAGTCGTGTATGTTGATGATATCCTCGCCGCCGGCCCCGAGGTGCCCACAAGGGCGTTGTTTAAAGCACTTGAAGGAGAGATAGAGTTCGATGTCCCGGAAGAAATCTCTAAGTATCTAGGAGTTGTTCACCACTTCGAGAAAGTTGGAGATGTGACAAAGTGTGTGTTTGATATGGTTGACTATTGTGACACTGCCTGTGCAGAGTTTGCCGCCGAGAGGGGGCACAAGTTTAGGAAGGCAGACACTCCCTACGCTCCGGAGCTCTCCCGTGACCAGACGGAGGCTCTGGAGGCGAAGCCAGGGGAGTATGCTGAGACTTGCGCGCACCACTTGATGAAGCTTCTCTATGCAGCCAGACAGGCCAGGGCAGAAGTCATTGTTGCCATTACTCGATTAGCGTCTGACATATCTAGATGGACTGCTGATTGTGACAGACAGTTATGCCGGTTATTTGATTTTATTCATGCTCATCCGGATTGGTGCATGACGGGCTCGCTTGCCCCGGTTGATATCACTAACGTCGAAGTCGTGGCCTGGCCAGACGGAGACTTGGCTGGTGATAAAGCCCGGAGCAGCAGGAGCACGTCAGGCAGGTTTATAGAGCTTGTAGCCGAAAGTGGTAGGAGGTTTCCTTTAGCGTGGGCAACCCACAAACAGGGTGCCTCGGCCACGTCTACTCCTGACGCAGAAACAGCCAGTCTGTCAGACTGTGTCCGATTAGATGCGCTTGCACTTCAGAGTTTGATGAACACTTTGTTGCGCAGGCCAGTTACTCTCAGAGTCTATGAGGACAATGAGCCTTGTGTCAAGAATGTTAAGAAAGGCTACAGCCCAGCTATGAGATACCTGCCCAGAACACAAAGAACATCCCTTGGTTTGCTCAACGAAGTATTCCATGGGCCACAAAATGATGTCATCGGCGATTGTGTTTTGGAGCACCATGAGGGTAAGACCCACAAAGGGGACCACTTCACGAAAGAACTTCACAACGGAGCAGTTTTTCAGGAATCGTGTTTTCGTCTGGGGATCACACCGCTTGGAACAACAGTTTCTGAGGGGAGAGTGTGAATAAATGGACACAAACATGTTGTTCCGCTGTTCTCGTTTGCCTCCGGGCCGTCAGTTCTCGTGATCGTTGTGTCGCATGTTGCATGTTTTTCAATACATCTTCGTCACAGATGTTTCCATTGTTCAGTTTGTATAGTTTTATTTGTCTGAGCAAACAGGAGAGAACATGTCCCTGTTTGGCTCAAGGTAGAGTGGTTGTTCAGGACCCGTCTATCGAGATTGCGAAAAGCGGCATATGCGTGGGGTTTGCATTGCCACTACTATATCGTTCCTGGCCACTTTACAGTATAATATACATATATATATATATATATATATACACAGAGAGATATGTGTTTTATTAATGCATATGCCAATATCGGCCCAGCATCATATGCCCAGATTGAAGCAGGTGAACATAATATTCAAAAGAAGATGACAGCAATGCAGGGTTGAATATTCCCATAGGCTTTGCTGATTCTCAAGGATCGACATGACTATTTCATAAGTCCTCTCGCATGATGTACATGTCTGTCTGCACATATTTGTATCCAAATAAACTTCCGTAGCGGGTGTTGGTTACAATGCATATATATAGTTGTATTGTTTATTACGTATTTCGATTGATTCCGGGCACGTTTTTTTCCGAAACCCTCCATAAACTTGAGCAATGCGGGTGTGGTTGGAGAATGAAAGTTGACCTTGCACAAGAATGGATATATATATATATATATATATATATACATATACAAGCTTCGATCGCCAAGTGGATCTGACTACAGAGCGCAGAAAGCAGGAAAGCATATGCAAGCTATTTGTTCGAATACCTTTTTGAAACATTAATAAGCGTTGTAGTCATCGGAATGACACATAAGTCTATTTGTGGTCTTGAATCGTTGCAGAGATATAACCGATATGAACTGTGTCTGCAGTTGCAAGCACGGTTTGGGAGAGCAGGGTCCTCGGATCGTTGCTTTTCGCCAGGACGGCCGTTACCAGGCTGTCCGGTCCCGAGGTGACATCCGTGCAGCTGCCAGCAACGCTAGGGAGGTGCAAATGCGGGCCTCCTTGACACAGCCAGTCGATTTTTAACACAGCCAGTCGATTTTGCGTGGTCTCACTTCCATGCATTCTTTGCTCATGTGATGTATGTACGCAGAGTTGCTTCATCGTTTTCGGTCAAATTAAAAATTCCTTTTTTTGTCATCAATCTAGTAAAGTTGATAATCCTCCCGAAAGTACAGTCCTTCCGAAGGGAGGGTTAATATGACCGGAAGGACTATGCATTTGACCGGAAGGAGTATCAGGCAACCTTGCGTAGCATGAGCCATGTAAGCATACATCTGCGGCTTGGCCCGCAGAGAAACTTGACTGGCATCATGATGTTTGCCATCACATATTGATATAAGTCCCTAGCAAACTTCGTGCACACTTTCATTTTTGGGGAAGGGTTGTGTCAAAATCGATTTTGGCCGATCCGGGTCCATATCGGAGTCGCGGACACATAGCTACCACAAAGTAACATTAAATTTCGCGACGAACTCAATGTAACCGGACCCGGGGTCTGAAACCTAGAATTCCACACAACAAACTGATTTCTTTAATTGACATTCGAAGCGTTCTGGGAATCATATCGCACCACCACATGATGAATAACCACAGTCCATCTAGGAAGTTACTTACCAATTGTATTTTTTCCATTGCGAATATGGGGAGAATAATAAACATACATCCAGGAGGGCTTCGCGCTCGAAGTTTCGTGCGAAGCGACTGGAGATGTGAAACGACACTGACGCGAAAGTCAGCATATGCGACGCCTGTGCAGTGGATTTGATGCGACATTGAAGTACAAATCGGTAAATGCGATGCCTCTGCAGCGGAGCTGAAACGAAAGTCATCATATGCCATGCCTGTGAAGGGGATTCGAAACGACATGGGAGAGAAAGTCAGCAAATGTGATGACTGTGCAACGGATTTGAAGCGAAAGGCAGCATGTGCGATGCCTGTGCAGCGGAGTTTCAGCACATTTGGAGCGAAAGTCACTATATGCGATGCCTTTGCAGCGGATTTGTGCCAGAATGGTGTCCGCAACGGTCCCCCAAGGCAGGTACGGCGGCAGGGGCGCGGCCCCCCTTTGTGGGGAGCTTGTGAAACACGCATTTTCATTACATTTCACTAAGACAAGAGCATACTTTGCTTGAAAACATGGCCTGATGCAGCCCCCCTTAAGTGACTTTACAGTCACCTCCATTTATTATGTAAGTTTACAGATGCTCGTTCACATTATTGCCTAACAAGCCGTTACCGCCATGCTAGAGCACGGCGCCGAGGATCTACCACGTCTTCGTCGACAACCGGCCGCGCAATAAGAGAAAGAACAAAAACATATCAAGAATGCCATCAAAATCAAATAAAAAGTGAGCTTTGGGCTCTCCCTTGGCGCGTGCCCCAAGTGCCACCAAAATCAATTAGAAAGTGAGTCCTGGGCCCCCCCTGGGCGCTCCGAGCATGTTTTCAACGTTTTTTGGCGATTTTGGCTTTATTCTGGGATGCCCCTTGTGGGTCCCTGGGCAGGCCCTGGGCAGCCAAAGGAAAGGTCCAAGACCGGGGAAGGGGCCAAACCTTCAAAATTGATGAGGATTACATCGATATATATATATAGAAATATATATATATATATATATATATATATACATATATATATATATATATATATACATGTGATGCCGATATGGGGGCCTCGGTGCCCACCTTGGGGGAAAATCGTATTCGGGGTTGGATTCAGCAGCTAAATTTTAGCTTTCCCAGGCTCTTGCCGAGCCCTCCCATGTCCAGTTTTTATTTCGGATGGACCAAGTGCAGCCCGGCCCCAACATGATTTTTAGTGATATTTTATTGGGGGTTGGTTTAAACGAGCTCTGGGATTTGTTTTGGTGCTATTCGATTTCCGGGTGTGGTAAGTTGTTTGGGGTATTGGTTAGATGGGGCTCTATCTTAGTATTGGCGAACGTAATGTATGTTCTGTAGGTGGGTTAGTATCATCATATCGTACACTACAGTATATGCCACCCCTAAGTGGTGTAAGATCCTATAATGAGTGCCGTAAACAATGCTTGGCAACCCGCAGCCTAGCAAATAGTAGAGTGGAGCTCTGACTATTTCCCTCAGCCTTCCTTTTAAAACGGCAGCAGTGGCAGCGGTAGATATTGGTATTGAGACATTCCTCTGCACTTAATTGTGGTTGCACACCTGTACTGGCAAAAAATGAGTTGCGTAAGATTCCTGTTGTGTTTCAACATGCAGGATAAGACCTGAGTTATTGCACAGTCATTGTTGGTTTACAGAGTCTATGGGAACCCAAGATCGGTGCACATCTTTGGTAAACACTCCTTTTATCCTTTATTAGATTAAATCGATTCTCTTACCAAACTACCCATGTATAGATGAGATTATAGTTGTTCATTCTGTGTATGTATTTGTTTGGCCACACTACAGAGTGAGGGGTAGTTCCTATGGCGTATTTCCCGTGGGGCGTGTTTGGGATCTGGTGTGTGTGTGCTACTTCAATGTTTTATTACGCCGCCTCAATTGCGGTCGGCGTTTCCGCTCTTTACAGGCTGGGCTTTCATACAACAACTCGTGTTTTGCTGAAGTGGTGGCAAGAACCAATCATTGAGTTCATTTTTGTTAGTGCACATCAAATTAGCCCAGGCCCCGTGGTAAGGGTCGTGGACGGCAGAAAGCAGAAAACAAAAGTAATTAGATACCTCCTCACCTACCCTCTTACAGCGGCCATTACATAGTCCCCCTCGGCCATGATGAAATATACAGACTCGGATCTCCTGGCCTTGAAAAAGAGCGTTGCGAGAGACGCACTGCCATTTGGTAAATTCCTGATGGTGTACAACAAGGTAGTATTGAGCACATCTACTGGTGACGGATTAAATTAAGCAACGCCTAAACTTTATATTCCGGCCCTGCGTTCCGAAACCATGTTCTCCGGCCCCGAGGCCCTTCAAAACAGGTCGGGACATCTTTAAATGAATTTGGGGTGTTTTTGCATCGAAATCGCATGTGGAAACGGGTGAACCCATCTACAATCTATAGGATCGAAACATCTAATTTTCAATGTGGAGGAGTTTGTTCCGCCATCCATTCGGGGAAAACATGTTCGAAAAGCGCACCCAACACGAACATATTAGCATCGGATTGAGTTTTCAATGCCCCACACTTGTTTTTGTGGCGTGCCACTTGTAAAGCTCCGCACCACCAAAGTGTTGCTTAATAAGTCCGTCAACCGTATGCGTAGGCACATATACGCCCATTATGTTTTTACTCACGGTTGATTTCTTTGACAAATGAAATGTGAAGTTTACGGCGAATGACCACATTATTGGCTAAGTACTAATCCATACTTATTAGCCCCAGGCAAAGCCCATATGTGAACATCCGGAACAGATGTGTTTTATTTTGTTTCAAAAATTGTGCCGAGTATGTAGGTCACCAAATTGAGTTGCAGAGCCGGCCGGCCGCAACCGTCTGCCGCCGGCCGGCCGGCCGGCCAGCCACAGGCTTGGGCCCGATGGGCCCATGAACCCCCATGGTGAATATATTTCAAAACCGAATATCGAAACATGCATTCATGATCAGTCATGAGCAAGAAGCAGCTCAAGAGTTTTCATCTGTGGATGAATCGTGGAATTACGACCCAGAGCAAGAAGCAGCTCAGGGTTTTTGCATCCGGGGAGCCTTCAAGTTTTTCTAACCTTGTGTTGCTCCACCCCGGCGGGTGATTGGAAATGAACTTATTAAGTGCGCACAAGGGCAATAATGCAAGACGGGTCCAAAGAGGACGAGTCTGTAACAACAGCGATAAAAAGATGATCGGCCATTGATGAGGACGGGTCCAAAGAGGACCAGTCCGTGTGACGAGATGATACGAAAGCTTATCATCAAGACACAGGACAGAGAATACATGCAACCGTCTGCTTGGAGTCTCCAGCCTCCAAGCTGGTGTCAATCCTGAAAACCGCAAGCAGTCTCCAGCCACAGGCTGGTGCCGTTGTAGAGGACCAACGCGGAAGCCACCAGGAGTCTCCAGCCCAAAGCTGGTGTCAATGTTGAGCGCAACCATGTCTGCGATAAATCGGCGAACTTTCAGGGCCACATTGCAAGCCTCCAGCAGTCTCCAGCCCAAGGCTGGTGTCAATGTTGAGCACGAACAAGCAGATCCATGAGAGTACGCTACCAGGAGTCTCCCGCCCAGGCTGGTGTCAAAGTTGAGGGCTACCGTGCATGCCACTGGACTGCGAACCATTGTGCGGTAGATGTGCCACCAGGAACTTCACAACGAGGTAGGCAACAATAATGCAATCACTCTGATACCTGCGGCTGCGTAGATACAACAGCCATGTGGGTTAGTAGGCAGAAACGCCAATGAAAATTTAGGCAGAAACGCCAATGATTTCTTTGATGAGGCAGCAACTCATGGAGTTAAATGTGGCGTAAAAGCCAATTACCTTAGGGGCACTGGGCGACTGGCAGGGGACAGCGCCCCGTTCACGGTCCATTGGGTGAATATATTTCAAAACCGAATATCGAAACATGCATTTATGGTCAGTCATGAGCAAGAAGCAGTTCAAGAGTTTCCATCCGTGGATGAATCGTGGAATGACGACCCAGAGCAAGAAGCAGCTCAGGGTTTTTGCCTCCGGGGAGCCCTCAAGTTTTTCCAATCCTGTGTTGCTCCACCCCGGCGGGTGACTGGAAATGAACTTATTAAGTCGGCCGGATTCCGTACGATCCGCCGGTCTGTTTCGGAAGGACTCGTATGTTCAACTTTACAAGCAGTGTGTGGCAGCTTGCCCACACATGTTCATGATTGGTTTGATATGTGTTTGCATGGATGCCCTGGATGCCCCCCAGATGAGTGAAATATGTAAACGATAATCAGTTGAGGTTAATTGTCGAAATCAAAATCTGCATATTTCCAACACGGGTACATACAGCCTTGTAAGCTTCGTTGTATTGAGCGTTGACAGAAATAGGAATCAGGCCCAAATACTGCACATTACCTGGTGCCATTGGACTCATATTGAAGATTTCCTATCGGGGGGAGGGGGGCGGCCCCGCCTCCCCCAAATATGACAAACTTATAAGAACATAGCATGAACACAATATGGAATCTTCAATATTAATCAAATGGCTTCATGTTTGTCGTCCAGAAAACGTTGTTTGGTTGATGTTCAATACCAATCATTTTTTTACAAATACAGCCTGACATGGATTAAACGAGATATCCACTTACTATGTATAATTTGGTATGCCTTGCGACTTTTGTATTTCCTAGCAAGACCAAATTCATGGACACACAATCATCTTATAGCACCCATCATCAAATATATATATATGTATATACAGGTATATATTGTTTACTATATCATAGTTTCTTACATATCTGAGATACTGCTACACATGCATATTGTGTATTTTGCTTTCAGTGACCCTTAGCAATTCGTTACTTTGCTAGCGGTTGTTGCAGACATGTACCCGCTCTGTGTCCTTGCAATGATTTGGATCGCATCCAAGCCACACCAAGTAATTGGTTGTGCATGCCGGCCACATTTGTTGCAGTTGGCATTGGATATGGGGCACATGATGTGGCTTATATCCAGTGGAGGTTTGTAGGCTTCAGTTTGTTGAACATATTCGCACCGAGGAATATAGAGATGGATCAATAGGCATTTTTTGTTGTGTATTGGCACAGATTATTTACGATATAGCACTTGGCATATAACATATGTGTATATATACATGTAGTTTGTAATGTCTTTGGCTCTCTATTAGCACGCTTGCAAACCATGCCAACGTTAATTATTGTGTATGCTCTACCTTGGTATTGCATCGGGATGGCAATGCGACAGGGCATGTTATTTGTTATCATTTTCTTATTTAAAAAACGTAGGTCTGAGTGCAATAATTGCAGAGGCACCGATATAACAAAGGACACATATG
>Ga0099797_101667_pt1 | contig 11188 bp, 12 predicted proteins | sample Uncmet_Sort48C_1_FD_89871 | JGI IMG/M metagenome (GOLD analysis project Ga0099797, IMG submission 89871) | Marine eukaryotic communities from CALCOFI LINE 67, Pacific Ocean - C012_Sort48C_1 | ecosystem: Environmental > Aquatic > Marine > Oceanic | place: Pacific Ocean: Monterey Bay | collected... | reverse complement strand
TTAATCTAAATGGGGGTTCCCCATTTTTTCATTAAACCGCATTGGTATTAAACCCCATTAACTACTATTCGATTACCCTTCGAACCGATGTCCATAAAAATAAATGCGAACACCGTACCCATGACAGCATTCACAACAAACCGCATGACGAGCCCAACCTTGTCGCGATAAATTTGACGCGTCTCGCGTTGCACCAGATAAGGACACCATATATATACACTATCACCATGTTTGTGACTAGAAAAAATAAGGAAATGACTGGTGTAAACAATTTCTTCGTGTATATGCAAAAAGAACGAAAATACAACCCCCGTGGTGGTGTATTTACAAACTGTAGTATTTTGGGCGAGTTTGCATATACGCGAAGGAATGGCATACACCAGCCATTTTCTCATTTTTTCTAAGCCCAAATCCGGTGGTTGTGTATATATGTATGGTTTGCCTACCAGAAAGCCCAATTGCAAAAAGCAATTCTTGCCTTTGTTGCTTGCTACCGCAGCTTTGTTTGCCGAGGATGCGGAGCGTAAGTCCTCGATCTGCTGAAGAGTGCTTTTCTTCTCCTTCTGTGCCCACGTCTCCGTGAATTCTGCTATCTGTTCTTTGGACTGTGTTTGCACATAGAAGAGGATGTGGTCAGCGGGATTGAAATTATTGGGCACAGGACTGCCGATACTCTCCATGTGCTCCATGAGTCGACTCACGGCGTCACAGTAGCACGTCTTGCCATCAGAAAGGCAGATGAGCTTGTTGAACATCTGGAAAATCTCTGAAGAGGGTTGGTGTATGGTGCAAAGTACCGCGCACCCTTTTGAAGAAAGCTCCTTCAAAACCTGCACAACCATATAGGCCGCGTAAGAGTCGAGCCCAGAGAGAGGCTCATCTAAGAAGAGCATGCTGGGAGATGTGATGAGCTCAAGTGCCACAGCAGTTCGCTTCTTCTCGCCTCCAGAGAGCCCCTTCACCAGCGCATTGCCCACTCGTGTGTCCGCACACTTCTCCAAGCGAAGGGCAGCTAACAATGAGTCGACTCTACCTTGCACAGCCTGTGAGCCCCTCTCACTGCCACGCAATACGCACGACATCGCGAGGATCTCACGCGGAGTGCTCATGGCAGGCATGGCGTCCTCTTGCATAACGTAACCAATAGTTGACCGCACTGCCACCGGGTCTACAATGCAGCCGCCTATAGAGACCCCGCCACTAAATGTCATAGCCCTCGCCTTGGTGTTCATGCGACCGGCAAGGATGTTCAACAGAGTAGACTTGCCAGCGCCCGATGGGCCTAAGATGCAAGTCATCTCCCCACCATTGACATTTCCTGAAATCCCCTCAAGGATCTTCTTGTCCTTGATAGTGAGCGATACTCCCGTCCATTCCATGGATTTGCCGCGCGCATATGTGTCACCTTTTGTCGAATCCACATTGTTCTCTGCTGTGCATGGTGCTTTGTCGGCTGGAGGAAGAGGAGCTCCTTGTGCCTCGACGACCAACCCCTCTGGAAGATCGGCTTGTGTCATTTCCCACTGCAGCAATTTATCAACGAACCCCAGCGCTTGAGCTCTCTTTTCGAGTGCTTGTGCAAGGAGCCCCGGGCGGCAACAAACCACTGAAGCAACAAAAAGCTACGGAGACTGCATGTGCTCCCTATATCCGCCACCGTGCCGCCAGGCACCAGTGGGTGTCCCTAATGCCGCGCTGTTTGCTAGTTTGCTTGTTCCTTGTTTGCTGCAGTTCCATATTCAGTAATTACCAATAGTGACCAATGGGGGTTACTCGGGCTGGCTCCGGAGGCCCGGACTGTCTCGCGTGACTTTTTGAGAACTTGAACACAACGCTTTCGCCGAAGACTGCGTCGAAATCCAGGAAAAGGGGCGGCCAACGAACCGATTTCTTCTGACCAGAATCAAAGCTCTGGCCTCTGTGGGATCCCTTGGAGTTTTTTTGGGGGTCCCCTTGTGAGTCTTTGGCCTTCCTTGGGGGCCTGCGGGCTACATCATTGGGGTCATTGTTCTGCTTTAGGAGATTCCTTGGGCTCTGCAGTGCTCCATTTAGGTGCCTCCGGGCCTACTTGCTTTTCTGTTTGTGTGTTTGTCGGTTCGAATGTTTTTAGTGATTATGCGTTTGTGTATTGGGGTCACCGGCACGGTGGCGGGAAGGCCGAGAGCAAGCATGTATATATATATATATATATATATATATATATATTTATACTAGACTCGCATAAGTCAATTGCGTAGCCGTACAAAGTAATTCACTCCCAGAGACTGCTAAACTGGGCCTTAAATTCAAGGTACTTCAATCACTAAAATCACACAAAGTACAGTTCGACGCAAAGCCGAATTACAGTAATATCGAAGGAACGATAAGTAAGTGAGCATTAAGCACAGCCGATGCGAAGGAAGTGTAATAAATAGGAGTGTTTTCGAATGCCCAAATGCTCATGAGCAGGAACAATTGTTTTCACAGGCCCAAGTGGCTCCCATGCAATAGACAGAAAAGTTATCTAGCGTGTAAAGAAGTGCAATGATTCCGATTGTCCACCTTTCAAACTCAGACGTAAGCACAGAACCTATAATTTCAAATAATCTATGAATATTCCACGCCACAGGACTAAAACACCCTCACACACCCAGCCCGATCATCTTGCTCGGAAAAGTCAGAATTCCTTAGACTTAGCAAGTGGTCATCCTTGTTGTTACCCAGCCAATCGACTCCTAAGCTATCGACGAAAAAACTAACATTATTGGAGGGTAGTTAATAGGGTTTGACAATAATGAGGTTTAGGTCGAATGGGGATTAAACCCTTTTTAAACTGAACACTATAAATATGTAATGCAATAGATCGAACAGAGAAGGAATATGTACAACGAATATGAAAAGGAATATCTATATATATATATATATATGAAAATATTACAATTTGATCGACACCACAGGTGGCCGTTGGCGAAGGCCACGCCACCCTGTTCGGTCCATTGCATTACAATATATATATATATATATATATTTATATATATTGTTTCTCATGTTCATTATATTTTTTATTGTTGCTGCCACTCTTGTCGATAAACTGTCGTCATATGCATTGGCCTGCCTAAGGCACGGCCCTTGCTGAGAGCTGTCTCTAGAGCTGACTGGGCCACCCAGTCTCGTACAAGGTCACTCATCTGGTACTCTCAGGTGGAAGCAGATCCTGTATTATTCGGTTCGCCAAGCGGTTTAGAGCAGGCAACAATTACTCATGGTTTAGTAGCCTTCTTCGGCTATGCGAGAACATTTGCTTTTCCCTCGAGCCCAGGGAATTTGGGAAAGGAATGTTACTTGTGAGATAAGCCATATGTTCATCCTTTTCAACTTGTGTGCTTGTATATTATCCCTTATACTCCTTATGTTCGCTCCCTAAATATGTTTGAATCTACATGAGGTGTAATCCCTATTTATTTATTCGGCACTGCTCAATGCGTCGAGATAATTCCTTCTAGCCTGAGCAATGACCGCATTTGAATTCACCCCCATTAATGTTAAACCCACTTTACTACCTTTGGACATTAGAAGCTTGTCGGACACACGCAACTCTTTCCCAACAACGGCGTTTAGAACATGCATTAAACAGCATACATCGCACACCTGCCCTTGCGCACCGACACGTTATGGACCCAAATGAGATATCTGAAAACACATCACGTTTGACCAATGTGGTGGAATTACAACAGACACAATAACCCCTAACACATATTCATAAACTTATTTGGTTAATAAACAATAACTGACTCATATTACGAACTCTAAGAAGAAAAATAATTAAACAGCAGTCGGGGCTCATGGAGGGGTGTTTTGTTGCAGTGATTTTGCATGTGAAAATGGTTGAAACTATTGTACAATCGATAAGATCCAAACATTATATTTCGGTGTTATCATTTAGGGGAGTTCTTTGGCCAACCCTGTGGCGAGAATACATTTTCGAAAAGCGCACCCCCACCCCAAGAAATCCGCTGAGTTTCCTGAAGCTCGAGCGTGTGAGACGGCCGGAGTCATTCCTAGGATCCTGCAGCCTCCTCCTCATCATTCTAGCATTCCAGCCTGTCGCCTCCAGCCTGTAGCTTCCAGCCCTTCTAGCATTCAACTTTTATAAGAACAACGAGTCCAGACACCCAAGGCCGCCGCAGCCCGCCACACGCTGCCACGAGCTTCCACGGTCCGGCCCGACAACCGGAACCTCAACTCCAGGATTTCGACGCCCCAGGCCGCCACGGACAGGCTGCCACAGGCTGCCATAAGCTGGCACGGTCCGGCCCGACACCCGGAGCCTCAAATCCAGGACTGCGTACGCACAAGCACCTTCCAAGTCCAGACATATGTGAAAAAACAAACTTGAAGCACTAATTCTGGAGACTTCTGGTGCAATCGTGGGAGGACCACACAGACGAGGTTATGTGCCGCCGCCTCCACAATTGCACCGAAAGTCTTTAGAATCAACGCTTTAAGCAAGGCTCTGCCCAGGTATCCCACACCAGCACAGACAATCAGCCAGCCCACCCAGCCAGCCAGCCACCCAGAAAGCCTATTCCGCTGGCTGTTTGGAGCCAGGCTATCCGAAAATCATCCAGTGCAAAGTTTGATTCAATAATGCAGGCGACGAGTTCCAGAGCTCGGTGGCAGAGGCAGTAGCCTGCAAACCTGATAAAGCGCTGTAGCGGAAAGCACCTCTCTTTTTCCCTTCAATACAACCTTCCATACAAAAACAACTTCACCGAAACTGTAACAAAACATGGCGCTAATTCCGCCAGAATCCTACCAGCAAACAAACAGACAAAACAAGCAAAACGCAAGAAACCAGTACAAACAAGGCACACGGTCTCGGGCAGCACTTCGCGCGCCCTCGACCTCGAGCAAACAAGACAAACATCCCCAAGTGACACGCACGGCCGCCCAAGAGACCCAAAAGGATGCCCCGAGAGTCACCCAAGCGCGCCCAAAGTGCCCCAAGAAATCCGAAACGCACCACGAGAGCCCCCGAAGGCACCCAAAGGCGCCCAAACAAACAAAATTAGCGCTTTATCATAACGGAAACGCCATTTTGTCACCGCAGCAGCCTGTATACGCTTTTGCAAAGACGATTGCAGCCAGAACCTTGTAAATAATGTTTACAAGGGTATTCAAATGGCCTGGCCTTGTAAACGACAATCTACAAGGGCCTTGTTGCAAGTCTCCTTGCGAAACCGAGGGGCTGGTTATTGACACGCAAGCTTTCACAAGTACCCTTGAGATTCTACGTACAAGGTGCTTGGACGCCCTTCCTTTGACACCTTCTCAACGAAGCATTTTTGCACTCCCACAGGCTGCGGTTCGCTTCTTCGCAGACCAAAACCTTCTCAACGAAGCATTTACAAGGTGATTTAAATATTTGAAAGCCGCCCGATAACGAATCACCTTGCAAACATCATTGGACACCATAACTTTACAAAGGTATCTTTTATAATGGTTTTTCTGTGACCCAGCCCGCCTGTCAGCACTCCGTCCCCTCCACCTCAAACTCCCAATCACACAGAACCAAGGAGTCTCAAAAGACCTCCAATCAACTGAAGCATGCTTTCCGGAATCCGCGACGCTGTGCTTTGGCATAGCGGTAACGGCGTGCTGGGCACTAATTTGGATAAGCATCTGAAAAATTACATTCTAGAGGTGAAGTGACTGTAAAGTCACTTAAGGGGACCCCACCAAGCTGGTTTTCGATCAAAGTACGGTGCCGTCATACTAAAACGTTCACTTTTCATAGAAATGTGTGTTTTACCAGCCCCCCGGAGTGCCGCCCCCACTTCCGTACTCGAACAAATCCGTTGCACAATATGCTGACTTTCGTTTCAAATCCGCTGCACAGGCATCGCATTTGCTGCCATATGCTGGCTGTCGCTTCAATGTCACTTCGAATCTGCTGCACAGCCATCGTATATGCTCACTTTCGCTTCAAATCCGCGGCACAAGCATCGCATTTGCCGACTTTCGCTTCAAATCCGGTGCACAAACATCGCATATTCAAACTTTCGCTTCAATGTCGCTTCAGATCCGCATTCGCTTGCCACTCAAAATCCGAGCACGGCGGTCTGGGCGAAGCCCTCCTGGATATGTCCAAAAGATTAAAAGTCCGTTGATTCTGATTGATTCCTCTAACCAAAATTGTCAAGCCATCTGGTTTCTGACTAATACATGTATTTCGAACCCATCTAATTCTTTTGTTTGTTTCGGGGCTCCCTCTACAGGCCTTCAAAACATGTTCGATTGAAGTATTTGTTTCATATGTGCTAGTTGTTATATAATATAATATCTGGATGGCATTCGGCTTTCCCAGTTTTGTAATGGACTCCCACACCCCCAATAACAACTACCATGAGCCTGCCATTTGCATACACTGCAAACTACTCTGTACAACTTAAACAAGACAAAGTTACTCCCGTCTCCTTGAATATCTTTGCTTCCATATTGGCAAACTTTAATTTTCATAGATGTTGCATATATGTTGCACACAGCCCATGGCGTCCAACAATTACAACACATATATTTGCACATGTGCGACAAAATCGCCATCGTGTGCAAAAGTAAGCGTGTTAACATATGTTGTACATATGCTGACATATACTGCCCATACCGTTGACCTAATTAATTAATTAGGCAACACCTGGGCTATGTTGAAACTTTATAAGAGTCTTACAACAAGCACGTTCCGCTCACCAACTAGAGCCAGCAAAAATGATTTGAGGCTGATGGCATGTGTGCCCTTTTCGTTTCGACTGGGATTCTGGGTTTGCGAAGACTTCGTAGCCGGACGGATTCATGAGTTTTCACACATGCAAAAAAGAGTTGTCCCACGACCAGCTTGGATGAAGGACATTTTTAGAGCAGCTAATAATTACTTACACATGCTTCCTGATATGATCCAGTGTCGAAATGGTCACCAAATCCTGTGCCGGAGGTAACTAATATCTGTTTAATGCGTAACCGAATTTAGTACGTAAGCAATGTGTTGCACGTATGTTTGCACACATGCTTGCACATATGTTTCATATTTGAGATGAGTTTGCAAAGTCCTTCCTCGCCATACATAATTTAACAGGTCGCCTTTGGAAACTATCATTGAAATTGCAACTTGATCAGCTTAATTACCAACGTGTTCGTGGAAAAGCCACCGACAAACTCTGAACCGGACCAGACCTCGAGAATCCGAAAAGACGGTTTGCCAAACTAGTGTATTACACGAGATACCGCTTGGCGCTAAATCTCCCAAACGCTTTTTCAGGGAAATTCGATGCGACTCCCGAAACCATCTGACAATAGGCCTGGCGACAACGATCGTCAAACGAAATGCTGATTCGGCCCATCATACTCATACTGCAATGTCTGACCTATCCCTGCGGAAGTAGGGTCCCCACGATTCCATACGGGCATACGTGCAGGCCCCAAGGGCTCAATTCACTTGAAAAAAACAGCTCACTGAGGGGTACGGCAAGCTCACCTCCACTGTGCCGAAAAGGTTCTTGATTCGGCCCATCATTTTCTATCAATTAACCATATCCCATAAGGTTGGACTCAAAACAAATCTCAAGAATGCTTCATTCTGGAAGCTGGCCTCCAATAATATTGTTTCGTTTGTTTTTTTGAAATTGGTTACAAAGAATGAGATTGAGGACACAGAAAACTGAAGCTTTATGCCTACCTATCCCTGTAGAGCAGATATAGAAAACAATATTCATCAGAAGAGCTAGAACCTGGACGCTCTCGGCTCAGGCAGTCATTTCACTCAAGGCTGCCTTAAGAAAATTCGGTACGTCGTATCCCTGAAGATTGGGCTCAAAACGAATCCCAAATATGTTTCATCCTGGAAGCTGGGCTCCAATGATCTTGCTAATAGAATATGGCATCTGGTGCTTGCCCCCAGCATGCACTCAGGACCTGCAACAAACTAGAACCCAACGATAATCAACCACTCGAAGAAGGACTCCCACCACTATATTTAGTCAGTCCTAACGTAAACATCCCTTGGGTCGTCGGGCAAGCGCATTGGCGAAATATTAATGAATGCAATCATGAGATACTCATTCTATGTCCAAGCTGCAATATTAGTATGAATATGTCACCAGCGGCGCTGACCTTTTGCCAACAACACACACAATGTCATGTAGTGTCTGTGAATCACAAATGGCGTGTGATCGTAAAAGCTCTCTCTCTCTCTCTCTGTCCCTCTCTCTCTCTCTGTCTATATATATATGGCGGATTGGGTTCATGCCCAATGAAAAGCAATGCAAGGCAACAACCCACATTCACTATGGTGCCCGGTGCAGATAATAATTTGAAGGCACCTAGCGCCAGGAATAGATACGGTTAGAGAGCAAGTCAGAAGTTCAGACCACCACATGATCTTCACAACTTTGCAGCAACAACTCTGATTGGCTCACTACTCACAAGGCAACAACCATGAACCAAGTTTTGCCATGCACCCACACACACACTTGCACAAGAATTGAGATAAATGAACCCAAACTTGAAAGCATTGCCCCTCAAGAAACAACTCGATAGCTCCCCGGCGGCAACACACACCAAACAACGAACAACACAATCACCTTTAAACAAACTCAAACCGATTATTTTCTCAGCCGGGGCGTGGTGCTCGAAGCCCGCTTGCATGTATCTCTATCTCGATACATCGATATCACTTTGAAAAGTGTGTGTGTGTTCATACACTGAGCAAAGCGGAGCGGACACAGCAGAGCAGAGTTCACTGGCACAATGCACAGCATCTTTGAACTGTTTCTTCGACCATGACTTCCAGCGACCATTTCCACATATTTCCACCACCTCTGGCTCTGTACCCATGCAGCAGGCTCGAGCAGCCACATCAGCCACTTGGTATGCAAGTATTGTGTCAATTTCGAAAACCTCTGCTGCCACAAAGTAAGCTCGAGAATTCACTTTGAGCGCCTCTGCGGCCACGAAGCAAGCTTGAGCTGCAGCCTTTGCAAGCACCGCCTATGTAGCCACTGCCCTTTATGCCGCCCCGAGCGGCAACGACTACCTCCTCGAGCAATGCTTTTGAGTACCCCTTTGGTCTAGCTGGACACCCTATGGCTAAAACTGGCCCTTGCTAGCTCCAACTGAAGCGCACAGCATGTATATTGCATCCCCCGGACGCAATATGTTGCCGATGTCAATATTCAACTAAGTATGGATCTTTGTTTGATTTTTGAGGCTACGCAGCGCAGGAATTAAAGTACAACAGCAAACACAAACAAGCTTCTGAGGCTGGCCTACAAGGGTGATTGTACATTGATAAATTTCTTCTGCTTTCCTATCGAGGTTGTGGGTGTACAGCCATGGCCATGCTTTCGTGGCGCCTCCCGCGTAACGTGCGGCGGCCCTATGCAAAGTGTGTCGATATCGCTGCCGGGATGGACCACTCCTAGCCTGCACGAAGCATAAAAGTTCTGCAAATATTCCAAGCCACCCTACCCTGGTAGGCTTACAAACTCATCTTATGTATAGCATTGCAAGCACTCGCACCTATATGTTCAAACAAATGATGCTTGATTTGCCAGGCTTCCAAACAGATGCAGTACTAGTTTTCACGACACTTCTACACCTAAAAGAGCATACGATAGATTTATATGAACATGGGTTACAACACGATTTTACGATGGACCGCTTTAGTCTGAACTGCTGTCTCCAGAAACAACATTTTCTGAACGTCTGACAGTCGAATTAACCTCTGACGAGGCAGTAGACAATGTATTCGACACAAATCTTGTTTCTGGTTCAAAGGTTTTCCAAATAAGGTCTACCCTAGACTGGACTTTTTAACAATGACTCTATCATTAGAGTGGAGCCTTGTAAAAGGCACACATCTGCAAAAAATGATTGTGCTTATTATATATTTGATGTTGCCATGATACGTCAAGGGCACACTCATAGTGTACCACTCTATACATATTAGATGAACTACCAACGCACAATTGGAGGGCCCCCCCCTCTCAGAGGGTTGGAAGATGTCCCAACAAGGACATCATATTAATACCAGGTAAGGCTATATTGGATCAAACTATCCTAGATGATCGTACCTAATTAAAGACCCCACATCCTATATAGGCGGCCACGAAGTGCATTGCCAAACATACATGGACATATGGCAAATTTTGATAACTCAGCGATGACCCGACACACACCCAAAGTACAATTGATCACTTGATTTTGTGCATACCAGGAATGCGATTTATAAGGAAATGTCCGTTTGGAGTTACAAGAATTTGAACTACCCCACGCATGGTTTCAAAACCTTGAATATTCATGGCGTGCATTTTGCACCTGCTACGTAGACCACCGATGTGGGTGGTTTTGCGAAAGTATGCGAAACGTGCGCCGAGAGTGCACAAATCAGTGCCCGCACACTTTCCGCACACTATCCCCACACTTCACGCATACTTGCTGCACACTTTCTCAAAATGCATCTCGAACCTTGCACACAATTTGGGATAAACAAGTGTGCGAGAAGACACAAAGCAGTGCTCGAACACTTCCCGCCCGCATTCCCGCAGACTTTGCACACACTTTCCACACAGGTTCCCAAAAGGCACATCCGTGCCTTCTGCACACTTTTCTGGGTGGCTTTCTCAGCATGTGTTTCGGGACATTTAACAAAGTCGAAAAATGGAAACTCCCAGAATTGGTCGGCCTGGTCGACAAAACCTTAGTTGACCCCGTACGAGTATTTTGCCCCACATAATGCCCCCATATCGCCACCCCCACACACACACGGACCAAAAATCAAAAAAGTCTAGAAACTTATGTTATTGTTTATTAATTCCTATAATTCCTTATCCAGGGACAATGGGACACCCCAGAGAGCCATCCAATTTTGCGAACTTAACCGAGTACTGGGGTCTACATACCATTGCGACATACCATGGTTGTGGGATCGATCCTTGGCTGTTCAAGGTGATGCAACCTTGCATCTTCCCAGGTTAGCTTGAAATGCATATGCTCAGTCCTCGAAAGTGCGCAAAGCAATGCCCACACACTCTCCGCACACTATCCATACACTGTCCGAACATTTTTGCCGCACATTCCCAAAAGGTACTTGCACGCCTTGCGCACACTTTGGTGAAGCATGTGCCCGGAAAGTCACAAAGCAATGCTCAAATACTTC
>Ga0099797_101666_pt1 | contig 11193 bp, 7 predicted proteins | sample Uncmet_Sort48C_1_FD_89871 | JGI IMG/M metagenome (GOLD analysis project Ga0099797, IMG submission 89871) | Marine eukaryotic communities from CALCOFI LINE 67, Pacific Ocean - C012_Sort48C_1 | ecosystem: Environmental > Aquatic > Marine > Oceanic | place: Pacific Ocean: Monterey Bay | collected... | reverse complement strand
TTTGTTAAGGTGCATTTTGCGAGCCTTCGGAGCAACACTTTGTTAAGGTGTGTTGCACAAGCCTTTGGAGCAACATTTTGTTAAGATGCGTTTCACGAACCTTCGGAGCAACACTACTTTGGAAGGTGAGTTTACGAACCTTTGGAGCAACACTTTGTTAGTGTGAGGTTGACAGAGACCTTTGGAGCAACACTTTGTATAGGTGAGTTTACGAACCTTTGAAGCAACACTTTGTTGAGCTGAGGTTTACAGACCTTTGGAGCACAACTTTGCCTTGGGGAACTTTAGGAACATTTGGAGCAACACACTGTTAAGATGAGTTTTACTAACCCGTAGACATTGGAACAAGGTGAGTTTTACGTACCTTTGGAACATCACTTTCTTTCTTAATGAGAGTTTTACGAACCTTTATCAAGCCATTCTTCTAAGACCACTCATTCGCCAATGTGCCAAGTCGTCGCCGGCCGGCAGCCCGCCGGCTCGGGCCCCATGGGCCCCTTGGGCCCGGCCCCATGGGCCCTATGGGCACCCATGGGGCCCATGAAGGTTACACGATCTTTTGTAATTCAAGGGCTGTTTAAGGTACTTTGCTTAAGGGCCATGGGGCCCAAGGGCCCCAAGGGGCCCATCGCCGGCGGCCGGCGGCGGGCGGCGGGCGATCGGCGGCCGGACGCCGGAAATTACCCTTAAATACCTTAAATTTAAAACGACTTTAAATTACGAAAGATAGAGTAATGGTCCGGTATATATGTATATATATATATATATATGTAAGCATATGCTTCGCTAATTCGGCGCTTATAAATATTGCTGTTAAACATACACATGCGTATATGTGTGTATATATATGTACATGTGTACATATATGTATGTATGAGTATACAGATGAGGAAAGCAGAAGCTGGGCAATCGGGCCCTTTGGGGTCAATCGGGCCCCTGGGATTATGGCAAAAACAAATTCTGGACACTTTGCATTTTTGTAGTTTTTCTGTTTCCCTTCACAAAATGGCTGCCCCCCGCTGCCAGGTACAGGTACTGTAAACCTCACCCTAATAAAGTGTTGCTCCAAAGGTTCGCAAACTTACCTTACCAAAGTAGTGCTGCTGCAAAGGTGCGTGCAACGCACATTAGCAAAGTGTTGCTCCAAAGGCTCGTAAAACGCACCTTAACAAAGTGCTGCTCCAAAGATTCGTAATTTCACCTTACCAAAGTAGTGTTGCTCCAAAGCATCGTGAGACGCACCTTAGCAAAGTGTTGCTCCAAAAGCTTGTGAAACGCACCTTAACAAAGTGTTGCTCCAAAGGCTTGAGAAACGCACCTTCACAAAGTGTTGCTCCAAAGGCTCGTAAAACGCACCTTAACAAAGTGTTGCTCCGAAGGTTCGTAAAACACACCTGAACAAAATGTTGCTCCAAAGATTTGTAAACTCACCTTACCAAAATAGTTTTGCTCCAAAGCCTCGTGAAACGCACCTTAACAAAGTGTTGCTCCAAAGGCTTGTGAAACGCACCTTAACAAAGTGTTGCTCCCAAGGCTTGTGAAACGCACCTTAACGAAGTGTTGCTCCAAAGGTTCGTAAAACGCACATTAACAAAGTGTTGCTCCAAAGATTCGTAAAACTCACATTCAAAAACGTTTATCCGAAGGTTCGTAAAACTCACCTTAACAAAGTGATACTCCGAAGGTTCGTAAAAGTCACCCTAAACAAAGTGTTCCTCCGAAGGTTCATAAAGCTCACTCTAAAGAAGAAGTTGCTCCAATACATCTCTACGTTCGGGATGCCGGAGAAAGTGTCTGCGAATTCAGGCGCAAGTTTGTGTTCAGGAGCGAAAATTTCGGCGAACGCATCAGCCTTAGCCTTGACGTCCCAAATCGAATTTGTTCCATCACACAGGGTGGTATGCAAGCAATAGTAGACTCTCGACGGCGAAGCTCACGGTTACTATACCAGCATTGGTTACTGCTCCTTGGTAAGACAGACTCAATTTCGCTTTGGGGCCTCGACGTACTTTGCATTGATGCCTGAGCTACTTTCGAAATTTCATAAGACGACTTTTCTGTGTCTCTTGTTTGAATTATTGCCGCGTGACATTGAGAATTAAGCCGAGGATGGCTGCTACTTTTAGACTTACCTTTTTAGTGAAGTGTGCATCACCAAACGAGACCGGAGTGTCTGGTTGATCGACCCGCCTTCCTCGATTCAAGGTTGGCCATTGCTCTTTTTTGCTTGTTGCATGTTTGCTTGCTTGCAGAAAAAGTAAGCATGAGCATCCGAGCGCCTGCATTGAAATCATCTAGTGTGAATCCATGTATTGAGCCACTTGGTGGCACTCCTGTAAAGGAAGCGGCTCCGAAACATGCACGCGTATCCATCGATGTGACTTCCCCTTCTCCTGCTCCTCCCGGGTTTGGAACGGAGGGGCCGGCGGGGGGGCGGGGGTTCCTGGGGGGGGGGGGATGCTGCAGGGACTGGGGTGGCGGACGTTGGTTCGGTGGGTCTTGCGGGTGGTCCCGGGGTGCTGGGCGGTGGTGCGGGGGACGGCGGTAACGGAGGAGAGGAGAAAGGAGAAGATGTCAGTCTAGGAGGGCTTTTGCTGGAGATGCGCAATGTAAATTTGAACACCAATGCAAAATTCGAATGTTTACAAAACAGCTTGCTGAGCAAGCCAGCAGTTTTCATGCCGAAGTCGCCTTGCTTCGTGAAGAGTTTGTCTCTAGTCCCCAGTTTGTAGCCTTGGAGACGCGTGTCGAGAAACTGGAGGCTGGAGGCCTGCCGAGTTCGCAAATTTCTGGATTGCAGTCCCAGCTTGGGCGTTTGGATTCTGCCAACAAGCAGCTCAGTTTCGAAGGCTTCGAAGAGATGGATGACGAGAAATGTTGTCAGCGCATTGAGCGTCTCCTTGAAACTATTGGCTTGTAAAATGCTGTTGCCGGTGATGAAGGTGCCTGTGAAGGACCTTTTGTCACCAGTTACACTCGTCGAGTTAGCCTCTAGCTCCGTCCGTGAAACTGCACTCAAGAAGTTTTCCGGAACAGCACAGACGGATGCAGCTGGAGGCTCTCTCGAAATCACGAGTGGCTAAGCGGGCATGCGGATGAAGCGCTATAATGCTTTATTCGCTGTCTCCGAGTTTCCGAAGAAGGCTCCTCGAGTGCAGGGCAAGAAGATAGTGCTTTAGTGGCAGGTAGGCGATCAGAAAGACCACGAAGCTTCGAAGGATCGCGGAGGCACGGTTGAAGCGCGACTGTGTTTTTGTCAGAAGTATGAAGATCTGTCCGGCACGTTTCTAAGCGATTTTGCAAATTTAGCTGTCTAGCAAGCCTGGGGAGACACACACTGTCTGAGCCATTCTCTCATGGACTATTGTACTGAAGATTACAGTGCCGCCCCCCTTTGGCAGGCGCGGCTTCGGGATCTTCCGGCAGTAGACGTTTGAGACGTCGCGGCCCCCCGTAGTCTAATTGCACATTTGAGACGATGCGCGTCCCGGATGTGCAGAACGCTGCCTGGCACGTGTCCTGGCGAATCCGGTCACCGTGTGGCAGAAAATTGGATTGCTATTGATACCCCGTCGCAAATCTTTGACCCTCGTAGTAATATAAATGTATTGCAGGAGTCCAATGCCTCTACTGCCAAGGCGTCAGAGGGCGTTTCTGTGTATTGCATGAATATTCAATGTTTGCTTGCACGTTTGCCTGAATTATCTTATCATCTGGAGATCCAGCAGCCGCACGTCGTATGTATTCAGGAGACATGGCTCGATCTATCTGTTAAGGACGTGGCGATTCCAGGATATATATTGTCTGTTGCCGTCGTGATCGTCATGAGGGCATTAATCGAGGAGGCATTCTCGTCCTAAGGCGTAGTGACTATAATGGCCTGGTTCGTATCGAGAATTCGGAGGCAGAAGAACGGTCTTGGCACTTCCTGAAGCTAGGGTTTGAAACGGTGTTATTAGGAATTTGGTATCGGCCTGGTGTTGCCGAAGTCGATGACTTTTCAGCTTTGTATGAAGAATTGTCGAATTATTTCTCGCAGGTTTCAGGCGTACTTCTGCTTGATGACATGAGCATCCACCACAAACGATGGCTACGCTTCTCGTCAGGAGATTCACCAGCCGGAGCTCAGTTGAGAGCATTGTGCGACTGCCGCGGTCTGTCGCAGCTGGTTCGTGAGCCTACTAGAAACGATTTTCTCCTTGATTTGGTGCTGACAGATGTCGCCGATACGAGTGTTAGGGTACTGCCAGCCATTGCCGATCACAAAGCGGTACGTGTGAATATCCCGATGACAGCTATTATAGAGACCGAGGTTACGAGCAGAGTGTGGCAACTGAAATCCGCAAACTGGGCTGGCCTGCAGCAGGAATTGGAAGGTTTTGATTGGGCTATGCTGGAGGATGGGGACGCTGAGCAATGTGCAAATCTATTTTGGGAAGTGCTTTGGATTTGTTTGGTTAAGCATATTCCGCAAAAGGTGGTGAGATGCAAACGTAGCAGTCACCCTTGGCTTAATTCGCGTTGTCACGAGGCTATAATTCGAAAAAATATTGCAGAAGGCTCGGATTATGAATCTTATAAGTCTGCTCAGGCATCTTGCGATGAGGTTTTACGGCAAGAACACGCGAAGTACGTGGAGGCCCTCAAAGCGAAATTGTCTGCCTTACCCAGGTGCAGTAAGCAGTGGTGGCGTATCAATCGTGAACTTTTGCGCCGAAAATCTAATATTGCTTCCATCCCGCCCCTGCGCGATGGAACCAATTGGATTTTGGACGCAAAGGCTAAGGCTGATACGTTTGCCGAAACTTTTGCTTCTGAAAGCAAACTTGCGCCTGAGTTAGTAGACACGTCTTTCTCGGCACGCCAAATGTTGAGATGTGTCAATTTTTGCCGTTTCGTTCCCGGAGTGCCCGACGTTTGTTCAAGAATTTGGACACATCAAAAGCAACTGGTCCTGATCAAATCTCCGCGGCTATCTTGAAACGATTGTATAACGTGCTTGCGGTGCCATTCACTAGAGTGTGCCGGCGTCTTTTTCAACTCTGGGTGTTGGCCGAATACATGGCGGACGCATTTGATTGTCCCAATTTTAAGCATGGCCATCATGGAGAGACTTTCAAGTTGCTAGGCTGCATGATGGATCCTGATTTGAGAATGCACACTTGCATTGATCAGCTCCTCGGCAAAATCCGTCCGAAAAGTACCGCGATATTGCGTACCAGGTCTTATTACAGTATTGCCTGAGCTTCTCAATCAATATAAGACTCACATATGGGGTCTTGTGGAATGCCATTGCGGGGCGTATTTTCATGCCTCGACCACCTTGCTTGAGAAAATTGACCAAGTTCAAAGGAGCTTCGTCCACAAATTAAGGCTCACTGAGCAACAAGCCTTTTTGGATTTCGATTTTGCGCCTTCTTGCCTAAGACGCAATATTGCAGTGCTGGGCTTGCTACACGAACGTGTTCTTGGCCAGTGTCACCCAACCTTCGAGTGTCTTTTGCCCTACGCCGAAGGAATTGATGGTTTCCGGAATTTCGCTCACAGTAAACAGTTCTATGGAAATCGGCTGGAGGCCCCGCATCACCGAGCCTGTTAAGCCAATCCATTTTTAAGATGATGGATATATATAATAATCTTCCACAACACGTGGTGGATGTATCATCAGTATGTAAGGTTATCCAGTTCCAGCCACTTCTGACAGAGAAAGCACGCGAGAGGTGCCGACAGGGAATGCCTTTTTGGTGGCAGTCCTTCTCTGCTCATGCTGGCCCTGAGCTTGCAGGGTTGCCACTGGGTAGTATATTTTGCCCTTGCGACGGTTGACAGTGACTTGCAGCAGCGCCGTAGAAAAATGTTTTTTTGCTGAATGCTCAGCGGTCGCATCCTTCCCAATCGAATGCCTCTATCTCTGTTCTAGGGCAGTTCTTTTTTGCCTCGCAGCTTCTGATCCTATGATGGACGTCGCTTCGTGATCGGCTATGAAAGGCCGAATTGTATGACTCGTGTCCGATACGTCCGTCGACGCCGAGTCAAGTGAATAATCGTTTTTTGGTCTGTTCCAGACTGAGCTGCAACAAACCATGGCATTCGGGTAAGGTTTTAAGCTGAGCTCCGGCTTGCGAATCTTCTGAAGAGAAACGTAATCATCGATTCAATGAATGATCATGACCCCGAGAAGACGAGCAAAGACGAAAATCTGAGTTCTGGGAGAAATAGTTTGTCAATAGTTCTTCTTCTAGAGAGGCAATCCTAGCGATTTCAGAAACGTCAGGCCGACATCAATGTCTAATATCTTTATTTCATTACCTAGCTCCGGCAAGTGCCGAGATCCTTCTTCGGATTCCGAAACGCCAATCAGAAAGGCCTCGGGCTTACTTGAAGGTTTCTTCCGACAGCATTTTGAGAACCTCAAAATCGAAAGTATAGATTCCATAATGACAGAAAAGCCAGGCGAAAAGACTATGACCCCCTTGTCTTTGGTGACTTTTGCCAGCAACCGAGTCCGTGAAGATATACTGCGAGGTCTTCGCAGTCAGCATTTGTCCCTCAAAGATGCCTCAGGTAAAGACCTCAAATTCGATCGCGGTAAAACGTCACTTCAACTTAAACGCAATGCCAGTCTCAAAAAGGCCAGAGAACTTGTGCTCGAAGACGAGAAAGGCAAGGGCCGAGATGTGAAGATCGAGTGGCAATATGTAGGAAGCATAGATCGCGCCGTCGTCCTCGGCGATGAGCAGGTATTCTTGCAGAAGAAAGAGGATATGTGTGGCACCTTCGTGGCCGGCTTCAGCCACCTCACGATTTAGAAAATCTGGGGGGGACACTGTCTTCGACGCTTGAATGTCAGTGCCGCCCCCCTTGGAGAGGCGCGGCAGGCTCCTGCTCCGCATCGGCATCGTGGTTTCAGAAGTGCGAAGGCTCTGCTGCGCAGATCTTTGCCGAAGCATTGCAGGACACTACCTGGCACGACCTCAGGAGAATCCGAGGCGTCTGTGTCAGATTTTGCTACGAATTTACCTCGCGATGCAAAGCCATTGCAGAAACAGTCAATCTTCATTTATCAGATTAATATAGCCACATAGCCGAGTTAGAGTATCATCTTCGTCTTCATACTCCTCATATTGTTCTTGTACAGGAGACTTGGCTGAATTCTTCGGTTGAGCAGGTGATTGTGGCAGGGTATCGTGTTATTTCCAGAAGGGATCGCAGCGTTTCTAATAATCGCGGCGGCATCCTTACCTTGGTCCGCGATGATTTCAAGAATTTGGTCCATGTTTGTAATTGTGATCTCGAAGAGCGTTCTTGGCATTTCTTGAATGTCGGACCAGATAATTTCCTTCTCGGGAATTGGTATCGCTCCCCCTCGTCGGATCATGACGGTTTCGTCGGCCTCCGAAATGACCTGCATCGTCTTCTGCCAGATGTCACAGGTATCATTCTGAGTGGGGACATGAATGTGCATCATCAGCGTTGGCTGCATCATTCCAATGGTGATACTCCAGTGGGCACAGACTTGAAAGTTCTCTGTGATAGTTTGGGGTTATTTCAATTGGTTCGTGACCCTACTCGGTATCAGTATCTTCTCGATTTGGCCATTACCGATGTACCTGGCTGCACGACGCAGGTCTTGCCCCGTATTGCGGATCATAACGCAGTCTTGGTGAAAGTCCCAGTGCCCAAAACAGAAGAGAAAGTCGTTAAGCGACGGGCTTGGCTGATGGATCGTGCGGAATGGGGCGGGCTACGTCGCGCTGTGGCTGGCATTGATTGGGCGCCATTGCGAATCGGAACAGCCCAGGACGCTTTGAATTATTTCATGGAAATGCTTTGGTATTCTATCTGCAGGTTCATACCTCTCAAAGATATCGAAATCAGGAAGAAAAGTCGTCCATGGCTGAATTCTCGATGCGAGCAAGCCATCTCAAAGAAAAATTCTGCCGAGGACACGGCAGACTTTGAAGTAGCCTCCAAAGAATGCGCTGAAGTTCTTGGCCAAGAACATCAACTGTACGTCGAAAAACTTAGGATCAAAATCGCAGACCTTCCGCGCGGTAGCAAACAGTGGTGGCGCCTGAATCGGGAACTGCTCCTGAAGAAAGCGAAGGTCTCGTCTATTCCACCATTGAAAGGCGAAGACGGCTGCTTATCTAATGCTTATGATAAAGCCAACTTATTCGCAAAAACCTTCAGTGATAAAGCAGCCCTGCCGCACGAAGAAGTTGATACACCTTTCTTCGGCATCAACGATTTCGATGAATCCAATTTCGTGCCTCTGCGGACCAGAGATGCCCTGAAAGCATTCAAGGCTTTGAAAGAGGACAAGGCTACAGGGCCGGACAAGCTTTCGGCAGTCATCTTGAAGAAGCTTGGCGATCTCCTTGCGGTTCCCTTCACCAGGATCTGCAGACGCTTGCTTCAAGAAGGATGCTGGCCGCTTCAATGGCGATATCATCTGATTGTGCCTATCTACAAAAAGTCGTCCTCTTTCCAAGCTGGCAATTACAGAGGTGTCCACCTAACTTCAATCTTGTCTAAGATAGCCGAGAGAATCATTGGCAAACGACTCCTCCCAATCTTACGTTCAAGGTTTGGTGGTAATCAGTGGGGTTTCACTCCTGGCCTCGGGTCTCGTGATCTCGTCACTATGTTGATGATGTCGTGGATTCTTGCCATCTGTCGTGGAAAGAAAGTTGGCACGTACCTCAGCGATATCTCCGGTGCCTTCGACCGAGTGTTCAAGGAGTTCATGATGGCCAAACTTGCCGTCGCTAGAGTTGGAACTCAGTTCTTGAATTTTCTGGACGCTTATCTTGCGCCTCGTTGTGGCCACGTCGCCGTGGAAGGGGAGTTGTCTGACGAGTTTGACATCTCGAACAGCGTCTTCCAAGGCACCGTTTGTTGAGTGTTCTTAAGGAAAATCTGAGATTTTTAAAAAATCTGAGGAATTGTACTGGAATAAACCATCCCGAAATTCTTAAAATGGGATTATTCGACAACTTCCCAAAATTGGATTATTCGAAATTGAAAAGGAATGCAAATCCATTACTCGTACAGAAGGGATTCTTCCCTCTGAAGAGTAATGACTCGTACAGAAGGGATTCTTCCCTCTGAAGAGTAATAAGGATGCTGTCCTAGCTAGTTGCCGATTTTCAGGGCGAGCGCCTATCCGGATATTTCGATGCAAAATTCTTGATAATGTATACATTTATCGAGTAATAGTGCGTGTGAATCCTGGAGATTCAGTCCTTCCACATATTGGTGCTTCGAAATTAGCTAGTGAGAGCTCAAAAGTGCTTGACTAAAATGTTGAATATCTGTAATCGAAAATCTCATTTTTCTGAAATCACTGAAAATTCATGCTTGAACCAATATATAAAAGACCTTAAATCAAATAATGAGTATCCGAGACACTATACGGTGAATACGGGACAGTTCGATTTCCAGACATGCTAAATATTTTGTTGGTCGATCGTTTAACATTTCTGAAAGTTCTGAAAATTCATGCTCGAACCAATATATAAGATACCCTAACCACACAATAAGTCTCCAAGACTAAACAAGGCGAATATGAGACAATACATATCCCTTCTGGACGTGTCACCCGAGCGGAAACCTGGTTGACGGTTTACCGTTCGCTATACAATAAGGATGTTGTCCTAGCTAGTTGCCGATTTTCGGGGGGAGCGCCCATCCGTATTTTTCGATGCAACAATCTTGATGATGCACACACTTATCGATAATACAGCGCGTGAATCCTAAAAAATAGATATCGTATAATACCGAAGCTTCAAAACTAGCTAGTTAGATTACTAGGAGCCTTGACAAGAGGAGAGATCTATCGGAAAATGTTGGATAATTCAAGGTGATTTTTTGAATTTTCTGGAAATTCCACATACTGATGCTTCGAAATTAGCTAGTGATAGATTGGAAAGACTTGACCACAGATGCGTTCTATCCATTTCGATTTTTCGAAAATATTGAACATTTTTGATGGCAATCTGAAATTTCCTGAAATTCCAGAAAAATATTTCCGAACCTATATAGAACAAAATATAGACCGACCCAGCAGTCTATATTACCCCTAATACAAGTATTCGACAATACGACAGCTATTCCACCTTCGGCCATTGAAACACCATTTAAACACCATTTTTATAACATACCTTTTTGGACCCCCCAAAACCATTAAAATGCAATTTTGTGTGGAATAGGCCTGTAGGGGGCCATGCCCAACATAAGCGAGCAGCCATTATAAATGATAGCCTTGAAACTTGAGACGCCTATTTTTGTATTTATTTACATTATACCCTCCTGAGGTTATTCCCATATAGTTATAAATGCAAAACATAAGATCATATGGCAATGTTTGAGATTGCCGGGGACCACAGCTCTTTGGAATTTGCTTAGGATTGAATTTATACCCCCAACTGTTATTTTGACGAATAAAAAGTAAATTTGATGCCACGAAGGTCTTTACAACTGTTATTTTCGCGGCGAAAAATAAGTTGGGTGCTCAACTTTTATTTCCCTCATTAAAAAATAAGTTGGGGCGAAACCCCAACTTATTTTTTCGTGGGGAAAATAACAGTTGGGCACCCAAATTTATTTTTTTTACCGCGAAAATAAAAGTTGTAAAGACCTTCATGGCATCAAATTTACTTTTTTATTCTTGAAAATAAAAGTTGGGGGTATAAAAGCCAATTCCAAAGAAATGCCCATTCGCTGTGGTCCCGGCAATCCCAAGTCGGGTCCGCCTCCGTGCACCAAACAAAAAAACTGCAATCCGTAGACTTTCCTTTGGGCATGGGAACTCTAATCTGAAAAATGAAACGATTCGTAGTATAAAACTGTGTCTTTGTGTCCACCCCGTGGGGCCCGTACTTTGCATGTTGAGTTGGGATTGCCTGGGACCACAGCTCTTTGAAATTTGCCCAGGTTTGGATTTTTTCAACTTTAATTTTCAAGAATAAAAAGTAAATCCGATGCCATGAAGGTCTTTACAACTTTTACTTTCGCGGAAAACCCAATTCCAAAGAAATGCCCATTCGCTGTGGTCCCGGCAATCCCAAATGTTGAGTGGTGTTTTTGCATGCACGGGAGCACCTTTTTCCAATAATGACTTTGCTAAACAAAGAGTACTAAGTAAACCATGAAATAATGTTCCTGTCTGTTGGTGGGCATTCAATTATG